>Ga0209400_1002138_pt1 | contig 15199 bp, 15 predicted proteins | sample M_130807_EF_Meta_FD_187313 | JGI IMG/M metagenome (GOLD analysis project Ga0209400, IMG submission 187313) | Freshwater microbial communities from Lake Montjoie, Canada to study carbon cycling - M_130807_EF_MetaG (SPAdes) (version 2) | ecosystem: Environmental > Aquatic > Freshwater > Lake... | reverse complement strand
CGGTGGTGGCTGCGGCTCCGACTACGGCTGCGGCTGCGGATTCGGCGGTGGTGGCTGCGGCTCCTCTTCCGGCGGCGGATTCGGCGGCTGCGGCTCCGACTACGGCTCCAACTCCGGCTCCGGCTGCGGCGGCGGCTCCTCTTCCGGCTGCGTTGGCAGAAGCGGAGGCGAAGCTAGCGGAGACTAATGCGAAGTTAGCTGAGGCGGAGAAGGCTGCCGAGGCTGCAAATACAAGGACCCGGTTGTTAACTGGAAATCCCGATACAATTACTGAGAAGGACTTCGATTCGCTTAAGAGTCCCGAGGACGATGTATTTATCAGCCAATATACGAAACGAATAATAGTACCGAACCCTGATGAATTCATAGCTAAGGGTCTGGACCCCCCGAAAATGTGGGTTCGCAACCCGCCTCCGAGTGCGGTTCAGGATCTTCCTCCGACTGCAGAGGAGGCGGCTGCGGCGGCTGCGGCAGAGGCTGAACTACGCGAAGAATTGGGAAGTGAAGCAGCAGACGGGCTACTCGCTCCGGCAGAGCGTCGCGAATCAACTGCGACGTCGTTGTCAACCGGTGTAACTGGGCTTGGAAGTGAGCGTTCGGCGCCCCTTGATGCAGTCAACCCTGGAAGTTCGAGTTCGGTTGCCCCTCTCTCGGGAGAACAGGAAGACGTTTCTAGTCGACGGGAGTCTGTTTTTTCCGAACCAGCTGCGTCCGAGTCCAGCAGGCCTTCTTCTGCTACGTCCCTCGGCACCGTTGATGTGCCTCAGTTGCGGGACCAAGACTTCATGGTCCGCTTCGGAGCAGCCAGGAAACAGTTTGAACAGATGCGAGCAGCCACCGGGAAACTCGAGATGACAGTTAATGCGTCGAAAGTCGTTAGGAAACCTACGAAACGTAGGAACCAAACCCAGAGGATAACCCCGGGTGATATCGACAACCTTTACATGGAACTGAAGGCATCACAACTTACCCGCAAAGCGAAGACCGACACCGAACGTAACAAACGGGCACAGAGGAGGCTGACTGCCAGAGTGGCTCCAGCCCCAGTGGACGACGAACTCGCCGCCATCGAAGCTGACCTGAAATCTGCCGAAGAGACAGCTGAGCAATTCAAGGCCCTGGTAGACGAACTGCGAGCGAAAGACCGCGGTGTCCCCGAGGTCGCACAGTGGATCATGACTGCAGACATGGAATTGGAGTTACAGCTTGATTATCTGAGTCAAGTTGAGCGAAACTTGGCAGCCGTACCTAGCCCTGTAGATCTCACTCGCCTGCGTCAAGTTCATGCGGGTCTTGATTTGCCCCGCCCGCCCGCAAGTCTCACAAAGCCGCCGTGGCGGAATGGCGGTCGTCGTCGTAAGACCCCCCGTCGTCGCCACAAGCTGCGTAATTCGACTTTCAGAAGACATCGCAAGCATTGATAAATGTCCGACGACCTGGTGATTGCCAAGACAGTGCAGACGGCCCCCATCCGTATCCTCGCCGAGGGGTTGAAGTCTATGCTGGTGGAGATGAGCCTGGTGTTTGATAAGGATGGCATTCGCATGATTGCCATGGACAACACTCGCACGGTCTTGACGCATATGCGTCTCCATGCGTCCAAGTTCGAGGAGTATCAGTACAACCACACGGCACCGCGTCTGGACGTGGGTCTGAACACGGACCACTTTTACCGTATCGTGAAGACGGTGACGAACGACGATACGATCACGTTCTCGGTCTCCAAGTCCGAGTCCAACCACCTGTGCATCACGTTGGAGAACGGCGAGAAGAAGCGTCGTATCCGCAACAAGCTGAACCTGCTGGACCGTGACGAGTCGGACATCAACATGCCCGAGACGGAGTTCGCCACGCGAATCACCATGCCGTCCATGGATTTCCAGAAGATCTGTCGCGACATGACTCTGCTCTCGGCCAAGACGGTGGATGTCAAGAACGTGGGCGGCACGCTCACCTTCACGTGCAAGGGTCCGTTCGCATCTCAGACGGTCACGATGGGTGACTCGACGTCTGACATGGCGATTACCAAGTCCAAGCCGGATGAGATTGTCTCAGGCACGTTCTCTCTTCCGCACCTGGTGCTGTTTACCAAGTGTTCGAACCTGTCGAACAACCTGGAGATTCACATGAAAAATGATTGGTTCATCATGATTCGCTACGTCATTGCGAATCTGGGCGACATTAAGCTTTGCTTGATGCCTTGTTCTTCATAAAGAGTAATGGAGGCGGCTGTGATTGTGGTGACGTTGTCAACCACCATTCTACACGCATGGCTGATCTATGTTACCTACATGTGGCTGGTGAACAACTGCATGTGCATTTGACCCCCCCTAGGTGACTCCTTCGGAGCCACGCTACTTCGGCCTCAGATTGTGTGCCTTGTACGCAATATCATCACCCTGCTTCATCTTCAAACTCGGACTGAACAACTTGCGGTCACACACCGCAGTCGTTGAGTTCCACACCTTGACGATATGAAACTGCCCCTTCGGAGACACGGTAACTCCGACGATCGAGTCGTTCGAACTCTTGAGAAATGCCTCAGCAAGGCAGTGAACCATGCAGTCGATAAACACCGTGTGCGTATCTGCCGCATCCACCTTCTTTGACCAAGCACCGCCCTTGTCGTTTTCAGGTGCATCCCACAGCGGACGCACGCCAGTCTTCATGAAGAAGAACATACCGGACTCCCAGACATCCTTCGGGATGCCATCGATTAAACTCCAGAATTCGGCCACCGTAGTGACCTCGAAGATGCGAATGTAGCTTTCCAGGCTGTAGTCATTGTTGGAAGGGTCGTGATACCAGAGAGTCCACGTCATTTTTGCCGCACTCATCTCTTGCTGTGTGTGCAGTAATCCGTTTTCGGGCGGCCAGCGGAAAACCAATCCTCTCCCAACCAACAAGGAGAGAGAGCGTTGAAATGGATACTGTCACTTCAATCTACGCTCTCCGCCCTTCCGTCAAGCAGCCCCTTCCCGATAGCGTGGTGGAGATCTTCTCCAAGCTACGCACTTCCTTCCGTCCAGTATATCGCCGCCCCGTCCGTCGTGAGCCTCCCGTGGAGGCCGCAAATTGGCGTCAAAACGTCTTGGTCGAGACGCTCCGCAAGGTCCGCGAGAAGGATGACGCCGACTACGACGAAATCAACGCGGCCATCAACAAGCTGTCCAAGCCAACATACTCCAAGCTCACGGACCTAATCAAGTCCAAGATTGCCGCTCGCGACCCGATGTTCCGACTTCGAGTCACGACTCTCCTGTTTGACCGGGGTATTCGCCAGAACTTCTACGCGAGTCTGCTGGCTGACCTGTATTCAGACATTGTCAAGGCAGAGGAGGATGCCCGTAACGACCTGGCGACACAGGTGGACATGTTTGATTCGCTCTACGACACATCCGCAGTGACGATTGTTCCGTCGTCCACAGATGCCGGGTTCACGGACGCTCTCATTGCCTGGACCAAGCAGAAGGAGACGAAGCGAGGGTTTGCAGTATATACCGCCGAGCTGTATTCTCGTGGGCTTATCCCCGAGGCGACCATGGCTGCGTTTGTCAAGACAGTTGTCGATGACCTCCGCGACTCCATCCGCCACCCTCGCACGCCTCCGACAGAGGAACACGTGGACCACTTGGTTCGCTTCCTGGCAGCAGTCGCACCCAAGGTCAAGGAGGTGAAGGAGATGGTGCGTGGACTTCTCGCGATTCCTCGCCCCGAGACGCCGTCTCTGTGCATGAAGAGCAGGTTCCGCCTCGAAGACGTTGGGAAGTGAGCGTTAAAATGAACGCAAACACATCCTCGACTTCACACAAATGGCTTGCCCCTCTGCGACAGTTATGGCCCACGTCGCCAAACTTGCCATCGAGCACGACCGTCCTATTTATTTAGATTACTACAACGACTCGATAAGCAAGGTGTGCTGCATCGGCGTGTCGGGTGAGAGCAAGTGCCTGGTGAAGTCGGACACGGAGTACACGTCGCCCATCGAGTCCATCATGCGTCTCAAGGAGGAGAAGACGTACATCATCATGACAGAGAACAGTATTTACGTTGTCTCGGCAGAGATTCCCGTCAAGCGTATCGTTCAGCCATCTACGGAAACGCCCAGCTCGTAATGTAATGACGTCGCTCCCACCGGTCGCTCCTCTCCCGCCGTTCCCACCGGTCGCTCCTCTCCCGCCGTTCCCACCTCCTCATCGAATTCTTTTTGAACCACTCAACGACAGGTCATCCCGCACCGAGTGGAAACAGTACGTAGACGCCAACAAACACCGATGCGACTTTGAAGAGATCGATGCCGCCGCGATGAATTCCATTGACGACTTTGCCCCGTGGGTGACTCAGTGGATGGCTTTCGCTCCTTCTCAACCTCACATTCGCATTCGTGTCCTGATGATCTGGCATGCTCATTTTTTGACTGCGGCCTGTCAGCAGATGCTGAGACGGTCCATGGAACAGCGGTCCTTTCGCTGTCGCCTGTGGTTTCATATTGAAGAACCTACGCTCCAACCCGCAATTGTTTCACGGTGCATTGCGTCTAGACTGCCAGCCTATCTTCACGTTCCTGAACTCCGAGGCGAACTGAACACGTTGTTATGGACCGATCCTCATGCGTACGAAAAAGGAATGACAAACAATGAAGAAGTATAAAGCATGCGTGTCTTTACAGATGGAGCCTGCTCGGGAAATGGTCAGAAGGGTGCAAAGGCTGGATTTGCGGCGTGGTTTCCGGATCACACCAGCTGGTCCGAGTCTCATCTCGTGCCATCTGACCAGCCACAGACGAACCAGCGTGCAGAGCTTTCGGGTATTCATCTCGCAGTCTCCATTCTGGCCCGTCGTGGCGAGTTTGCAGAGGATCTGGTGATTTATACGGATTCAGAATACTCCGTAAAGTGCCTCACCGAGTGGCTGCCAGGGTGGGTTGCACGCGGTTGGAAAACAACAATGGGCAAACCCGTTCTCCATCGCGACCTGATTGAAGGCATTGCAGAACACCTCACCAAGTTCAAGCACCGATTTCAGCACGTTCGGGCACACATGGGTGGTGTAGACGACATTTCAAAGCAGAACGACGTGGTTGACCGCATGGCCCGCGAGATTGTCGAAGGTCGTCCAATTGTCCTGCCTGCTCCTCGTCCAACGGATGAGCTGTTCGCAGGATGTCCTCTTGCGGTCTTGAGTCCACCCGTGTCTGGAACGGCACTCGCCACCTGGATTCGCTCGAATCTTGCGGTCTTGGACCAAGAGGTGCTTGACAAGCATCTGTTGAAGGCCTTTACTGAGATGTGTAAAACGCGTAACGTAACTCTGACCAAGCAGACGATTGCTAAGCAGCCTGTGTACAAGGCCGAGCTAACCACCGTTCACATCGAGAAGGCAGAGTAACTGCTTACGAGTTTCCTCCCAGTATAAAGTATGTCGTCTCTTCCGCCAGTTATCGCTTATCATTTTTGGTCTCCGACATGCGGCCCTTGTGCGGCAATCAAGCCAGCTATCGCCGACCTCATTGAGGAGTTTCCAGGTATCTATTTCATTGGCGTGAATACCCACGAGGATCCGCAAGGTATTGCCGCCAAGTTTGGTATTCAGGTGGTGCCGACAATTGTTTTTTTGAAGAACGGAGTGGAGGTCGGGAGGTATTCCGGCACGTCCATCATCTTGTACTACACGCTGGCTCGGAAGGCACTGAATGCTTAGGTGCAGGTCGACGCAGAGGCCTGGGCTCCAGTTCCACCCGCAAGTGCGGATCCGCTGCTCAGACCCATGCCTTCTTTCTTGCCGTTGGCCCCCTTGCGTCCAGGGCCTCCGATGCTACCCCCGATGACCGTAGAAGGAAGAAAGTTGGGTGCAGCCGAGCCGATAATCACGAAGGAGATGCCACCGATGATGAGACCATACATTCCCGACATGAACGCAGCCATGGCCACGCGGTCCTTGACGCATGCAGCATCCGAAATCGCCGCAACCTGTCCAGCGAACAGTGCCACACCGGCAGCGATTGCTCCCGCAGCATCTAAGAGGCTGAGATTCGTCACCAGGTCGAGAATGTAATAGGAAAGGATACTCGCCGTCACGGTGAGGGTCTGCGGAGATCCAGCTTCAACTGCATTCTCACTCATAATTTCGCATCCAGGGTATTCTCCTCCTCCTTGGGTCGGCGTCGTTGCCGGTGTCCCCTTACTGAATAGTTTGGCACCCAGGCCGACGATTCCCTTACCGACATAGTCGAGCATCGGTCCGGCGAATACAGAGAGAATGCCAACCATCGTGCCGGTCCAATATACGCCTTCATATGTGAACGCATCGGCAAGCACGCCAAACAGCATCAGGAAATGTGGAACGAAACGCAGGATCATCATCGCCCACGAAGGACCGCTACCCGATGCACCTGTCCCTTTTATAACGGCAACCGCACCCGCGACGCCAATGATCGCACTGGACACAGCGAGGATAAGTCCCTGCCACCAGTTGAGGAGTCCTCGTGGAGCGGGAGCATTGGGGTCTGACATCTTGTTCTCTTGACAGACTTGTTTTGTTCACACTAGAACAATGGGTGGAGGTAGCAGTGTTTTCAGTTGTTCCAAGCAAGACCATATAGACCCAAAGAACTCGGTGGATCTCGGCGTGGGGCTGGCCATTGCCACGTCGGAACAATGTGCATCCTGTTCGCTGTCGTTCCCACTCGGCAACACCGCATCTGCGTCCGCCATGACGCGTGACAAGAACACAATTGTTCTTCGACCATTCTCACCGTTTGTGGCCGTATTTAATGGCCGACAGTTCACCTTTTCAGAGTTGCTACTGTACTATCCCGCACCCTTGCGTGTAGAAGGACTCCAAGCGGATGCTGTGTTGCAGTGCAACAGCGGGACCGAGCTCGAGATTTTCATTCCTCTGAAAAAGGGAAGCACGACGGGTGCGTCGGGGGCATTTTTGTCCGCAGTGAGCCAGCGGTTAGATCCGGCGACATCCGCGGGTCTGGGCATCGTGAACAAGGATTCGAACCAATACGAACGGTTTGACATTGTAACCGGGCAAGACTGGTCACTGACGAACCTCGTCACCACCGACGCCCCGTATTTCACATGGGTGGACAGCACATTGGAACAGTACGTGAAGGTCGATTTGATGTGCGACCGATACATTGGTTGGCGATCAAAACCTGGACCCCAGGTGATCTACTTTCAGAACCCAGTGCCCGTCTCGGCTGCCGACATTGACAAGCTCACCGCGACAGTCCGTGCGGTGATGCCCAATACGGTGCTGACAACCATTACGCAACCCTTGTATTTTTCGGGTAGGGCGAACTGTCCGGCCCCGGTGGCGAAAGCAAAACCTCCCGCCTCGGCCGGCGTAAACGTGGAGATGATTGGCAACATATTCGCATATTTCATCTCGGTATTGTTAGTCCTCCTTGCGGTTGCCATCGTATCGTTTGGCGTTCAGACTGTAACGGGAATCCGTCTCATCGGCGACGTCTCGGCGACTGCGAAGGAAATCACTAAACCAACACATCCTAGCGGCCCTGAAAATCCGGAGCCGGGTGTATTTGCCGGGCTTGAGAATTTAGCAACGTCTGCAACGGATCCGACAGCAGCTCTAAAGGCGGCAGCGGCGGCAAAAGGAGCGGCGGCTGCGGGACAAACAGCTGCGGCAGTAACAAATGCGACAGGGGCACTTGCGGCACAGGGAGCGGCGGCGGCACAGGCAAAGGCAAAGGCGGTGGCGAATGCGGTATCATCCGTGTGAAAAGGAATCTAGACACTCACAACCACAGCACACTCAAAATGGTTGTCGCACTCTTCATCTCAACATCCGGCACGCTGACCGAAACGCCCATTCCCGCAAAGACACCCGATGTTCTCGAGTGGCTTCGTAAGAAGACCAAGCAGCCGTTGATGCAGTTTCAAGGCAAGATGATTCACGACGAGGACGTGTACTCAGTGTTCGGCGTTCCCTGTGAGGACGAGGAGGAGAATGCGAACCAACACATGTTGCCCTCGCCGTTTAACGAGGATATGTTCGTTGGCACACTTGTCGTGATGAAGTCGGTGAACCCCAACGCCGACGATTACGACGCACATGCGAATCAGTATACTGATTTGCGGTCTGTCGAATACGATGAGTTCTACCATTCGTCCACCTTCCAGGAGGAGGACGAGGAGGATGACAAGGACGAGGAGGATGACGCAGACGGTGCTGTGGTTGAGGACGAGGACGACGACGTCCCCGCAGTGGACCGCGAGCTGGTGCCGGTTCACACTGTTCACGCATCCAACGTGTACATTGACCACCCGCTTCGCACTCTTGTTCGCGACAAGTTCGATTCAAACGAGGTGGAAACGGCAATTCTGAAGAAGTGCGTAGCGGATGCACAGGAATGGTTTATCGATCAGGCCTGGGACAACCCCGTGTTTCTGAATTTGTATCGCAACCGAGCCATCGATTTGTATCGCTACCGTCAGCTGATGCCGACCATGACCGTGGAGGCCTTTGTGAACTCAACGCCACTCCTTCAGAACCCCGAGCGATGGGCGGAGATTGTTCAGAACACGACAGAGAAGGAGAAGGCAACGCATTCGAAGAAGCAGACGGCAAGTATCATCATGGACTGCCGCCGGTGCCGCAAGAAGACCCGGTGCGACTACTACCAGATGCAGACTCGTTCTGCGGATGAGCCGATGACGACGTTCTTCACGTGTTTGGAGTGTGACCTCAGGTGGCGTTCCTGAAAAGGAAAACGCATGAGCTTTCATAAAACTGCTGTAAGGTATCAATGGCAGACGAGGTAAAGGATACTCTACGTGCGTGGATTGCCGCAGACGATGAGATTCGTGCACTTCAGGCTCAGATCAAGACCATTCGCGAACGCAAAAATACGCTGGGTGCCCAGGTGTTGGCGTACATGAAGGACAATGACCTTGCCAACTTTGTTCTGGATGGACCCGGTGGCACGATTGCCCGGTCTGAGCGTGTATCTCGGCCGGCTTTGAAGCGGTCTACGCTTCGCCAGCAACTTCTTTTGCAGTTCGCGGACCAACCCGAGCGGGTTGCGGAGGCACTGCGGGCGATTGAGGGTATTCCGGAGGGCGGGGATGACATGTCTGTTGGCGGAACGAAGAGGGATATTCTGTCCCGTCGTTTGCCCCGCAGTCAGAACATCTCGTTGAATTGAAAAAGATGGACTGGTCATGGACGATTGTAGCCGCGGTGTTCATCACGTATGTCCACGTGTTCAACAATCTGGCAGAGCGACACTTGGATGGGCGTGTGAAGACTTGGATGGACTTGGTCAGAACAATGAGCCGGGAACAGTTGTCTTCCGTTGTGCAGGCATGAGCTTGACCCTGCGAACCTTGGCCTTGGGTGGGACATGAGCAGAACAGAGGGCGATCCAGCTCTCCTTGTTCTCTGCGGGAGTGTCGCCCTTGATAAGTCCCTTTGTATACAGATGGACGAAACACATGCGGTGATCGTCGCCAGAGATGGTGGTGTCGGACGGCAGAACGGCGTGCTGGCAGTACGGGCAGAACATTTTGGCAGTTGGTGGAGACGGCGGGCAATCGACCATTGCCTTGACTTGGGACAATTCGTTTTTCACAAATCAAATTTACGCTTGAAATCAGCCACACTCGCGGCGAGCGTGGGCTTGTTCCACAGCACCCAGCGACTTAACGCACCGGGTGTATCCGGACGCTGCCAATGTTCCCCCATTCCCGAATGCCGTTTCAGATACCTCGCTCGGCGGGTCTTGTCTCGGTGCTTTGTATAATCCGACATACCGCGTGCTCCAAACGGAACTGTCTTTGTCTTCCCATTCGGGAGTTCAAAAATAGCGTCCCACTTCTTGGCGGGGTTGTGCGACCGACGCAGGGTCTTGAGTTTCATTGTTTGTTAGTGAGATTACAGTGCGTCGATCCACGCCTCCCACTGCTCCTGAGGGACGTTGAGTTCCTTGAATACCGCCATGGCTTCCGCAACTTGGAGAATGATGCCGCCCTCCATTCCCGCAATCACGGCCATCCGGTTCTGCAACTGCTCGGCTGGTGACAGTTGCGGTGCGAAGGCGTCGTCGAACCCACACAGCACATTTGTCAGCCGGCTAATGTGTCCATCTCCACACATGCCCAGAGAATCCACCATCTCCTGCCACAGCCGGATCTCCAGCTCCTGGCGAAGAGAGGATGTCTTGATCTTTGCCCAGAGCCCGTCCAACGTTCGCTTGTAGAGGAAATCCCCCTCCATACGGCAGGTGTTTGTCCGATACCACCTCTTGACGTCGCGGTCTACATTTTCGATTAAGCGTAGGTCGGTCTTGATGCGCCCCAGTGCAATGTGGTCCATGAAACACATGTGCGTCTCGGTCACAGTCTTCTGGTCAGAAGGCACGTCTGCGTTCAGGAGAATGTCCAGAGCCGCATTCGTCTGCTGTGTCACAACTCGCGTGTGAATGTTCTGCGTGTCTCGTGCAAACCCCGCCAGCTCCGTCCGTGCCGGTGGCTGCACGCGGGCGTCGTCGAGGTCGTGCTGCCACTGAATCTCCCCAAGCACATTCATCGGTGCCGTGTCGCCCATGTGCCGATTCCACAGCTCGGGAATTCGCAGTTCTCGTGCCACAGTCAGCTCAAGCGTCTGCACAAACCTGGCGTCGATAAGCTGCTCTCCGATGCGGGCGTGCCACTCGGCAATGACATCTCGCCATACATCCGGACGCTCGGCAATCTGGATCAGGCCCGGAACATACATCTCGTTCCAAAGCTCCATTCGGCGTGCACGGACAAATCCGTTGACATGAGCCCGGCACCGGTGGTGCATAAACGCAATTCGCATGCAACGCGGGTGGGCACACCGTTCGGCGGGGGGCAGGTCAGGACGCGGGCGAAGGTTCTCGTGGCGGCGGCAATACTGCGTGTCGTTCACTGCATTGTGGGTGCAGCGGAGACAACGCGGCTGCTCGGGTGCTGGAAGCGTGGCGAAGAGGCGGGTGTTGGCCTTGTTGGCGTGGGTGCCGCAGAGCGTGTCGGCACCCCACACATCGCGGGTGCATTGGTGTCCGGTGACGGTGGCGGCTGCACACTGGTGAGGAGGCATGATGGCTGATGTTCTTGTTGAAGTCGGGGCTTTCCTTTTCAGCCTGCTACTTAGGAATCCGTTTTTGCTGGGTGGCGACGGCAAGGCGAACGTGTTTAGCCGAACCTAGTCTATGTTCGCTGAGACCTTTCCGCTTCTGATTCTTGATCTGCTGTTTCTTGGTCTGTGGAGGCTCCATGATGTCCGTTAGTTGGTGCGGATAAAATACGTTTTCTGAAAATGGATTGTTATGGTCTACGGGAAGACCGTGAGCCGGGCTTCAACATCAACTTTCACCTACACTCCTTCTCTACACAACGTCAACATGGGTTCTTCTAACACGAAGGTTCAGTGCCTCCTGCGTCCCGGACAAAGCGGCAAGACACGCACGGTTCAAGACCTCATCCGCGAGTATGAGGGCTACGCTGAGCTCTTTCTCGGACGCGACGCCTTGCCGCTCAACATCGTCATCTGCTCCAACAACCGCCACCTCGTCCACCAGACCACGGTTCGCATGAACAACGACCTCTTTGATGAGAGCGAGGGCAGCGAGCTGTCAGACGAGGGTCCCGCAGACGCTCAGGTCAACGGCTCTTGCTTCTCCTGGGTCTCGGGAACCAAGGGCGTCATCTCGCCTGGCGAGCTCGCCTTCAACATCATCACCGGAAAGGTCTCGATGGTCGTCTGCTGTGCACACAAGAAGCGCCTGGATTACGTCTACGACCTTGTTACCAAGCTCAATGAGTTCCCGGGTTACCGCAGCAAGGTGAACATCTGGATTGACGAGGCGGACGCCTCCATCAAGCTCTGGGGCAGACCGGAGATGGACATTACGCGTCAGTCCAACGTACAGACGGTTACGCTCGTGAGTGCGACCTTCAACACCATCTTGAAGAAGTACGAGCGTCTGCGTGTGCTTGGCTACGCCGTTACGCACCCAGAGTGCTACCACAAGGTCGGGGACTGCGTGGGCGTCACGGAGGATGAGAATGCCATGAGTGGTGCGCTTCCCTACCTGACGGCGGTTCTGGACAAGCACCCGGAGATGCTTGTTCCGGGTGTGTGCGTGTTCGCTCCGGGCGACCACGTCAAGTCCTCGCACGACGAGGTCGCCTCTCTTCTCGTGCGGAAGGGGTGTGCAGTTCTCGTGCTTAACGGCTCCGAGAAGCGCATTCGCATGCCGGGCGGTGCGGCGTCTATTGTGCTTGCTGAGCACATGGCTCCGGAACCCGAGGAGATTGGGCGCCAGGTGGCACGGCTGTACCGCGAATACAACCTCTCGCGGTTCCCGTTCGCCGTCACCGGCCACCACTGCGTCGGACGCGGGCTCACTTTCCAGAACGCGGACTTCCTCTTCGACTTTGGAGTTGTTCCCCATATCTCTGACCCAGCCATGGCGTACCAGACCGCCTGCCGCCTGGCCGGAAACATTCGGGCACTTCCGAGCTACAAGCCTGCGACGCTTGTCATGGCGACTCGGATGTGGCAGACCGTGCTGCGTCAGGAGGCGTTTGCGGTCAACTTGGCACGCATTGTCAAGGAGCGGAACCTTCCCGACGTAGGTGTTGAGGAGTTCGACGAGGCTGCGGGCATCGCTCGTCCGCTCACAGTGCAGAACTACGCCTTGTCCCCCACCTTCCAGACACTGGAGGTCGCGGAGGCGTGGTGCGGGAAGAACTTGTCCTACGGCAAGTCGGTCTACTGGCAGCATGACGAGACGTGCACGAATCAGCATTGCCGTGGTTGCGGTGCACGCACGCACATCAAGTACCGCGGCGAACTGCGTGCACTGCTGACGGAGGCGGAACTGCGGTCATCGGTTGATATGGGAACCGGCGTGGATACGTCGGGGCGTCTCATGCCAGTTGTAGACGTACAGTGGGGCATCAAGGACGCGGCCCGCGTGATGCCGGTCTCGTGGGTCGGCGTGCCTGAGGGCGCAGACAAGGCGCGCATCATGCCGGTGGGTGGGGAGCGGGTGATTGTGTGGATCGCCATCTACAAGAAGGACAAGCGCCGTGCAGTGACGGCCCGCAAGCTCTTCGGGGGATACTGAATCCCAACAGAACAAAAACTTTTTACATGAATCCCGATTTCTGAAAATGGATTCACGAGGGCCATGACTAGACCGTGGGCCCGGCACCCAGACACCATGGCTTCTCTCCGCGCTTTCCTCGCACCATATGCGACCACCTTCGCCGACCTCATCGTCCAAGCAACCAACACATTTGGCGTCCGTTCGTCTCATCGCACGGATCCGATCCACCAGTACCTGAGCAAACGGATCGAGGAGCTGAACCCGCGTCTCGATGTGAAGGTTGAGTATGCGGTCAAGACCACCCTCGGGATGTTCGACGTGGACATTGTTGTCTTCAACAAGGAAACACGCGCCATCCTTGCATGTATCCTCTTCAAGGGCCTCAACAGCAGCATCAGCAAGAATGAAAAGAACTACGAGCACAACAAAATCGGCGAGGCCGTCAAGCTTGGCCGGGGTGAGGCTGAGAAGGCAAAGGTTGTATTTATGGACGTGATGCCTATTCGCTGCCCGACATACGGTGCGGGTGACACGATCAAGGGCTGGGAGAAACACGACGTCGAGACGGTCCGTGCTCGCAGCAAGCTGGTTGTAGACGAGATCAACCACTATCACACGTATGTCCACGATGCGTACGTCCTCTTTAACGATTACGACTACCTGCCGGGTAAGAAGATTGCGTTGAAGGAGGTCGTTGACCACTCGGACATGGCGAGGTTCGAGGAGATGATCACGTCACTGGCACCTGTCGCAGAGACGTCGCCGTGAGATTGACCCACCCGCCCGCCCGCTTTGAACAGAGTCGGTTCAACATTCCGTTACTCGCAGCAAGCGCTGCCACCACAGCTTCGGCTGACACCTTTTTAGGTGTGATGCGCAATCCAGAGTAGAACAGACACGTCGGTGCAGTCACAGATGGGAATGTGGTCTGACACAGTGTAGAGATGTATACACTTGTAGCTTCTCCCGGGACCGTTAGACCTTGACGCCGCCCATATGCATACCATGCTTCATATGTCTTGTGGCCCCTATCACGGTTTGCGAGCCGCTCTCGGTTGCGTTCGAGGTACGCGTACGTCCGTGGGTTGTCTCGCTTGAAGTCCTCCTCCGCAATCAGGATACCCTGAACTGTATATGGGAACAATGCCGACAACATCGTGTTCTTACTTACTTTCAGTATTGGTCGCCAACAGGGCTCATCAAACAACGGTTCCTTGTGAATGAACACACTGTCACACAACGTTGCGAGCCCGTTCTGGATGTCACACGTTGATCCGAGCGTAACGGTATCCTCTGCTGGGTCGTTCGCAGTATACGGTACAACCTCGTCGTTCAGAGTATATGACTCCTTCTGTGTGTTTGTGAGGACAACGATGCAACAGTACACATCAACACCGGGAAACACCTTCTCAGATCCGTAATCATGGATCGCATGGAGCAACGTGTGTTCCCGCAGGAAGTCTCGGAACTTAGTGCACGATTTGTTATACATCCACGTAGAGGGTACGATGGCAACCATCGTCCCTCCGCTGCTGAGCAATGTGGCGCACTTGACCAAGAATGCGATGTACAGGTCAATATTACCGCAACTGAGAACATCTGAAACTCCTCGAACAAGTTCACGGCATGACGTGTCCATTTCCTGATACCTCTGATACGGCGGATTGAGGATGATCGCATCGTAGACCGGGTCAAGGTCAGCAGCCAGGAAGTTTGTATTGTACTTGGTGACGGTTGAACCAGACACTTCCGCTAAGTAGATGGCATTGATGTCGTAGACGTCTGCGCGTTCATACCGCCCATCCATCGCACGGAGCAGGTTGCCCGAACCGACGGATGGTTCTAGCAGGCGACGGACTCTGGTAGGAAAATATGAGACCATCTTCGCCGCTACATCGGGTGGGGTGAAGATATCGTATGTGGCCATGAGAGTGCTTGTCTTTACATATGGGTGATTCGTTTTGTCCCACACTTTCCAGATTTCTGAAAACGAATTGTCTGACATCACGGGATAGCCAATAGCCGGCCTCCAACACACACAAGCATCTTCTCTTCTTCCATCTAGAATGTCTTCTTCCAACCTCAACA
>Ga0209400_1002136_pt1 | contig 15204 bp, 13 predicted proteins | sample M_130807_EF_Meta_FD_187313 | JGI IMG/M metagenome (GOLD analysis project Ga0209400, IMG submission 187313) | Freshwater microbial communities from Lake Montjoie, Canada to study carbon cycling - M_130807_EF_MetaG (SPAdes) (version 2) | ecosystem: Environmental > Aquatic > Freshwater > Lake... | reverse complement strand
CCTGTCCAAATAAAACCCCGCCAAACTACACCTGGCCAAACACCTGTCCAAATAAAACCCCGCCAAACTACACCTGGCCAAACACCTGTCCAAATAAAACCCCGCCAAACTACACCTGGCCAAACAAGACCTCGTCTAAAATAATTTTATTTCAAAAAATAAAAAATTGAATAAAAAAAATATTTTTTATTCAACAATATACACACAAACACAAAACATGTCTGACATTATCGCAAAATCAATTATTGAATTTCATACCAAGAATGACGGTTACCAATTTCCCAATCAAGGATACAATTTCGGTGTATTCTTCCTAGAAATTGCAAATATTCCCATGACATCAGAACCTCAATTTGTTCACAGTGGAAATGACATGTCTGGTTCTATGAGTGATCCATGTGCCGATGGCCGAACAAAGATGCAGCATCTTCATTTGACTCTTGAAAACATTATCAATTTATTCAGCAAAAATGCCGATTCTGCAAACATAACTCTTGAAATTACCGGATTCGACGATAAAATGGAAAACGTCTTGTCCCCAACTAAAATTATGAATGATTACAAACAAGTCGAACAAATAATTACCAAAATTAAGCAAACATTGAGACCGCGCAATTGTACGAATATTCAAATTGCATTGAAACATGCGGAGGAAAAAATGGCATTACAAAAAGACAAAAAAAAGAATTTCTTGTTCATGACCGATGGCAATATTACCAAGGGTTCTGACAACATTGAATTATTGAGCGCATCTTTACCAACTGATTCTCGCAATTATTTCATCGGATTCGGTGCAGATCACGATTTCCGTCTCTTGCAGAATCTGGCATCTTCTACTAATTCAGGCAGTTATTATTATGTTGACAGAATTGAAAATGCTGGTCTCGTATTCGGTGAAATCATGCATTCCATTTTATACACTGCATTGAATAAAGTAGTTATAACTACAACCAACGGCGAGATTTACGACTTTATACGTAATGAATGGACCACAAGCATTATTGTGCCATATTTATGCGGAGAAGCCAATAAACAATATCATGTGAGATCTGCAACTCCAGATACGTTTGAAATCAACTACAGTGCAGAGGAAGTACTTACAGGAAATATTGGTATGTGGATGGAAACGCCTTTGCCTGGGTTGGAATCGTTGGAATCGGATGACGGTACAATTTGTTCCGTCGATTTGAGAAAGTACATGTATAGACAGAGAACGCTGGAACTGTTGGCTGAAGCGGCGACAATGTGTCGAAATAAACAGGCTACTACTTCAAATAAAATGGATCTGCAAACTTTGATGTGCGATTTTAGAAAGGAGCTCGAAGAATATTCGAAAGAATACAGTGATCAATCAGACATTGATTACATGAAGCAATTATGCGATGATTTATATATTTGTGAAAAGACGATTCATACTGATAAGGCGCTTTTATATACAGTGGCTAGACAAATGGCGCAAGGCAGCGGAGGTTCTTACAACATTACGCAGGTAGAAAATCAGTATTATGAAGAAGACTGCAATGACGAGACATATATAATTTCGCCACTCGCTCTGAATCGTACGTACACATCGAGTACACAAGAGCGTATTATGCGTGAATGCAGTACTCAAGAAGAAGAAGAATGAATAGAATAGATGAATAAAATTGATGAATAAAATTGATGAATAAAAGTGAAGATATAAAAAAAATATGATATAGTGTATATATAAAAATGTTTTTTTTGTTTTTATCTTTTTTCATAACTGCCTCATCGCTTCAATTTATTGCGCGTTTCGAATCTTGGGTGAATCAATTCAAAATCGTTTTTGAAAATGAAGACCACATGTTTGTTACGTTCAATAAATGGACAACAAACGACCGATTTATTGAAATTATGAATGAGCGAAATCTCACATATAAACTGGGACACAATCAGTTCTCTGGAATGGACGAATACGATTTCAAAAATTATATTATGAAAAACGCAAAATTATTCAATCATCCAGAATTTGTAAAACGAAAATTTGCGAATGAATCTTCGTCGCCTTCTTTGGCAGTAGAAGTCGATTGGGTGAAAGACGGTGCGGTAACTCCGGTAAAAGACCAAGGACAATGTGGCAGTTGTTGGGCGTTTTCTGCGATTGGCGCGTTAGAGAGTGCCTACAGTATAAAATATAACAATAGTTTGCTCGATTTATCTGAACAGCAGCTTGTAGATTGCGACAATCTGCGAAATGATGGCGGCGGCGGCGGCGATCATGGCTGTAACGGCGGATTGATGGACACGGCGTTTGAATGGATTGCGAAAAACGGCGGTGTTTGCAGTGAAGACGAGTATCCTTATGTTGGTAAAATGCAAAAATGCGATAAATGGTGCGGCATTATCGGCGGAACCGGTATTACAAATTTTGCGAATGTTGATGCAGATGACGAATCCATGATGTTGGCACTTAATTTTCAGCCTGTCGCAGTGGCTATAGAAGCCGACCAACGCGAATTCCAGTTGTATAAATCGGGCGTTTTTTCGGGGGAATGCGGCGTCAATTTGGATCACGGTGTCTTGGTAGTGGGTTATGGAACTGACAAAGAGTTGCAAGATTATTATCGAGTGAAAAATTCGTGGGGAGAATCATGGGGAGAAGGTGGATATATTCGTTTGGGTCGTGGTTACCAGTACAATCACGGAAAGGGGCAATGTGGAGTTTTATTGGAGGCGAGTTATCCTCTTTTGTAATGAGGTTTGATAGGTTCTCTATTTTGCTTTTTATATTTTGATATAAAAAACAAAAATAATGAAACAAAAATAATGAAACAAAAATAATGAAACAAAAATAATGAAACAAAAATAATAAAACAAAAATAATGAAACAAAAATAATAAAACAAATACCTAGAAATACAACTAACTATGTTTATGCTATGCACCATTTCAACTTTTGCTTGATTTTGTATTCATCATCAAATACAAAGACGCGAAAATTATGATAACTATATTTTGTAACTTGAGAATTAATTTCAGGATGAGTACCAACAGTAATTATTATATTGAGGTCTTCTATGTATGCTGTGATTTTTCGGTCTTGAACGGAGCTTGGGTCTCCAGAGTCCCGTTTTATATCTATCACGAATCCGCAATGTAATTGTTCTTGTATTTGTGGATTCTGCGTTATTTTATAGAGAGTCTCGCATTCTTGTTGTGTTTTTTTGATTGCACGCATGTCTTTGTTTATTTGTGGCAATTGTTGGAGATGTTTTTGCAAAAATGCGTGTGCATTTTCACTGCATTCTACGAGTCCCAATTTGTGAATAAGCATAGTTTGATTCAATATATCGACTAGTCGGCGTATTGGGCTGGTAATATGCGCATAATTTTGCGTTTGTAATTGTTGGTGTTTTATGGGGTCGTTAGTGAATTCGACATATTCTGCAGAGGAATTGGTGAGCCAAGATTGCAGCATTTGGCGCGTATTTGGTTTCATATCTCTAGGTATAGTGCTAACAGATGCTGTTTTTTGTTCCGCTTTTCTGAAAATACCTGTGCCGTGTTCGGCCAATTTTTGGCCACATATTTCGTTCATTTTGAACATCCAATGTGCGACGACATCGTGGCTGTCATGGATATGTGGGTTCTGCATTTTGGCCAATTTATGGAGCAATTTATAGGTTGGGTCTGCGAGACATTCCGCGGTTTCGTAGACATAATTTTTGGCGATTTTAACGGCAGTGTTTTTGAACTCGATTGCCACGATATTCGCTTCATTGTTCAATGTCAAAACGGCAGTGAATGCGATGCGTATATCTTCATGCGAATTCAAAATACAGAGGTCATTGCTCAAAATTGGCGGCAACATGTGCCGTCTCTTATCCGGCAAATAGATACTTGAACAGGCATCAGTAAGTCTTTTCCATAGATTGAGTGACTCGAACCAAACGAAAACGTTGGCAATGTGAATACTAACAGAATAACTTTCAGTAATGCCATTGATTAAGGTTGCAGAAAGCGCGTCGTCAAAATCGCGGCTTCCTTCTGGGTCGATTGCAATACTGCGATCTTCATGATATTGTATATTATATTTAGGGTCTTTTACGATATTTTCAATAGAAACTTGCTTTTCTTCTATTTGAGTTTTTACATGTTTAGTGAATAATGAAATGGAATGGCGCAAATTTCTTGCGCAAAGTCTATATTCGCAAAATGCGGGTAGATGGGTAACGTCGCCGATGGTTTCGACAAGAGTGCCAACAGGATGTTGTTGTTCGGGTGTCCATTCTTTGAATCTGAATGTGACATATTTATTCACGAATTTTTTGGAAAATCCTACAGCGATTTCGTATGGAATGAGAAATGCAGGAAGTCGCGGGTTGTCCGGGATGCATTTATAAAAGAGTCGCGATTTTTTTATCGGATTTTTACATTGACTATGGTGCGATGCTTTGCCATACGTGCGATTATTTTCGAGTAATAAAATGCCAGGGATTGTTTTGGCATTTCTTGTCGGTGATTCCATTATTATGCTTGTGGGTGGTGAGTATGTAAATATGTCTTGGTCGAAAACACGCAACGACAATGGAGTGAATGACTGGAAGGAATCAATCGGTTGTATATTTGATGATTCCATTACTGTATAATTCCATTTAGAATAATCGCGGTTCTCTATATTTATTTTGTAAATCGACATTTCAAAGTATTTTATTGATTATTTAGATTATTTATTTATAATGATTTACATCAATTTTATATCTGTTTGTATTTTAGTATTTTTATATAATGGCAGAACAAATGAATTGGGGAGAACAATCAATTGTAATAATTTTGATGAAAATTATTATTTTATTATCAACACTCGGAGTAATAATATTCGTTGTATGGTTTATAATTGCAATAAACAATGATTTGTCATTTTTAACAAAAAGTAATAATTTTGTAACAAATATATCAAACGACATAATGACATCGACATCGACATCGACATCGACATCGACATCGACATCTACATCGACATCGACATAGACATAGACATCATCTGATTAAACAAAATAAATTTGTAATATAAGATAACATATGCGTTTATCCGTTACAGAAGTTGTCGATCTTCTTTTGAAAATATCGCTATTGACCGCACTAGGATGCAGCGTCTATATTTTTGTACAAGCGCTTATTTTCAAAAAAAGCGAATATAGAGAACGGTTGTTGAGTTGGCAGATGCCAATGATTATTGCATTACTGACAGAGTTATATTTACTCTCTAATTGATTGATTATGATAATGTGATATGACAATGAGTAAAATTGAAATAAAAAATACGCTTTATTTCAATAAACATAGTAAAATGGCTCCTAAAAAATTTGTAATGAAAAAAACGCAGGTTCCTGCATCTGTATCCTCGGCCATGTACCTCATTATTGTCGAATCCCCGTCAAAATGTGCCAAAATAGAATCCTTTTTAGGAAAAGAATACTCATGTATCGCCAGTATGGGACACATAAGGCACATTGCCGGTTTATCCTCGATTGATGTAGCAAATCAATTCGCCATTAAATTCGATATTCTCCCTGATAAAAAAGACCATGTCCAAGTTCTCAAATCCGCAGTCGCCAAATTTAGCAAAAAAAACATCATCATCGCGACAGACGATGACCGCGAAGGCGAAGCCATTGCATGGCACATTTGCGAAGTGTGTGCGCTCAACGTCGCCACTACCCAGCGCATACTCTTCCACGAAATTACAGAACCTGCAATAAAAGCAGCAGTCAAAAATCCGACCAAAATAAACATGGATCTTGTCAGAGCTGCACACGCACGCCAAGTTCTCGACATGCTGGTCGGGTTCAAAATATCGCCCCTTCTTTGGAAATACCTTTATTGTAATAAGAAAAACAGTCTTTCTGCTGGTAGATGTCAGACACCTGCATTGCGACTCGTGTACGATAACATGAAAGAACGCGAGGCTGCATCTACAGAATTCTCGTATAATGCAATACTCTCGTCTAATGCAATACTCTCGTATAAAATAACAGCGATATTCTTTCAACAACGTCTCTCTTTTTCCTTACATATTGATTCGGAACATTCAATCACGCAACCAAACGTCCAGCAATTTTTGGAGAAATCGAAAACGCATGAACACATATTGTCTATTGGCAAGACACGCGAGACATTTGCTTCTCCGCCAAAACCATTCAGTACATCACAATTATTGCAAACAGCGTCAAATAGATTGCGTATGTCGCCGAAAGAAACCATGGCAAATTGCCAGAAATTATATCAAGACGGGCTCATTACATATATGAGAACAGACAGTACGAAATATGCCGCCGAATTTTTGCAAGAAGCCGAACATTATATTAGCGAAAAGTATGGCGCATCAACAATCGGCGATTTCGCCAAAATAGAGCAAAAAGATGCAGCGAATCCCCATGAAGCAATACGTGTTACCCACATAGAAACCGCTTCAATCAATAATACAGAACAACGTTTGGCGAGTCTCTACGCTCTCATTTGGCGAAATACGGTGGAAAGTTGCATGGCTCCTGCCAAATACGAAGCGACTACATTGACAATCACTGCACCATCAATTGATTCTTTTGGTACTTATTACAAACATATATTGGAAATTCCGCTCTTTTTAGGATGGAAACTTGTTGTAGCATCATCAAAAAAAATGGATGAAAGAGAACCTGACGAAAATGAAGAGTCTGAATCTGTGATAAATTCAATGACACAGGAAGAAGGTCGCGGACTTCTCATGTATTTACAAGCCATCAAAGGTGCCATCAAGTATCAGCAAATCGCGGCAACCGTTGTTATGCGAAATACACATTCACATTATACGGAAGCCACTCTTATCAAACGTTTAGAGGATTATGGTATTGGCCGGCCATCCACATTTGCATTTTTGGTAGAAACTATTGTAGAACGCGGATATGTGAAATGCCAAGATGTAGCTGGAATCACGCAGAAAATAACGGAATTTGTACTAACAGATAAAAATATACGTGCCACAGTGAAAGAAAAGACTTTTGGCGAAGAAAAAAAGAAACTAGTGATTCAACCTGTAGGCATAATGACTGTCGAATTCTTGACTCAACATTTCAACGAACTGTTTTCATACGATTACACGAAAAATATGGAATTGGATTTGGATATTATATCAAAGGGAGAGAGAACCTGGTACGAATTGTGTGATAAATGCAATGGCGAATTGAAGGAATGGATGAAACCTGTCTTGTCGAAAAAACAAGTATTCAATGTGATTCAAGATTTCGACGGCGACGAGGATGACGGCGACGACCATGAATCCACAACGCCATATGTTGTATCCATTGGTCAATATGGCCCGGTTTTGAAGAGAACTGTGACAGATGAAAGTGGAAATAAAAAAACAGAATATAGACCTATAAAACGCGGGTTCTCTTTGAATATGGATACTTTGAAACAAGGGAAATATAAATTGGAGGATTTGATGGAAATCACGATGGATTTAGGAGAATATCAAGGTTTCCAGCTTTCAGTAAAAGAAGGCAAATATGGGACCTATGTGAAATGGGGCGAAAATACCGAAAGTATAAAAGGCGTCGAATTAAATAAAGAAAGTATTTTGAATTACCTAGAGAATAAACGCAATGGAACATTGACAACAAAAAGCACAACGTCGACGACACGTGTAATAAATGAGAACCTATCAATTCGTATAGGTAAATTCGGACCATATGTCTTTTATAAAACACCTACAATGAAAAAACCGGCATTTTATCCAATGAAAAAAGTTCCGTTCAAATATACGGAGTGTGATGCAGCAGTTATTTTACAATGGATAAACACTACGTATCAATTGAACGAAAAAATCCAAAGCTAATGTATATTTGATGAAAGATAAATTTGCAAATCGAGATAATTGGAATAAAATAATGCAAAAAATACAAAAAGGCGGTAAATTCAATAGTCCAAATGAATTTGTTTATATTTTTGTTATGAATATTTTCATATTCATTTCTTATAATGTCATTTTCATTTGTCTATTCAAATTCAATAATTCTTATAGTTTTATTTATTACTTATTAATTGGATTGATAATAATATCTTTTTTTTCATGTATTTTTACATTATATTTCAATCCTATTGGCAAATCATTGAAAGGAGAAGAAGGATATAATATTATAAATTTAATTGCATCATTTGTACTATCATCTACTCAATTCTTACAATTTGTAAGTGCTATACTCGTTTTTTTAGTATTTTATTCGAGTCCAATGCCTTCATCAAACACTGTAAATATGACTACTACCAATTCTGATAATTTATTTTACTATAAAATTATGTATATATATACTTATTTAGCAAGCATTATTTTTGTTATTATGATTACTGCAATTGATAATAATTTGGGAGATGGAAATATAACAATAAATGTTATGTTAGGAATTGTCGGACTTGTACTTTGTGTACTCGTTTCTTACATGTTTTACACTGGTTACAAAACATATGAAAATGTAGTTTTGAATGGTAATCAATTATTCCAAGGTTCTCCTCGATCAAATAAAGAAGCCGAGGATGCTGCTGCTATGAATACTGGAACAGCAAATCAGGCGATAATAGTTGCGCCTCAACCAACATTACCTCGTTGTACTCCTGCAACAAATTCAGGGTCTGCTGTAGCTCCTTCCAATCCAAATGACCAATGTTATACATAAAACTGGTATTACTAAATTATGATTGTATTATTTAACTCCAACCATCACCTGAATGACTGTATCAAAATTTATATATATGCATAGATATCATTTATTTTATACCAGTAATGGTACAAATTTATTATGTAATATGGTAGTTGGTTGCGTTATAAATATATATAAAAATTAAAAACATTTTATAATAGAGAACCTCAACTATTATGAAATATTATGAAACAAATTTTGAAGAATATATTTCATCTGTAAACAAATACAATTTGCATCCAGAAATTGGCAAATTTGTGAAAGATACATTTCCGACAAAGTTGCGTGATTTCGGTAATCTGATGATATACGGTCCATCAGGTATCGGCAAATATTCCCAGGTTCTCCATTTTCTAAAAAAATATAGTCCTACAGAATTGAAATACGAAAAACACATGACAATTCAAACCGAGAAACAGACATATACTTATTCCATGAGCGACATTCATTATGAAATAGACATGTCATTTCTCGGCTGCAATTCGAAAATGTTGTGGCACGAACTTTTCTTTCAAATCGTGGATATTGTTGCTGTAAAGCCCGAAAAAATTGGCATTATTGTGTGTAAAAATTTTCACATGATTCACAGTGAATTATTGGAGATTTTTTACAGTTATATGCAGCAATACAATAATTCGTACATGAATATATTGATAAAATTCGTAATTATTACGGAACATATTAGTTTTATACCAACAAATATATTGAATAGTTGCAAAACATTGTCGATTGCCAGACCGGAAAAACATCAATATATTGAGATGATTGGTGCAATGAAGTGCAATGGTAATGATTCAGTGGAAAAAACGCAAAATGTTATTCAACAAGTGGATACAGATACAATAATCAATTTGAAAGAGATTCGTTCATTTGCATTGATAAAAACTTCGGAAAATTTACCAACAGATATATTCAACACTGTTTGTAATCAAATTATAGAGGATATTGCAAATATAAATATAAATTTCGTAAAATTCCGCGATTCTTTATATGAAATTTTGATTTATAATCTGGATGTGTCGGAATGTTTTTTCTACATTTTGACACATTTCATAGGAGAAGGGCGTATAAAAAACGGTGATATATCACAGGTTCTCCAAAAAACATATTCATTTTTGAAATATTACAACAACAATTACCGACCTATTTACCATTTAGAGAGTATTTTCTTTTATCTAATAATCAAAATACACGGATATGATAACAATGACACAAACAAAGGCGCTTCAAATATTGGAATTAAAAAGCCGAGAATTATCGCAAATAAAAAACCAATATCGAAAGTTGGCTCTAAAATATCATCCAGATAAAAACAAAAGCGAAGAAGCATCTTGCAAATTTCAGGAAATTCATGAGGCGTATGTATATTTGCGTTCTCGTTCTCTTGAAGACAATAATAACGACAATGAAGACAATGAAGACAATGAAGACAATGAAGACAATGAAGACAATGACAACAATCATTTATCAAGTCAAAAATATATCTCGGCATTCATCAAAGTGTTTTTCAAAAACGTGGATCAGCAAGATATTGCAGAAAAAATATGCGAAATTGTCTATAAAAAAATCGGCGAAAAAGCGATGGAAAAATCGCTCGAATATTTGAAAAAAGTGGATCGCCGTTTACTGAAAATTGTGCATACAATATTGACAAAGTACCAACATATATTGCATTTGGATGCCGAGTTTCTTTCGAAAATTGGCGACATTTCGAATGTGGACGAGCGAATTATATTGAATCCTTCATTGAAAGACTTGTTCGAAGCGAATTTGTATAAATTGACGATTTGCGATTCGGTGTATTTAGTGCCATTGTGGCACCATGAATTAGTATATGATATTTCAGATACATCGGTTGTGAAAGAATTGATTGTGGAATGTGTGCCGGAATTGGCCGAAAATATGGCGATAGATGATGATAATAATTTGCATATAACATTGGAGTATGAATTGACGGAATTGTGGAAAATGAAATGGATTGATGTGTTGGTAGATGGTGAAAGTTATTACAAATATCCAGTAGAGAACTTGAATATTGTTTCAAATCAAACTCGTGTTATTGGAGGGCTAGGTATTGTGCGAATCAATAAAAATGATATATATGATGTGGAAAAACGCGGCGATATTTATTTGCATATTTGCATATTTTGATATTTATTTTGATATTTATTTTGATATTTATTTTTGTAATAAAAAATAAATATTATTTATATAATGAAATTAGAAAAAGGTAGAACTTATAGGATAATATTCAAAACTTCTGAAATACTTACATTGACTTATATCAAAAGTGAAAAAGGACACTCTAATAATTATAAACATATATTCAAAACTGTAAAAGGAAATGAATATATTGGTTATTCCGAAAAAGAAGACATGTCTGACAAGTACGACAGTATAGAAGAAATATCACCACAAATACCAGAAATACCACAAATAACAGAAAAACCGAATGAACCTCTTTCGTCGTCGTCAAATATATCGGAATTATCATATGGTTCATTGAAATCAAAATCAAAATCAAAATCAAAACCAAAATTGTCACATAAATCTCCAATTAAATCGATTGAACATGATAATTTATCAAATATAAAAAAGTTGAAAACTGAAATTGATAATTTTCAAAAAAAATGGGAATTATTGCCATTATATCGTTTGAAAATAATAGAATTAGAAATAAAAATATTAAATGAATTAATCAATAAAAAATCATTCGAATTACCAATAGAAGAATATTCAGATTTGATTTTTGAAGTTGAAAAATATGAAAAAATGAAATTACCTGAATTAATGAAATTATCTTATTCGGAATTATATAAAATACGCACACTATTAACAAGAGAATACATAGAAATGAATGATAGATATAAACGTCTTGTAAAAGGCGGTGGTTTATACAATAGAAAAAATATTTCTAGAAAATCAATTAGTAAAAAAAATAAAGGAAAAAAATTGATTCTTTTTTCAAAAAAGAATAGAAATATATATCAGAATACAAAATGAATATTATTATTGAAAACGTTGCACCAAAAAATAAAACAAATAAGAAAACAAAGAAAACAGTGGAAACGTGCAATATTTGCTGCGAAAATTTCAATAAATCCGTGCATTTACCAATTGAGTGTATGCATTGTCAGTTCAAATCCTGCCGCAAGTGTTGCGAAACTTATATTTTGGGTGAATCGGTAGTGAAATGTATAAACAGTGAGTGTGGTCGTGAATGGACACGCAAATTTATTCGCGAATCATTTCCACATGCATTCATTGTCGGACCTCTCAAAAAATGGCGCGAAGATTTGCTATATGACAAAGAACGCGCATTGCTTCCTGCAACACAGCCATATGTTGAAGCAATAAACCGTCGCAAAGATATACAAACAGAAGTCGAAAAATTGGAAAATAAAATCACGACATTGAGACGACAAATTCATCGACTACAACGCGAATCCGCTGCACTTGAACGCAATCCTCTATTAATAACGCAAGGACCTGAAGCAATGGCTCAAGTACATCTTGGTACTACTACTAACATACAAATTGAACGCAGACAGTTCATCAAGCCTTGTCCTGCGGATGATTGCCGCGGATTCTTGAGTAGTCAGTGGAAATGCGGTACTTGCAATATATGGACATGTCCCGATTGTCATGTCATTATTGGCACTTCAAAAGACGACCCGCATACATGTGATCCGAACAATGTCGAAACTGCCAAAATGTTGAAGGCAGAGACGAAACCGTGCCCGAAATGCGCAGCGGCTATATTCAAAATCGATGGTTGCGATCAAATGTGGTGCACACAGTGTCACACTGCATTCAGTTGGCGTTCGGGTCAAATAGAGACGACCATACACAACCCGCATTATTATGAGTGGATGCGTAGAACGCAAGGTACTGTGCCTCGTAATCCGCTTGATATGCCATGTGGTGAAAATAGATTGAATGGACAATTTTGGCGAAATATTGATCAAATAATGGGTTACAAAAAATTGAACATAGTAAATCCACTGTTATATAAATATTGCCGAGATAAAATGAGCAATATTGAGCGACACTCTTTGCATTACAGATTAGTGAGTATTCCGAGATTACAGACTTTTGATTATGAAACTAATAATAGAGAACTACGCATTCATTATTTACTGAATAAAATTCAGCCAGATGTTATGAAAGTTATGTTTCAACGCGCGGAAAAAAAGACATTGAAAGAATCCGAGACGCGCGAAATATATCAGATGGTATGTAATACAAGTGAAGACATTATCATGCGTTTTGCAGGATACATAGATGAACTTGCGCCAAATTCCGCATTTGATTCAAAAATATTGGATGAAATGGACAAAATGTTGGAATATGCAAATGAATGTATACTCGATATTTGTAGAACATATCAATGCAAATTGTACAAGTTTATTTTGGAAGAGAAAAATTACATGGGACACGATTATAGGGGACATTGATTCATTGATTATTTGGTGAAAATGAAATAAAAAATTGATCTATTTTTTATATACTATATTTTTTTATAATACCAACAAAACGCGATTATGTCATTATTTGAACTTTTTGAAAAAGACGAACTGACAATAGAAATACTCTTTGAATGTATTGGAGAAAGAGATGAAGATTTCGCGGAAGTACTTCAGCAAAAATACGAAGATGAATCTTATTTGAAAGGAAAAATTTTTAGCGAGAACCAGTACGATATATTGTGGACACTCGACTATAGAAAATGCGAAAATGCAGGATGTGACGATTATTATATGGACAATTATATGAATAATTATAAAGATATAAAACCATGCCCGAGTTGTAAATACGGAATTCCGGCAACGAATCTCAAAGATGTTATCAATACAGTATTATATTGTGATAATTCGAATGCGAATGCGAATGCGAATGCGGGTTGTACGGATTGTCCTATTTGTTTCAATGAATTTGATAGTAAAAAATTTACGGGAAAGTTGATATGCAGTCACGAATTTCATGTTCATTGTATACAACAATGGTTAGATACCAAAACGACATGTCCTTGTTGTAGGACAGTTGTGTTAGAAAAAGAAGATGCAAGCTATTCAAGTGATACAAGCGAACAAGAAGGAAGCGAACAAGAAGAATCAATCGAATATGAAAACGAAGTTGCAAGTGAACAAGAACAAGATGCAATCGATGCAAGCGATGTAAACGAACAAGATGCAAACGAACAAGATGTAAACGAAGGAAGAGATTACGAGATGATAAGGAGAGAACATAGACGTAATTATTTGAACAATATTCTTTCTAGGATAAGATGTAGAGAAAGAGCACAAGAGTTCTATTGTATTTTACAAGAATATATCCGAGCGGAATCTGCGGAAGAACTTTGCGATGAATTATATAGTCAATTGATTCAATATGATGATCCTAATCGATTGTAAATAGTAAATAGATATTATAAGAGAGTACCAACAGATTATTCGTTTATTGTTGTGATTTCATATAAAAAAATAAAAAACTATTTTTTTATAAATATTATATATAGTGAGTCGTCTTATTCATCATGAATAAACCATCTCTCGATAATCCATTTTCAAAAAAAGCATTTTTATATGATATTTTAAAATTTATTTCAAATGATATATTTTTCAAGAATAAATAAATGCCTGTAATATTTATGAAAATAAAACAGAATATACACTTTATGAATTAGATAAAAATGAAGCAGTCCAAAAAAAAATAATGGAACTGTTCCCAGAAATAAGAAAATATTTTAGTTTTAATGGAATTAAGGCAGTTGGAGAACCTAATAAAATAAAAAGACCTTGGTTGTCAATAATAAAACATTTAATTAAACAAAAATATAATATGGTTAGTTTAGATTATCATTTCACGGAAGAAGGCAATCATATTAGAACACAGAAATATTGTTTTGAATTAATAATGGATAAACCACCATTGTAAAGTAGATTTATCATTAACAACTTCATAACAAGGATAAAATCTATAATTATTTTCTGTTAATCCTTGTCTTCTTTCACATTTTACCTCATCGCAGGTATATATTTTTTTATTTGAACGAATAGTTGCTTCGTAATATCCATGATCATTTGGTTTTATTTTATTTGGACCTCTGCCATTCATTTTCTCTTTTAATTCTTTATTATAATATTCTTTTGCTTCTTCTTGTGTTTTGAATTTTTTAATAACAGGTTCTTTTAATTCATCAATATCATCACTTGCTACTGAAAATCCATCATAATCTTTTGGATCATTAAATGTATTTTTACCAGAAAGAATACCATTTGTATATTTTGTTGTTTTTGAATTCCACTTAATAGTTTTGTCTTCAAAATTGCTCTTCCATAATTCTTCGTATCTGTTAATACTATCTATATTAGTATAACAGATACTTATACCATTATTATCATATCCAGTATCACGCCCTACTAATCCCTGAATAATTGTTGTATCATCTGGATTTTTACTATATCTGTCATATAATATTCCAATATATTTTTTTTTCAAAGTTTTAG
>Ga0209400_1002134_pt1 | contig 15207 bp, 20 predicted proteins | sample M_130807_EF_Meta_FD_187313 | JGI IMG/M metagenome (GOLD analysis project Ga0209400, IMG submission 187313) | Freshwater microbial communities from Lake Montjoie, Canada to study carbon cycling - M_130807_EF_MetaG (SPAdes) (version 2) | ecosystem: Environmental > Aquatic > Freshwater > Lake... | reverse complement strand
CAGAAAACCAGTACTGGTAGGAGTATAGCATTAGGATTTCCGCTAACAAACAAGTCACGCCAATAAAATAAAGCTGGAAGTATCCCTACACTAGCTAACCTTGCTAGTACAAGAACCATAAAAAAAGACTGACAAAACATAAAAAATCACACTAATCCCATCAAGAAATTCAATTATGAACTTCACGTTTTTTCCTTGTTTTTTTTGGTATTTAAGTGGTGGCTCGAAGCAGGGTCGAACTGCTACTACTTGATCTTCAGTCAAGGGTGCTCCCATTACACCATCAAGCCAAATCAATTTTAAAAAGCACGGACAAAAGGATTCGAACCTCTGACCTGATGATTTGGAATCATCTGCTCTAACCAGCTGAGCTATGTCCGTATAGAAGGTGGGTATGCATAGGGATCGAACCTATATCTCGGCCCTCCACGGGCCTCCACGGGCCCGCTCTGCCATTAAGCTAGCATCCCATTTATTATATTAACATCAACAAATTTATTTAGACTTCCGATTTAAAATGGTAGGATGAAAAGGAGTCGAACCTTCAACCGCCAGATTCGTAGTCTGGTGCTCTGTCCAATTGAGCTATCATCCTAAAAATGGTACGAGTGAGTGGAGTCGAACCATTGCGCTCCTGAATATCAGTCGGGTGCTCTAACCAACTGAGCTACACTCGTATAATAAACATTATTTGTAATAATTCTTAAAGTCGCTGGGTGACATCATTGAGGCCCCTTCCTCCTCAGGCTCTTGTGAACGAGAGCGTACATAACTCAAATTGCATCCAGGAAGTCCACAATACCAAACCAAGTAATTATCCTGAAGTCTGTAATGTGATCCGCAACTACATGAAATAGAATAAAGTTGCTCATTTGACATTGCTTGTTCCTTTTATTTAAAAATTGGTGTCTTGGAGGAAAAGTGGACCAAAAAGGAGTTAAACCTTTACCATCGGGATCCGTAGTCCCACGCTCTGTCAATTAAGCTATTGATCCAAAAGCTTTGCTTGAATCTAAAGCTTTAGACTTGTAGTCTAAATTACTCTCCCACGATTTCAACAGATAGAATTTTATTTCCGTCATCAAGCGTATATGCACGAAGTTAATCATCGTATGGAACGCAGTCAAACGCTCGTTCTGTGAATCCCCAATCATTCATTTCTTTGCTCAGTCGTTTCCAGTTTTTGACTTTTGTGCAAGAGCTTGTGTCAAATTTCTCTCCAGGCTGGAGAACAAACTGCGATCGAATGTAGTCTGGATTCTCAGCTGCCTTGGCGGCAATCGCCGCTTTGCACATATCAGAAGTGATCTTCATTCTATCCTCTTGATCGAGATGGTACGCCCAGTAGGACTCGAACCCGCCATTCCGGAGTGAAAATCCAGCGTCTTAACCAATTGACCATGGGTGCTCAGATTTACTAACCAATTACAACTACGATTAGAATAAGCAGTGACAAAACAATACTCATTTGTATCTCCTTTCAATGTTAAGGGACTTTAGTTTTGAAGAAAAAACGAATGATTTGTTTTCGGGCACCATTCCAAATGGTGGGGGCAATGACCCAGTGGTCAAGGACCAATCGCAAATCATTCAAATGGTACGCCCAGTAGGACTCGAACCTACATAATCCAATTACGGGGTTTACTCTACGATGAGCACCTGCTTAGAAGGCAGTTCCGATATGGGCGCATAAAGTGGAGGGTTGCTCAGGATTTCAACCTGATACTGACCGGTCATTTACTCCTAATGAGTAGACACCCCGTATGAAGTGGTGGGTTGTGCAGGGATCGAACCTGCGACGTGGCGCCCTGATGTCCGCCGCTCTACCAACTGAGCTAACAACCCGAATGAAATGGTCTGGGAAGTGGGATTTGAACTCACGAACCTCCTGCGTCCAAGGCAGGCGCGCTAACCAGGCTGCGCTATTCCCAGAAAAATGGTGGACCGTACCGGGATCGAACCGGTCCTTCAGGCTTGCAAAGCCCGTGTGCCCCCAACAACACTTACAGCCCATTTTTTTGATTATCAAAGTGGTGGGAGAGGTGAGGCTCGAACTTACAATCCTCTATGAGGGCCAGATTTACAGTCTGGTGCGGATACCCGTTCCGCGTCTCTCCCGTATTTATATGGTACACCCAACGGGAATCGAACCCGTCATTCCGGAGTGAAAATCCAGCGTCTTGACCGCTTGACCATGGGTGCATAAATGGTATCCCCTGTAAGACTTGAACTTACAACCTCAGATTTAGGAAACCGAAGAGATACGGTAGTGAGTGTTTGAGCACTTTTTCTTTGACTCTTCAGAGTGTTTCTGCCCTATGTGCATGAATTTTTCGGAGTATACCGCATGACAGTTGGGACATAGTACTCTAAGATTTTCTTTAGTATTGTTCTTTCTATTGCCATCGATGTGATCGATCTGGAGTATCACTGTCCCGTCGGCCTTTGTCGTTGAGAAACCGCACATAGTGCAACTGTTATTGGATTCCTTTAGGAGCCTTTCTCTTTTTTTTATGATCCCCAGATCTTCAAAAGCAATCTTATCCCAGTCAACCTTTGACCATTGATTTTTTCCAGACTTGCCCCACATGGGGTTTTTTTTGCCGGAATGGTCAGGTCTGACTTTGGAATTGCACCACTTCTCATGGGCTGATTTTGACTGTTTCTTTTCGTATGACTTGTTGCAGTACCTGCAGTTGTGTGTTTCATATGTATTAGAAATGTAGCTAAGTATATGGATAGAGCAAATATTCTAAAATTTTTGCTCTATCCGACACAAAAAAGTTGCGAGTACTGGATTCGAACCAGTGAATGGTTGGGTATGAACCAACAGTGTTAGACCGCTTCACCAACTCGCAATATTTAAATGGAGCCCCGAGTGAGATTCGAACTCACGGTGTGGAATTCCGCCTTACAAGAGCGGTGCAATCGGCCTCTATGCAACCGGGGCAATAAAACTCCTTTTCACAGTTCACTCAGGCCAAGGAGTAGAATGGTGTGATTACGTATCAAAACAGTGATATACATATTTCCATTCAAGCCTGCCGCCAGTTACGATGCGGAAACACATTTTCATGTGCTGTGATTACGTCGATGCGTTATAATATTTTCAACCAAAAATAAAAATTGTCAAGGGTTGAAAAAGTGTTCATCTTATGCATCGCCAATAAGATGGCACCAAAGAGTGGAGACGAGGGGAATCGAACCCCTAAGAGCGGAGTGCAAATCCGCCAGTTTCCCGTTTAGCTTACATCCCCATTTGTTTTTTTTGTTTTTATTTTCCAGCCGCCGTATGTCCTTATATTACCACATGCCGGCCGGATTTGCATACCTTCATGCTTTTTTTATTCGCAGTTTTGATTTAAAGCCTCACCCCGGAATCGAACCAGGGATCCAATGGACTGTCCATTGAACGCTCTTCCTTGAGCAGCGAGACATAAGATGTAGGGATTTTTAGGCCCTACATCAGTAATTACATACATATATTAGCAATATGTCAATGATCGTTTTTTGAGGCAACATTTTGTCGCCCCGTGTTGATTAGATATTAACTCATTCCGCAAAAAATTGCAATTTTTTTTGCATTTTTTTGCGGGGTTGTTACTCTTCTTGAGAGACCGCAACAACCTTGAAGCCATTCTCACCAAGAGAGAGCCAAGTGGTGTCACCGACTCCACCGCCGAAACGATTCTTTTCGGTAGTAAGAACTCGACAACCAACGAGGTCCTCGTCCTTCTTTTCAAAGCCAAGATGGAGGTGAGCATCAATGGCATGCTTCAACTTGTTCGTACCAGCGAACTTGCCGCCCTTGGTCACCTGGCCAATGACGATTGCATTGGTATAGTGCTCCTTGCACCAAGAGGTGATTCGGAAGAGAGCATGTTCAGCTTGGCGATTAGCACCGCCGCCATTGTCATCGTCCATACACTGGAGCGAATCCACAAAGAGAACAAAATGCTTTCCAGCAGCCGCAGCCGCGTTTCGGATGACATCCGCCTTCTTCAGGAGACGCTCAACATTGATTTCGCTGCCAACAGCGAATCCACGCCGGAAACGAAGACGATCACAAGTCATCTTCACCTGATAGAGAGACTCTTCAGCAGTGTTGTAGACAACGCTGACACCACTATGGGAAAGTCGATCAGCAAGAGTGAGAAGCATCGTGGTCTTGCCAGCACCGGATTCACCGGTGAAAAGCATCGAAGTGCTCGGAGTGAAGCCACGACCACCGATGGCCGCATCAAAATAATCAAGGCCAGACATAAAGCGCTTCTGCATTTCAGCAGGAACGGTAATGTTGTTGATGTTGGTTCCGAAAGGGATGCCGTCGTTACCGATATTCAGCTTCATTTTAGCTCCTTTTTTAGTAGTATTTTTTCCACCGGTTTTGTAACTATACCATGTGGCAGGCCTGTTTGCACAGGTACCGTCGAATTTTTCCAGTGTCTCAGACCGTTTCCCAAAGAGAGATATCAAGGACGTATCCAGGAATCTTCTTAATAGAAGAGCGAGCGATTCGCTCAGGGGCCGAAACCCACTTGACTCCAAGAAGACGGAAAAAGTCCTCCTCCTCTCGAATGATGACCCGATGACCGTCAGGAAGGGTTGGCATACACCCGGTCATCTTTCCGCCATTTGAAACTTGCTTCCAACGCATGAACATACCCGGAGTAAATCCATTGAACGGATTGCCGTCAGGACCCGCACCAGAGCCAGTTCGCATCATGAAGAGGCCACCCCAATTCTCAGGGCTAGCAATGAAAAAGTCAAGATTCAAACCGTCATTGAGAAGCATCCGAATGTACTTTGAGTCACGCTTTGGAGGCCAAGGAATGACATCAGGAACACCAGGCTTGATGAATGTACCATGAGGAGCAAGAGAACTAAAAAGCTCATCCCAATCGCTCACCATTGCAACAATCTCAATGTCTTTGACGTTTTGCTTTTGGCGTCGAACAGAACCTGCAACTTCAGCGCGGGAGACTCCACGAAGAGAATTACGAATATCATTTGCAAGCTTGGTTGCGATATTGATTTCCATCATTTCCTCCGCCGGTCTTTTTGGTCCGGCTTACCTCCACATTCTACCACATGGCGGGGCCGGTTGCACAGGTTCAGGTTAATTTTTTTGGAAAGTATAAGAGCAACACAGGATCATTTTGTTGATTGATATCATAACTGTGTCATAGCTGGCACGTTAAGGCAATGTACCAATTTGAATTGTTGAATTAATCTGATTACCCCAGGCATCCCATCCTGGGGGGATTGACCGAGCAAATAGCTCAATCTTTTGCTGAGTTGGGAACATCAAATCAATACGATTGCGGGCCTCGGCAGGTTTTGCTGAGTGAGCAGTTCGCTTCTCAACAATTCGTTGACGAACGTTACGCAATCCACGAGGTTTAGGGATTTTTCCCTTTTTACCGACGATACAAATTTCAAATTCTGAAAGAGTATAAAAGCCAGGGTTTGTCTTCATCTTGTCCCAGACAAAGGCAATCGTAGCGTACTTAAATCCCCAGGCATTCATCAACTCAATTGCTTGGTCAAGGTGAGGAGAAGTTGCCCACATAAACAGCAAGCAATTATCATCAGCAAGAGATTGAACATCAAGCTTTTTCAGTGCGTCCAATTTCATTGTTGGATAATGAGTGATGGCTCCACCAGATGGTTTTCCATTCTTTCTATGCTGAGTTTGGCCTTTGTAATCCCAAGGAGGGTCAGCGTAAATCACACTATAGCGCTTATTACTCATTTGCAAATTCCTTAAGTTCAGAAATCAAATTTTGAAGGAGCTCATTGATTTTTGGAGCTCGCTGTGGAAGCTGGGAAAGACCCATTCCCAGGCCGTCAGTAGGGATGACAACAGAGGTGCCATTTTCAATATGGCTCTTCAATTTTTTGAAATGAAAATCAAAAATTTTGGCAACAATATCATATTGTGCGTCTGAGAAGTAGGCGTCGTCAGACATCCAGGGAGCCCATTTGGTAGGAATACCAAAGGCATTGGGCTCGCCTCTCATTTCCTTTGCTTGTCCTCCAAGGCCATACCTTTTATGGTTGTCACCAAATACATAAAGCTTGTCAGGATTGTCCATCAGGTCACTTCTGGAAATCCACTTTTGGAAAATCACGCGTCCTTTCACTTTTTCTCCTTAAAGCTTTTAGCTTCTTGAACAACACTCATTTCTGAGTTGAACAGCCACCCAATTTCTCCATCGAACATAACATATGATGATTTAGCAACAAGGTAAGCACCGAGAACCAGAACAAATTTTTCTGATTCAATATATTGGGTGGAGGTGCCTGTATCACTAATTAATCCAAAAATACATTTTTTTTTCGTGATGCACAAATCACCCGGGTCAGGCGTTCGTTTAGGACTTTTTGTAATTTTCATAGGCGTGCAAAATCTTGGGATCAACATCAGATTCATTTCTAAACCTGGTAAAAACAGGAAAGCGCAATGCTCCACTGGCCAGAATAGGAGGCTGGTGCTCACATTCTGCAATCTTTCCAATGTAAGAATCGGGATTCTTGTTGATTTCATCTTTCAACTTATCAGAATATCCGCCACCAACTCGAGTGATGACACCGTTTGGAAGCAGAACATTAAATCCGCCAAATTGTCCAGCACGCTTTGTAAACTTTCCCGCCTCATGCCAACCAACAATAACACCTTCATCAGTTGCAACAGGCTTCAGCTTAAGAATTGCAGAAGAGCGCTTCCATTGGTAAGTCTTCTTCATATCCTTAAGCATTACACCTTCATAACCTTCATTAAGGCAGATGGTATAAAAATCACGAAGTTCGTTTTCATTGCGAGCAATGATTGATTTTACATAGCGAAAACGAGAATTTGTTACATCCTTGATTGTCGAATAAAGATTGACAAGGCGCTGATGGTAATCAAGATTTGTCTTCTGGGAAATCCAGTCTTCGTAAGGAACACAATCAAATACATGATAGAGCATCTGCGAGTCATCTTTCTTTGACTTTGAAGACATCATAACAGATGCAGATTCGTTCCAGTCTTGACCCATTGCCTCGCCGTCAAGAACGAAATTGTCGGCTGGAAGGGCAACAATCGCTTCGCTAATTTTGGGAAGAGTTTCAAGAACCGTCCCATTTCGGGTATAAATTGTGACCTGTCCGGCGTGCTTCACTGCCACCATACGAAGGCCATCAAGTTTTGCCTCAACCCGAACGGGATAATTGATCTGCTCGCCAATTTTGAAACTTCCGTCAGTGGAGACAGTAGTTTCCAAAGTTTCTGCAAGAGAAACTGCAAATGGAACGATAGAATTGGGCCAAATTTTGTTGATTGTCGTTGCAGAAACTCCACAGCGAAGATTTCTACCAACAAGACGATCACACCACTTTTTTCCCACTTCATCAAAGGTTGAAATTGCACCTTCGACCGCTCCGCGGGCCTTAGATCCAGTCATTTCGCGACGAGCAAGAGCATCCAAAAGATCCATGAATTTGACAAGAGCATCGTCGGAATGACCGACTTTGACGCTACAATTCACACTGTCATATTTTGAAATCCCCCAGTTCTTCCAGGGATCAAATGCCATAACAAGAAAGCGGTGAAGAATTTTGTTGTTCACATTCTCAGACAAAACCCTTTCCTTAAACAGGCGGGATCCGTCAGATTCAATCTTTTCGAGAATATCAATCACGCTCATGGGTGTCACCCTCTTTAAAAAGAGAATTTTCAACGTGGAACAACACTTCACTGGCTCCAGCGTCAGAAAGAAAATTCATTGTCCACGCAATGATCTGCTCAGCAGATGCATCAGGCGGAAGATCGTTAGAAGCAAGATTCGCCAAACGTTCCAGCACAACTTGACTCATTTTTTCTCCTTTCACTTATTATAACATGCAGGTGGCGCAGGTTGCATACCTGCCGCTAGTTGATTTTTTTTAGGCGTCGGCCAATTTTACGAAAAATCTTACCGTCGACCAACACAAAATAGCGGGTATCATCACAAGGCAAATTTTGTGTCGACGGATCAATGTCAACAATAATCCCAACCGGGTTTATTCGATCTTTCATTTTTTTACGAGATGATGCAACTGGTATTAGCTCAACAAGATCTCCTACCAGAAGCCCATTAAATATTTCTTCCATCCCCCAATTTTAACTGGTTAATCTTTTGATTAAACAGACGTCTTGTTTCTTAGGTCTTTTACGTCATCTTCAATTGCATCAATCTTTCTATCGATTGTTTCAACTTTTGATGATATTGACTTCATTTCACCAGTTAATTCAGTAAGAGACTGCTTAAATACAACTCTATCCTCACTATGTGAAACCAACATTTTGTCAATTTGGCGCTCATGACTTGGAAGCAAGTGCTTCACAAGGAACCACCCAAACCCACCCAGGCACGCGACTGCAATGACAACGCCCGACGCCGGCCCGCTGATTCCATTTATCAATTGTGGTAACCAATCTTCAGACATCGAACCTCCTTTTAGATGAGGATGACTCATCATATGGGTAAATATTTCTAAAAGGAGGAATTGAATGTTAGCGTTTGTAAAATTTAAAGATTTTCGGATGTCTGATTTAGTATCCCGCCTGCAAGTTCAGCAAGCTCTTCTTCAAGCATTTCCGTTATCTTTACGGCTAGAGGGCGCCATCCTTCATCCATTTCAATGGCACTAATTTGTGCATGAGCTTTCTTTTTTGAAGAATGACAATTACGATGCTTTTTACCTTTATCATCAGTATAACTCATGACATAGGAGCCTGCATCTCCATCAGCCTGCTTACACTTTTGCTTTTTAACAGAATAGGGCATCTTTTCCTCTTAACTTACGCTTAAGTATTACTTAATCAAGGTTTTGGAGCTTGTGCGGTAGCTTGACCAGGAGTTATTGAAGGTGATGGAGCGGCGAAAGGTGTACCAAACAAATTTGCCTTTGCTTGGAGCAAGCGAGCAACAGTGCCAGGATCATCCATCCACTTTGGGCCGGCGGCGGTCTTTGACTTTTTGTACCATGCCACAAACGAGTAATAATCTGGCTTAACCCTTCCTGTTGCTGCATAAGCTTCCCACGCTGACTTCACAGCCGCACCACCAGGAGTCATTTTTACATATTGATCCCAATTAGTTGCACTAGAATTTTTAGAACTTGGATCAGCTGATTGCTGTGGTTGAGTTGGAACAGGTACCGGTGAGGGAGTTGCTGGAGTAGATGTTTGATTTTGACCAGTATCAGCAACCATATTTTTTGGAATATTGATGATATTAGCCAAAGGAACCCTGGAAATGTTTGCTATGTCAATAGTATAACTTGTGTAAAGACTTCCGCCCAAAGTCCCAAATGTTGGGTTCTTAATAAAAGAATCTTTTTGATACCCTAAAAGGGTTAGCAAATTAACTAATGCTGCTCCACGTTCAACATCTGTTAGTTGCTTAGTCATTGTTTTTATTTGCGACCAGATTTGTTGAGAAACAACACTTAGATTTCCTTTGTCAAGGAAATCTTGTAACTGTGGTGTAACGCTTAAACCAAGTGTGCTTAGCAATCCTTTTGTAGATCGCCCTGAGACGGCATATTGATTAAGCACGATGTAGCGTGCATTCCAAAATTCCTTTATATTAGCTCCTACACTAAGTGATGAATTTAATGTAGATGTTTTTATTGCAGTTCCATTTCTGGCTGGAACAGCCATCAACCTGCCTTTTCTAATGAAATCATGCAATTCAATAGCACGTGTCGAAGCACCTTCAAAATTTTCTGGAAGAGGTTTTTCATTTTTCAACTGGACTTGCATCGCAAGTGACTCAGCATCAATTTCAGCAACTGGACTTGGAATGGCAAGTGGCGGCGCCGCCACTGGAGCCTCAAGCAAAGATCTTACAACCTCTTCTTTTAGAATCATTTTAAATTTAGAAATATTCATTTTGTTTCCCATTTTATATCACTCATCAGCCAAGAGCAATGTGTATGTGTAAAGATCCCATCCTGGATGCTCTTTTGACTGCTTTTCGCAAATCTTTAAAAAAGTCTCAATGTCAGCCGCTCTTTTGAAGACCTGACATCCAGCACTCCATAGATCAACTCTCTGTGAGTCTGGACCGGCACGGTGAATGTTAATGCCATAGACTCCTTCAGTGATTGAGTGAGGGTCCATTGAGTGAATCTTGTTCTTGTCGTTATCACGATATACTTTGACTTCTTTTACTTGGACAAGCGCAGGTTTGCCCTTATGAAGTCCATAACGATAAGCGCCACGATACTGTCCTGGAACAAGACAAGCTGTTCCCATTCTATTTTCAGGGTTTAAAAGATGAGCATCACCTGGGTCAGTTGTGATTTCCCATGATCCCAAAATTCTCATTATTCCTGAATCATCACGTGCAACAACAAACATTCTATCATTGAATGTGTTTGTTGAGCCACCAGGATGACGAACTCCAATGATATTAAGGTCCCATTTCTCTGGTCCATCAAAAACTGTGTATCCAAGAGCCTTCATTGGACCAAAAAGATCATCAGGTGTCTTGATGCTATCAATCTTCATTTTTAGATCTACTGCCTCTTGCATAGAGCTAACTATTACTGAGGCTGAGATTTTTCAATGTGTTTCCGCAACTCTTTTAGATCACGTTGATAAAAATCAATTGGCTTGGTCTTTGTCACCTTATCAATTTCTTTCTTGACTTCATCAAGCTTCTTTAGAAGCTCTTCATACTTTTCAAGTGTAAGAGTATGAATAGGCATGGAAAGCAAATAGTCGTAATTGCCGTCTTGCTTTTGGAGATCAAGTTTTTCAATGCCGGCAACAATTTCAGCCTTTTTGACATTTGCAACCTTGATTTCAAAGTCAATGATTGCCTTAATAAATCTTGCTCGAGCACTCAATTGTGCCTGCTCACGCTCCAAAGAATTTAGAAGATGAGTTTTTCTCTTTTCGTAGTACCCAAGTCGGAAATTGACAAAATATGAAACAACCTCTTCAGCTGAATTGAAGACAAGCAAATTTCCATTTTCATCAAGAGTTGTGATGTTCTCAGTGTCTGATTCTACAAGCTTCAGTAGCTGAGAAATCTTTGATCCACTTGGGTCTTTATTTTGAAGCTCGGCAAGCGTGGCACGAGGAAACTTCAAAACATAATGAATATTACCAGAGCTGTGATTATCATAGCTCGATATAATTCCCTTTTCAACAAGGGACTCAAGATGCTTTTCATATTTTTCATATGTGTATGAAGGAGGAATTTCCGTCACTTCAATAACAGTGGAGTTTTTAATTGCACAGCGTCCAACAATAGACCACGACTTCTTATTTTCGTCGCTGCGAATAAAATCACCAGTGAACCCATTGATCCAAGGACGAAGCTCACGAATTGGCTTTTCGTCAAGAACATCCATACAAGCATCAATGAGATCAAGCGGATGTCGATTCATGATGTTCGTTGCAAAACCAACGGCGATGCCAGACCCACCATTGAGAAGAACAGTTGGGATGATTGGCAAAAAGAATTCAGGCTCAATCTCTACGCCTTCCTCGTAGCAAGGAGTGCAAAGATCAAAGTCTTTGTACAAAAGTCTAAAGTTTTCATTAAACTTTACACCAATGTAACGAGCAGCTCCAGGGACTGGACATCTGAGGCTTCCAAACTGGCCTTCACGCTGGAAAATTGGCATTGAGTTCTTGAAATCTTGTGCCATTGTGATGATGGCAGATTCAAGTGATCCATTTCCGTGGTGATAGTATGCTTCAAATGCAATTCGGCCAGCAAGCTGGAATACTTTTAGGCCTTTATCGGATGAAGATTTAAAGATGCGATTTGCAACAAATGCAATCTTTCTTTGTGAAGGTTTAAAGCCATCAATTACGCTTGGGATGGCTCGATTGCTAATTGTATATTTTGCATAGTCTCGGTACTCGAGATCAAAGAAATCTTCAATCTTTCTAACTTGATCCACGCATGGCTCCTTTTTCAGGATTTTATTCTACCAAATGGTATTTTACAAATTTATTTTCGGCCTATTCCAGTGATTTGGTAGGCTGGTTGAGTTGCTGGTTGAAGCTGCCCTGATTCAATTTGCGTAATTGTTTGCTGTAGTGAATTTGCAAATTGATTTTTAGCATTTACAATATTCGTGACTGCTTCTTGAATATTCAGTGTTTGAGCATTTTGAACTTTGTCTTTAAGAGAATTCATTAAAGATAAAAGATTGTTTTGAACCCAACTATCAGAAATCTTTGTTATAAAAAGCAATATTTTTTTCAAAACTGAAGCTCCAACTGCTTTTCCAGCTTTAGCTGCTCTGGCTAATATAGCCGTCGCATCACCAACAGCAGGAATGGCAGAAATCATTGAAAAAAATGCGCCAAGCCAATCTTTAGCTAAAGATGATTTTAGAGTTGCTATTCCAGCGACTGCTACTGATATGGCAACACCGGCGGGTCCCATAAAATCAGTAGCGGCGCCTATTGTAGTAAGTGTCCAATCCATTGCACTAGACTGCCAAACATTATACAGTACTTCTTTGGTGTAGTCAGGTATCCCGCCCCCAGCAGGAAGTGGGTGTGATGTTGCACTACCTTCACCATCATTGACAGTAATTTCGCTAAGTCTTTTTAACTCTTTTCTTACTATTTTTCTTAGTTGTGATTCAGTAATTTGCATTTAGCCCTCGTTTCTCAATTGCGCGTTTTGCTTCATCTTTGACTTCCGCATCTTCGTCATTCAAAAGCTTCTGGAGCGTAACTGCAGAAGTTGCTGCGTTGTGTGCTACATAACTTCTTACTATTTGATATTCATCGTTCACAAGCATGTCAAGAATATCTGGAGAGCTGCAGTGAGATGCAACGCCACGGCGAATAAATTCGTACTTATCAGTTGCAAGTTTTCTGAACGCTTCAACGGGCGCTGCATAGTTTGTTGCAACTTGAGATCTGACCCATTTTTGTTTGTCGTTTGCCAGCTTCATCAAAACATCTGCAGGCGTTTTTTCATTGTCTGCGACACAACTACGAATGATTGTGTTTTTGTCATTTGAAAATTTCATCAAAACGTCTACCGGTATATTCTCATTTCGTAGAGCAGTCATCTTGATACCCTGATCTTCATCATTTGCAAGCTTTGTCAAAATCTCAGGGTTAGAAGTTTTTTTGGCGATCATGTCTTTTGTCACATTGGTAAGACGTGAAAGCGCAGACGTGAAAACTCTTGTGTCATTCACCACCCGCTCGATGAATGTTTTGTCTGGTGATTTTGTTTGAAGACGCTGTGGGTCAGCTTGCATTCCTGCGTGTGACGATCTCTTCAAGCTTTTCTCAATTTCTTCATATCCCAGCGTTTTTTGTTGCTGAACTTTCTTTGGCTTCGTTCTTGTATTCAGTTTCATCCAAGAAATTGGCGTCACAATGTCTGGATCGTAAATCACAGCAACTGGCCCATCATCTCTATCAAAAAAGATGAGACCGTTGACACGACCTTTCAAAAAAGGTGCCAATTTGCTTGCGTCATTAGAACTCTCAGCATCATGTGGCAACTTGGTCAAAATGCTCATCTCTGCTTCTGTGGCTTTTTTAAGTTCCCTTTCTTTCCCGAGTAGCTTCAATTGTTCAAGCGGAGAAATGGAGCGACTGTAGACCCGATTACAAACAGTTTCATTAAAGATAATGAAGCCGTGAAGATTCACTTTCAGTTTGTATAACCAAGGGCCGTAAACGCCTTCAAATGTTTGATGACTTGATCGTTCCCAGACTGCATACAACCCGCGCCCATACATCTCACCGCCAGCGCCTCCAGACCATCCAGTTGATGTGTAACCTTCGCTGGAGCTTGTTTCGAAGATCTTCAAAAACTTTTCTGGAGATTGCTTTGAGCCGTGATAGACGGTTGCAATTTTCCCGTAGACTTCTTCTTTCAAAAGAGTTCTAATCTGATTGCGAAGTTGTGATTCAGTAATTTGCATTACAATAAATATTCTTTACAAACAAAAAAGGCTCGTGAACTTTTGTTCACGAGCCAAAATACAAAACTTTTAGCGAGTCAGATAATCATTTCCAACAAGCTTGAGAATCACACGCTCAAAAGGATCCCCAGGAGGACGATCATAACGAATGACAATTCCTTCTCGTGTATGACCAGCATTGTTAAGAAGTGTTGGGCCGTCAGAAAGACTAATAACTTCCTTTGAAAGCTTGTAGTTCATTCGGGTCTCTCCACTTTCCGTAATGAAAGAAGAAACCTCTGGCTCCCACTTCATACTGGCAACAACTGGAACGTGAGGAATGTCAAGCTCATTGCAAAGTTCGACAAGCTCATTCCAAGAAAGCCAACGACAGGTGTTGCTGTCCCAGCAATCAAAAGCAATGAACTCAGTAGTAGTAAGTCCATACTTCAGATCTTGGACCTGGCCATAGACCTCACCATAGATGAAGTAACCAGGCCGACTCTGGAGCTTTTCAGAGAGATTGTACTTGATTGCAACATCCCACCACATTCCACCACCAACTTCATATTGAACGGTAGACCCGTCTTCAAGAGTCTTTTCGCGAGTCTCTTGCTTCAGCTTCCACATGTTTCGCGAGCGAACATGAAACTTCATCTCGCCATTGTAAGAAGCCCAGCCAGCACCAAAGTTTGCACCATGAATCTTTTCGGTACAAACAACTTCAGCACCGATAGGAATCATTCGCACATTCTTCACGATCGAATCAACGTCATACTTTGTAGTGCAAAGAGCACTATCAGGTCCACTGGCAGCAGATCCAGCATCAAAAGAACTACCAGGGTGCCGACCACGAGAATCGAGAACCTCATACTTCTTGAGCTCAAGGAGCTCATTAAAGACAGCAGCACCTTGCGAAGAGAAAGCATCAATCCACTCCTGGCGAGCTGGAACCATGAGCCCTCGAGAGACAACACCTCGGAGGCGCTTTGCCTTTACTCGAGTATAGCCGTTCTTTGCATCTTTTTGCAGAAAGGAAAACTCAGGAATAGAGACAGGAACCATTGCCTCATTGACTGCGTCAAACCAAAGAACCTTGTCGCCAACCTTCATGGTTCCACGTGCAACAACGGCATATGAAAGACCATCTCCATAAGGAGAAACAAGGTCAAGACGATCTGCATTTGGATGAGGAATAATTTCAGCAACTTCAAGAATAGTTGCCAGTGGATTAACTTCGTCGCTCATGATAGACCTCAACGTGAGTTATTAGCT
>Ga0209400_1002131_pt1 | contig 15229 bp, 16 predicted proteins | sample M_130807_EF_Meta_FD_187313 | JGI IMG/M metagenome (GOLD analysis project Ga0209400, IMG submission 187313) | Freshwater microbial communities from Lake Montjoie, Canada to study carbon cycling - M_130807_EF_MetaG (SPAdes) (version 2) | ecosystem: Environmental > Aquatic > Freshwater > Lake... | reverse complement strand
GAGTTTGAAGAAGTAAAAGACGATAACAAAAAGAACGGCTAATCCATTTATAACTGGTTTCGCCCTAAGTCATTATGTCCAAAAAAGACTATTATGATATTCTTGGTGTAACCAAAAAAGCAACTCCTGAAGAAATAAAAAAAGCCTATAGATCTCTTGCGATGAAATATCACCCTGACAGAAATCAGGGAGACAAAACTGCTGAGGGAAAATTTAAAGAAGCATCTGAGGCTTATCAAGTTTTATCTGACCCAAAGAAAAAATCTTCATACGATCAATTTGGACATTCTGCTTTTGAAGGTGGAGCTGGTGGAGCTGGAGGTTTTGATTTTGGTGGTTTTGAATCTGGAGCATTCTCTGACATCTTTGATGATTTTTTTGGAGACTTTATGGGTTCAGGTCGTGGTGGAAGAAGTTCTAAAAAATCAAGATCTAATCGCGGATCCGATTTAAAAATTAATTTAGAGATAACCTTAGAAGAGGCCTACCTTGGGAAAAAACAAACTATCAATTTATCTTCTAACGAAAAGTGTGAAAAATGCTCTGGAGACGGTGCAGAATCTGGTTCAAAACCAAAAAAATGCTCTACTTGTAATGGGCATGGAAAAGTAAGAACACAGCAAGGTTTTTTCACTCTACAACAAACATGCCCTGATTGCGGAGGAGAAGGTGAAGTACTTTCCAATCCATGTAAAGATTGCAAAGGATCTGGTGCTGTTAAAACAAAAAAAAATCTTTCTATCCAAATTCCAAAAGGAGTTGATGATGGAACACAAATAAGATTATCCGGAAAAGGAGATGCTGGTTATAGAGGAGGATCTAATGGGGATCTTTATGTATTTATAACACTTGAAAAACATAAAATTTTTCAAAGATCCGAAGAAAATCTATACTACAAATTACCCATATCAATGGCTGATGCAGCTCTTGGTGCTGAAATAGATGTTCCAACCATTGATGGTGGAAAATCAAAAGTTAAAATTCCTGGTGGAACACAGTCTGGAAAACAGTTCAGGCTTAAAAGTAAAGGTATGCCTATTATAAGAAGTGATGATTACGGAGATTTATATCTAGAAACAAATGTAATAATTCCTGAATCCTTATCAAAAGAGCAAAAAAACTTGCTCGAAAAATTTAAATCTTTAGAAGACTTAAATAGCAATTCAGAAATAAAAAATTTTATAAATAAAGCTAAAAAATTTTGGAGTGGTAATTAATGAAAAAAATTAACATCACAATCACTGGAGCTCTTGGAAGAATGGGAAGAATTCTCATCAAAAGAATATCAAAAAACAAAAATCTAAAATTATTTAGCTTAACTGATTTAAAGTCTGGAAAAAATATAAATGGAGTTAAGACACAAAAGAATAGCCTGGAAGCTTTTAAAAAAACAGATGTTATTATTGATTTCTCAAGACCTAAAGCTTCCCTTGAAATTTTAAATTATGCAATAAAATTAAAAAAAAAGGTTGTAGTCGGCACAACCGGTTTTACTGAGAAACAAAATAATTTAATTAAAAATTACTCAAAAAAAATTGCTATATTTAAATCAGGTAATATGAGTCTTGGAATTAATCTTCTGGAATATATAGTAAATATTCTTTCAAAAAAAATTCCTAATGATTATCACATTGGAATTAACGATGATCACCACAGAAAAAAAATTGATTATCCTTCGGGAACTGCACTAATGTTGGCAAATGCAGTATCCAAGGGAAAAAATAAAAATCTAGAATCAATAAAAGGGAAAACCTTTTTAAATAAAGAAGGCTCTCTACAAAAAAATAAAATTAATTTTTTTATAACAAGAAAAGGAAATACTATTGGTAAACATTCGGTACTTTTTAATAATAAAATAGAAAATATAGAGGTAAAACATACTGCTTTTTCAAGAGAACTCTTTGCTGATGGAGCATTAAACGCTGCTATATGGATAAGTAAAAAAAATAAAGGATTATTTAATATGCAGGATATGCACGACCTGAAATAAATTTTATAAAATTTTTTAAATAATCTTTAATGATTCTAAATAAAAACAAAGCCTTTGAGCTTATAAAATTATTAAATAAATCAATAAAAAATCCAAAAACATCTTTAAAATATAGAAATAAATTTACTCTTTTAACATCTGTTGTTCTTTCAGCTCAATGCACTGATGTTAATGTAAATAATGTTACTAAAAATATATACCAAAAATATTATGTTCCTGCACATTTTGTCGATCTTGGAATTAATAAAATAAGAAACCTTATTAGAAGTATAGGATTGTTTAACAGCAAGGCTAAAAATTTATATTATTTATCTAAAATTTTATTAGAAAAATATAAAAGCAAAGTTCCAAATAAATTTGAAGAATTAATTCTTCTTCCTGGAGTTGGCAGAAAAACGGCTAATGTTGTTTTGAACGCCGCTTTTAATAAACCAACGATTGCTGTGGATACTCACGTTTTCAGAGTTAGCAATAGAACAGGTCTTTCTAATGGCAAAAACCCTGAATATGTTGAAAATCAACTTTTAAAAATACTACCTAAAAAACATATAAAAAAAGCCCATCATTTAATACTCTTGCATGGAAGATATATATGTAAAGCTAGAAATCCATTATGCAAAAAGTGTGTAATTAATAAAATTTGCCTATACAAAGGAAAAAATGAATAAAAAAATATTAGGCATAGGCAATGCAATTGTTGATGTATTGGCAAAAGTCGATGATGAATTTTTAAATAAAAATAAACTCACTAAAGGTTCTATGAAACTTATTAATAAATCTGAATTTGAGAATCTTAAAAAAAATATTAAAATAGAAAAAGTTGTAGCAGGAGGTTCGGTGGCTAATTCTATGGCTGGGGTTGCTTACCTTCAGGGAAGCGCATCTTTTGTTGGAAAAATTAACTCTGATAATTTTGGTGAGCTTTATAAAAAAAGTCTTCAAGATATAAATGTAAAATTTTCTTATATTGAAAAAGATGAAGATTTATCTACAGGAGCTTCTATCATTTTAATTACCCCGGATTCAGAAAGAACCATGTGTACTTATCTTGGAATATCATCTCATCTTTCAGCCAGTGATATAAATGAGAAAAATATTGCTGATCATAAGCTAGTTTTTTTAGAAGGATATCTTTGGGACAAAGGAATAAGTGAAAAAATGTTTAAACATGTAATAAGTATTGCGAAGAGAAACAAAGTTAAAATAGCAATGAGTCTATCGGATATCTTTTGTGTTAATAGACATAAACAAGATTTTTATAACCTACTTAAAAATCAGCTTGATATATTAATAGGAAACGAAAATGAAATAAACGAATTAGCAAGTAAAAAAAATTTATTAGATTCTATAAATCAATTAAAAATTTTAAATAAATTAATAGTAATCACAAGAAGTGAGAATGGTAGTATAGCTATCAAAAATAATGAAATTATAAATTGTAAGAGCGTCAAAGTTGATAGGATACTAGATCTCACGGGTGCTGGAGATTTATTTGCCGCAGGATTTCTAAAAGAATATTTAGACAACTCTGACATTAAAAAATGTCTAGAAATTGGGTCAAAACTTGCTTCAAAAATAATTCAGAAAATTGGAGCGAGATTAGAATAAGTAATTTATTTAGACAAATAATATAGAGAATTTTTTTCTATAATAAATTTACTATCTTTAAAAAACTTATTTATTTTTTTTCTTAATCGATGCAAATGAGTCTCAAAAGCATGGCTTTCTAAATCTGAGCTACGATTCCATATATTCTTTAATAAAAAAGATTTTTCTAAGCCATTATTTTTATCTAAGATTAAAATTAAATTTAGTTCTTTTTCTGTAAGTTTAGCTTTAATTCCATCTTTTTTAATAACTCTTTGGTTTGAATCTACTTCATAATCATTAATGATAATTTTAGATTTTTTAAAAAAATTATATTTTGTAATTAAAATATTTACTATTTCTTTAAAAGACAAAACTTCTATAGGAACAAATAGAGCAATATGAAATTCTAATAATTTTAATTTATTCTTGATTAAATAATCTTTATTATCAAGCAAAAAAATAGTTGGAATATTTTCTAAAAAAAACTTTTTTATTTTTAATAATGGTAATTTTTCTACAAATATAACTCTAACAAATAAGTTTTGATGATTATATTTTAAATTTTCATCGATACTAAGTGTAAAATCAAGATCAAGCTCACTTAGTAAAGTGGAAAATTTTTCTGAACCTAAAATATGAAGATGAATATTATTCATAAATAAATATATAATACATTTAATATGATTATTGTAAAAAAAACTGGATATTTAGAATATAAAAAACTTCAATTTCGCTGTGCTTTAGGAAAGGGTGGAATTAAAAAAAAAATAAAAGAGGGTGATAATATAACGCCTGAAGGCATATTTAAGATAACTAAAATTTATTATAGAGCTGATAGAATTAAAAAAATACATAGTCCGATAAAAAAAATAAAAATTAAAAGAAATATGGGATGGTGTGATGATCCGAAAAGTAATTTTTATAATCAACAAGTAAAATTACCAAATAAATTTGGTCATGAAAAACTTTACAGAAATGACAAACTTTACGATATAATTTTAGTTTTAAATTATAACACAAATCCAATTATAAGAAATAAAGGCAGCGCTATTTTTGTACATATTGCAAAAAATTCTTATAAAAAAACTAAAGGATGTATCGCTTTAAAAAAAGAAAACCTAATTAAACTCATATCTCAAATAAAAATAAACACAAAAATCAAAATTAATTAGCTCTTGTTCCAAATATACCAGAACCGATTCTTATAAAAGTCGCTCCATTTTCTACTGCGTTTATATAATCATTACTCATTCCCATGCTAAGTTCATTAAAATTATTTTTTTCAGCCAATTCCTTTAACTTTTTAAAAAAAAAATGAGAAGGGCTATTAATCGGCGGAATACACATTAAGCCTATAATATTTAATTTAGTTTTTAATTTACAAAAATTAATAAAATCTTCTAAATCATTAATTGCTATACCCGATTTTTGCTTCTCATCTCCAATGTTTACTTGAATAAAATATTTTATGTTAATGGAAGTTTTTTTTTGTTCTTCATCTAATAATGTAGCTAATTTTTTGGAGTCTAAAGAATGAATATAAGAAAAGACTTTTAAAGCCTCTTTAATCTTATTTGATTGAAGTTTGCCAATTAAATGTATTTTTAAATTTAAATTTTTTTTAATTTCGCTCGACCACTTTAAAAAAGCTTCATTAACTCGGTTTTCGCCAAAATGTAAATGTCCATAATCTATAAGTGGCTTTATATAATTGATATCAAAAGTTTTTGAAACAGCAATTACCTCACATTTTGGGTTAGAAGTTTTTTTAATTTCATTTAAAATATTAGTAAAATTTTTTATAATCTCCATAATTATGACTTGTTTAAATTATACCGATAGATTTTTTTTTTTTACAGATAAATTAGATAACATTATTGAAAAGCAAATAAATAAATTTAAGAATTTAAGTATAGTATATAAAGTAGAAAAAGATAATTTAAATATAAATGAATTTTTAAAAATTAAAAAATTCTGTAAAAAAAAAAAAATTAAAATTTATTTTCCTGATAGCATTCAAAAAGCTATAAAATTAGGTGCGGATGGACTTTTTATCTCTTCGACAAATAATAAAATATATCAACTTTATAAAAAGTCATTTAAAATTATTGGATCAGCACATTCTCAGAGAGAATTTTATTTTAAATCAAAACAAAAATGCGATGCTATATTCTTATCTCCAATATTTAATAATTCTAAATATTCTACTAATAAAATATTAGGATTAACTAAATTTAATTTAATAAGTCTTTATTGGAAAAGTAATTTAATTGCTCTTGGTGGTATTAATGAAAGTAATTTTAATAAGATTAAATATACTAAATGTTTTGCTATAGGATTTGTTTCTTGGTTTCAAAAATCTATAATAAAAAAGCCCGTGTACTTTTTTAAAAATACACGGGCTTTTATTAATTAGTTATATCGATACTAAATTAAAACTTAGTAGATATCATAACTGATGTAACTTGACCTTTTCCAGCATCGCCTGTTCCGCCGCCAAGACCTTGTCCATCTCTATGTTGAGCTTGTAATACAACTGCACCTAAGTTGTAACCAACTGCATACATATTAACTTTCTCATCAGCAAAATTTGCCTGATTAGTTTCAGCTATAGATCTAGTGTAACCAACAGAAATAGCTGGTGTCAAAGAGTATGCTATAGCAGCACTTTTTCCAGTTAAAGTATGTTGTCTGTTAGTTGTCGCAGTTCCAGCTGCACCACCATTAGTCACGCCAGACATGTTAGTAGCTGAAGTGATATTTTGTCCTGCTAGTCTGATATAATCACCAGCAAATGTTAAGCTACCAAAATTATACTTAGCTGCGAATCTTCGTCCGTTTGGATCTGGATTAACAGTAGTATTTAGATTCTCAGAATCTTGCCAAGCGGCAGATACTAGAACATCTAAACCTTGAACTCCTAAGTTTCCACGAATAGTCGCTTCAACTTTTGAGTTTGCGACAGAGTCTTCGCCCGCTTTAATGTTATGACCTGTTTCAGATGAACCACCCGCTTTACCTGGGTTAGGTTGATATCCGATTGATATAGTAGCAGGACCTAAATTGCTAACAATACCAATTCCATATCCTGAATCATTGAATGATGTTGGATATAAAGAAGCAGAGTTGTTAACACCTTGAGCTCCTAAGTAACCCCAACCAACTAAGTTTGTTAAAGTAACATCTGAGTTAGGAATGTGGTCAGAACTGATACTTACATAAGTATCTTTATTAAAATAAAGATCGATGAAAGTATTTTCATTTCTTCCGTTAGAAGAATCTGTTGCTGAACCAGCTGTAGAATCTCCTAATGCTTCGTTACCATCTAGTTCCCAAGAAAAACCAGCAGCATACGCCATTCCGTTGCTAAGTGTTCCCTTGTTCTGGAGGTTAATTTGTGTTTCTTGACCTGTAGTTCGGTAAGAACCTGCACCAGCAGTATTACTCTTTACTGAAACAGCATGGTAAGCAAGGTTTAAATTTCCGCTAACTGTAGTTTGAGCTATAGCAGAACTTAATCCAAGACCACACAATGTTCCAACAAGAGCTGTTGTTATTTTATGTTTCATAGTTTTAAGTATAGTTTTAATTACATTATTGTAATTAATGCAGATAAATTAAGCTTTAAGCTTAAAAATTCAATTTTTTATCAGATCTCCAATTAAAGAAGTTTTAAAGTGTTGCATTATTACATCAGTTAAAATATGTAGCAATTATGCGAATATTAATTAAAATTATACGATAAATCTATTATTTTATCAAAAATATATATGAAAATTAATCTTCTAAAAATAAGATCCCTAAATCATTTAATATTATTTTTATTAATAATTAATTGTTCAAAAACCGATCCTGTCACAGGTGAAAAAATACTAATAGAACCAAATCCTCAAGTCAAAGCCAGACAAGCAGTTGATCAAGGTGGTGGAATTTTTGGGGATATTCTTAAGGGAGGAAAATCTTCAAATACTTATGATTTTTCTAGCTCTAATATTTTGTGGAGAGCAACATTAAAAACTTTAGATTTTATGCCTTTGCTAAATGCAGATTATCAAGGCGGAGTAATTATTTATGATTGGTATTCTGATAATGATAATTATAAAGAACAAATAAAGGTTACAGTTAGATTTTTAAACAACCAATTAAGATCTGATTCAATAAATATTGTTGCTCATAAAAAAATGTGCGAAGAAAATACAGCAAAGTGCAAAACAATTAAATTAGATGATAAATTTAATAGCGAAATTAAAGACACAATTCTAACTTCTGCTAGAGCATTAAGAATTGAAGAAGAAAAATCTAAAAATAAATAAATTAAATAGGAATAATTAATGTAATGGATAATTATAATCCTTTGCTAGTTGAAAAAAAATGGCAATCGTTTTTTGAAAAAGAAAAAATCTTTGTAACTAACAAAAATAGTAATAAGAAATTTTATTGTTTAGAAATGTTTCCTTATCCATCAGGAAATATTCATATGGGTCATGTAAGAAATTACACTCTTGGCGATGTTATAGCTAATTATAAAAGATTAAACGGTTACAACGTTCTACATCCTATGGGATGGGATGCCTTTGGTTTGCCAGCAGAGAATGCTGCCATACAAAATAATCTTCATCCTGGAGATTGGACTCAAAAAAATATTTCAACTATGAAATCTCAATTAAAACGCTTGGGACTTTCTATTGATTGGAACAAAGAAATTTCCACTTGTGATGAAAATTATTATAAGCATCAGCAAATTCTATTTTCATACTTTTTTAAAAATGAAATAGCTTATAAAAAAGAAAGTTATGTAAATTGGGATCCAATAGACAATACTGTTCTTGCAAACGAACAAGTTATTGATGGTAAAGGATGGAGATCTGGAGCAATCATTGAAAAAAAAAAACTAAGTCAATGGTTCTTAAATATTACAAAATATTCTGACGAACTTCTAAGTCTTTTAGAAAAATTAAAAGGCTGGCCAGAAAAAGTTAAATTAATGCAGAAAAATTGGATCGGAAGATCTGAAGGTTGTGAAATTGATTTTTCAACAGATTGCAAAGATTCAAAAATAAAAATATTTACAACAAGACCGGACACAATATTTGGTGCTTCATTTATTGCTATTGCTCCCGATCATCCGTTCACTGAATATTTTAAAAATGATAAAGAATTTAAAAATTTTAAAGATCTTGCCTTAAGAAATATAGGAACTGAGTCTTCTTTATCTACAAATGAAAAATTAGGATATAAAACACCTTTTTCTGCGCTTCATCCATTCCTAAATAAAAAATTGCCAATCTATGTTGCTAATTTTATTCTTATGGATTACGGATCGGGAGCAATTTTTGGCTGTCCAGCTCACGATCAGAGAGATTTAGAATTTGCAAAAAAATATAAATTAGAAATAATTCCTGTTGTAAGCCCAGAAAAAATAAAGATAATTAATCTAAAAGAAGAGGCATATACTGAAGATGGTTATGCTATTAATTCAGATTTTCTTAATGGCTATTCAACCAAAGAAGCAAAAAAAAATATTATTCAGAAATTAATAGAAAAGAAAATTGGAAATTCAAAAATTATTTATCGTCTTAAAGATTGGGGGGTATCAAGACAAAGGTATTGGGGTTGTCCGATTCCTATTATTTATAGAGAGGATGGTAAAATTATATTGGTGCCAGAGAAGGATCTTCCCATAACACTTCCTAAAGATATTGATTTTAGCAAACCTGGCAATCCTCTAGAAAATCACCCTACGTGGAAATATACGAAATGTCCTGAAACAGGAATGAAAGCAATTCGCGAAACAGATACGCTTGATACATTTGTGGACTCTTCTTGGTATTTCTTACGTTTTTGTTCCACTAATGAAGAACAAAAACCTTTTAACATTGACGAAATCAATTACTGGATGCCAGTAGATCAATATATTGGAGGCGTTGAGCACGCTATTCTTCATCTTTTATATTCAAGATTTTTTACTTTAGCTTTAAAAAATGAATATAAATTTAAATTTACTGAACCATTCGAAAATCTTTTTACCCAAGGAATGGTTTGTCATCCCACCTTCAAAACTAAGACAGGTAAATGGGTTTTTCCAAAAGATGTTATTGAAAAAAATAATTCTTTTTTATCAAAAAATAATGAAGAGATTATTAAAGGGGATAGCCAAGCCATGTCTAAATCAAAGAAAAATATTATTGATCCTGACGATATTATTCAAGTTTACGGAGCAGATGCTGTAAGGTGGTTTATTTTATCAGACAGTCCACCAGATAGGGACATACAGTGGAGTGATAATGGTATCCAAGGTGCATTTAAATATATTCAAAAAATTTGGAGAACTTATGAAAAAATTAAAATATATAAAAAAGAAAAAGAAGAAAATAATAATACATTAATAAGAAACTCTAATATTTTAATAAAAGAGATCACCGACTGTATAGAAAAATTTCATATCAATGTAGCTGTGGCTAAACTTTATGTTTTTTTAAATAATATTAATGAAGAGGTTGAAAAACAAAGTCTCAACAAAGAAGATATTATAAATATATATAAAAAATATCTTATCATTGTATCAGCATTTATTCCTTATATCGCTAATGAATGTTGGGAAAAAATCACTGGAAAACAAGATATAACATTACAAAAATGGCCAAAAATAGATGGGTCTTTATTAGAGAAAGAAAATTTTGATGTTGTTATACAAATTAATGGAAAAAAAAGAGCAATTATCAACGCTACTAACAATGAAAGTGAGGAAAGCATTCTTAGCAAATCATTAGCAATTAAGAATATTCAAGTTATATTAGATAAAAAAATTATAGCAAAAAAGATCTTTATAAAAAACAAATTACTAAATATTGTGACAAATAATGAATAAAATTTTTTTTATCTTTTTTATAATAATTTTTCTAAATCATTGTGGATTTTCAGCAATTTATGTTGGTAATCCCAAAGAAATTGTAGTTACAAAATCAGAAATTATTGGTGATAAAAATTTAGCTTTTGATTTAGAAAGAAAATTGAATTTTAAAAAAGATGAAAAAAATTTAAATGCTTATACTTTTAAAGCTCAAATTTATGATGCGGCAGAGAATTCCCTTGTTGATTCTAGGGGCATAGCCACGGAAGAGTTAATTAAATTAACTGTAAGCTACCAATTCCAGGATAAAAATGGAGTAGTCATCTATCAAGATGCCATAACAAAAGACAAAAGGGTTTCCGTAACTGATAATATTCCAAACAACGTTTTAGTAAAAAATAACGAAAAAAAATTGTTATTAGATAGCATCATACAAAATATTTTATTTAAATCTAAAGTCTCATTAAATTAATTGGGATGCTGCTTAAGTCACAAGAATTAAATCTTAAAAAGAAAGATTTCTTTAAAGGAAAAATAGTTCTTTTATATGGCGAAAATCAAGATCTAATTAAAGATCTAAATGAACAAATTCTTATTAAATTTAAAGACGAACAAAAAATTCAGAGAAATTCTTTTGAAGAAGATATAATTAAAAATCCGGAAAATACTATTAATTATTATCTTAATGGTTCTTTATTTGATGAAAATAAAAATATTTTGGTTATTAAAAATTGCTCAGATAAAATTATAGAAACACTTAATAAAATAAAAAACAACCTAGATGATAACACAATAATTATTAATTCTGAGATACTTCTAAAAAATTCAAAATTAAGACAATTTGGAGAATATGATAAATTAGCAATTTGTATTCCTTGCTATCAGGAAACTAAACTAGATATAAAAACATTTCTCAAACAACAATTACAAATAAATAAAATTCAATTGTCCGAGAAGCAAATAGAAATTACTATTAATTCCTCATCATTAAAAAGATCTAAAATAAAAGAGGTAATAGAAAAAATAAATCTATACAAAAACTCAGAAAAAATTACAGACCAAGCGATTGATGAGATTTGCACTGATATCGACTTGAAAAAAAATGACGAAATTATTGATATTCTGCTATCTAAAAATGAAAAGAATATTAACGAATTTATATCTAATATGTCTAATTATGAAAAAAATTTTATAGAAGTAATTATTATTCTCAGAACATTCATAATTAAAATTCTCGATATACATAAAAACAATAAAAATCTTTCAATAGATGAAAAAATTGAGAGATGCAAGCCTCCTATTTTCTGGAAAGATAAGGATAGAATAAAAAATATCTTAAAAATTTGGAATGCTAATAACCTTGAAAAATTTCTTAGAAATTTAAATGTTATTGAGACTGAATTTAAAAGAAATGATCTAAATCAAGATACCCAATTTTATTATTTCTTAACTCAAAACTTATCTAAAATAGCTTTTAAGAACACTAATAATTTTATTTAATTGTTCAAGATTTTTGTAAGAAAATTTAATCTCACCAGAATTAGTCTTCTTCTTATTTTGAATATCTACTTTTATTCCCATCAATAGTTCAAGATCGCTTTCTAAAGATTTTATATTTGCATCTTTACTATTAGTTCTAATTTTTTTTGAACTAGAAAAAACTTGCTCTTTTTTAACTAAAAATTCAGCTTGTCTTACAGAAAGATTTTTATTAACGATTATTTTTGCAAGTTTTATATTGTCTGGAATATTTACTAGACACCTTGCGTGTCCAGCCGTTAATAATCCATCTGAGATCATTTTTTTTATTTCTTCAGGCAAACCAGCAAGTCTGAGTGTATTAGCAATGTGACTTCTGCTTTTTCCTAAAATTTTCGATAATGTTTCCTGAGAATATCCAAATTTTTTAACTAAGTTCTCATAGCCCAAGGCTTCTTCTATTCCATTTAAATCTGATCTTTGAATATTTTCTAATATTGCAAATTCTAAAGATTTCTTATCGTCGATATTTAAAATAATAACAGGGACTTCGTGAATTTTTGCAAGCTGAGCTGCTCTCCATCTTCTTTCTCCGGCAATAATTTCAAATTTATCTTCTGATTTTTTTCTAACTAATATCGGTTGAATAATTCCCTGTTCTTTGATTGACTCTGAAAGTTCATTAAGCAATTCTTGATTAAAATTTTTTCTTGGCTGAGATGGGTTAGCATATACAAAATGTATAGGAATTTTTTCTGATGAACTTTTTGTTTGAATATTTTCCGAGGGAATGTCCCCCATTAGTGCCGACAAACCTTTTCCTAAACCTTTAAATTTATTTCCAATCATTTATGCAACTTTTTTTTCTTCCAGATTTTCTCTAATTAAAAACTCATCCACAAATTGATTATAAGCTAAAGAACCCGAGCAATTTTTATCATACAAAATCACAGGCATTCCAAAAGAAGGTGCCTCCGAAATTCTCACATTGCGGGGTATATTTGTATTATAGACTTTATTTCCAAAAAAATTTCTGCTTTCTTTTTCAACATCAGCACAAAGTTTATTTCGCTTGTCATACATAGTTAGAACTATGCCTTGTATTTCTAAAGTTGGATTTAAATTTATTTTTATACGATCGATTGTTTTTACTAACTGACTTAACCCCTCTAAAGCAAAAAACTCTGTTTGCAATGGGACAACTAAAGAATGAGAAATAACCAAAGACATAATTGTAAGGAGACTGAGAGATGGAGGACAATCAATTATAATGAATGAAAATTTTTCCTTTTCTAAATTATTTATTGGGTCATCAATAATATTTTTTAATAGAAAGGCTTTTTGAGAATTATTTGCAACTTCAGTTTCAAGACCTGATAAATCTGCATTTGCTGGTATGATACTTAAATTTTCAATTTTAGTTTTTTTTATACATTCAAAAAAAGAATCCTTTTTAATAAGTAAATCATAAATAGATTTTTCTCTTTCGCCTTGACTGATGCCAACACCAGTGGATGCATTTCCTTGTGGATCAAGATCGATAAGTAAAACTTTGTAATTTTTAAGAGCTAGGCCTGCAGCTAAATTAATTGCCGTAGTAGTTTTGCCAACTCCGCCCTTTTGATTTATGACAGAAATTATCCTAGGCATTTACAACTTCAAGTTGAACTATGCTTAATGTTACTAATTTTAAGAATATAAGATTCATCAGATGTAATGCTTCTAAATTTTTCTAGATCAAAAGTATATTTTTTTTTAGCATCTTCTAATTCATGTTGATAAGTTTTGCCCTTTATTAGAATAATGGTCCTTGTTTTATCTTTATTTTTAAAAAGAATATCTATTGTCTCGATTGACTTCTTGAATGCCCTTGAAACTATTGTTGAAATTTTGCTAAATTTATAATCTTCTAATCTTACATTCTGTATTTTTAATTTTAGTCCTAATTTATTTGATAAATCGTTTAAGAATTTGCATTTTTTTGGACTTTTATCTATCAGAACAACGTTTCCTTCTACTTTTTTATCATCCATCAAAATCTTTATTATAAGTCCTGGAAACCCAGCTCCTGAACCTATGTCAACTATTTCAGATTTATCATCAATAAAATCATATATTTGTGCAGAATCTGTGAAATGTCTTGAAAAAATGTGATTTTCTGTTGTTTTTCCTATTAGATTTAACAATTTATTATTTTCTAATAAAAAATCATTATATATATTTAGTTTTTCTATTGTTTCACGTGAAACATTGAATTTTTCAATAAAAAATTCAATATCTTTATTCATATATTTTATGAAGCTTTTCTAAGAGTATTTTTACAATAAATCATCAATATATTAATCGCAGCTGGCGTCACCCCATCTATTCTTAAGGCCTGACCAAAAGTTAAAGGTCTTATATCATTAAGTTTTCTTTTAATCTCGTTTGAGAGACCAGAAACAGTTTCATAATCAATATTTTTTGGTATTAAGAGATTTTCGTCTTTTTCAAATATACTTATGTCTCTTTTTTGTTGTTCAATGTAACCGCTATAATGAGATTCTGTTTTTATTAAGTCTTCTATTTCATCTTCATACTTTGGTATATCTGAAAACATAGCTCTTATTTTTTCTAAGGTCACATCTTTAAATTTTAAAATTTGTAAAAGAGATTTTTTTCTTCCATCTTGAGAGATTTTAATTCCATTTTTTTTTAAAACAGTAGGTGATACTATTTTGTTTGATAAAATAATCTTAAAATCATTTAAGTCATTGATTTTATTGATAAATTTAGACTTTCTAATTTCAGAAATAAAATTATTTTTAATTGCTAAAGGAGTTAATCTTAAATCTGCGTTGTCGGCTCTAAGTGTTAATCTATATTCAGCTCGGGATGTAAACATCCTATAAGGTTCGCTTACACCTTTAGTAATTAAATCATCAATCATCACTCCAATATAAGATTGTGATCTTTCAAATTTTATTGGTTCTAAATTTTTAACAGACTGAGCGGCATTAAGACCTGCTACAATTCCTTGTGCAGCAGCCTCTTCATATCCTGTTGTTCCGTTAATTTGACCGGCAAGGTATAAATTTTCTATTTTTTTTGTTTTAAGAGTAAAGTCTAACTCTGTTGGGAACACATAATCATACTCAATTGCATACCCAGGTTTTATCATGCGAACGTTCTCTAAGCCTTTGATTTTAAACAATATTTCTTGCTGAATCTCCTTTGGCAGAGAAGTAGATATACCATTTGGGTACACTATATTTGTTGTAAGACTTTCTGGTTCTAAAAAAATTTGATGACGTTGCTTATCTTTAAATTTTACAATCTTA
>Ga0209400_1002130_pt1 | contig 15231 bp, 17 predicted proteins | sample M_130807_EF_Meta_FD_187313 | JGI IMG/M metagenome (GOLD analysis project Ga0209400, IMG submission 187313) | Freshwater microbial communities from Lake Montjoie, Canada to study carbon cycling - M_130807_EF_MetaG (SPAdes) (version 2) | ecosystem: Environmental > Aquatic > Freshwater > Lake... | reverse complement strand
CGTTGGAGAGAACGCTGCCTCGAAAGGGCACTGTAAATTCCATCTCACGCCACTTAACAGATGTGATCTTTCCGCCGCCATCGAGATCGATTGCGACCTGGAACTCTGCATCATCAATAAATTGCATCAAATACCTTTCAACTCATGTTTGTAAGGAGGCTGAGCACCCTTACGAGAACATGTAATTCCTGCAGCTACTGCTGCACGATGCAGAGTTGCCTTCAATACTTCATCAGTCAGATTCAAAATGCCTTTTTCAATCATCGCCTCAACAATGATTGCGCCCACCGTGTCACCTGCGCCAACGGTATCTGCAACCTCTATCTTCACGCCCGGCACTTCCACAGATCCACCAGCCGTAACTCCAAGTAGCCCATTGATGCCGCGAGTAATCACAACAAGTGCTGCGCCATCGTTAATCCAGCGCTGTGCAACGCTTTCAACGCTCTCACCTGGATATAACCACTCCACATCATCATCACTTACTTTAATCACTGATGAAATTGCTACCCACTTCTCAACAGATGCTTGATACCTATCTCGATCGCCCATCACTGAAGGGCGAATATTGGGGTCATATACAATCGGGGCAAACTCAGCCACACGAATAGCCCAGTCATAGAGAACATCAGCACCTGGTTCAATAACAGTGACCAGCGTGCCTATATGAAGCACCTGTGGCTTATATCGAGAAGGATCTGGCAACCAATCAAGTGAGAAATCAAAGGTTGCTGTGCCATCGATGTTAAAAACATAGGAACCACTTCCATCGGCAGCAAGAGTTACTTCAGCTGTGCAGGTTGGCTTATCGCTCTTTAAAGCAAGATCTAACTTCACTTCATCTTCGAGGAGCTCTTTGCGAGACATAACACCGTATTGATCGCTTGAAATTCCATCAATAAATTGCACATCATGGCCCAAGCGCGCCAGCGCTTTGGCTGTATTTGCCGGCCCTCCACCCACATGCGCAACTCGCACGCCATCAACGCCAGGAATTAAATCAATGAGCACCTCGCCACAGACCCAGATGCTCACTGCTGTTCTCCCTTACGCGCCAAATATTCAGTAATGACTTCAACGCCTAACAGATGATCTTCCACTTGTGGCAAGCCACTAATAATCAAAATACCAGTCAACCCTAAACCAACAACATTGAGGGCAAGACCACCTCCATGAATGGCATAGAGCTCTTCTTCCACACCTTTGCTTGCATGCCAATCGATTCCTTGCTCTTCAGCAATGACTCGCTCATGCATTGTTGAACGTCCTGTTAAATTCACAACGCGTGCTTTGCGACCAATCCACCAATCATTTTCCGTGTCTGATCCAGGAAGAGATGCATGAAAGACAATCCAATCTTTCATTCGTACTTCAAGAGCAATCGGGAGCTTTCGCTCTAAACCAATTGCCTGTGCAATCGCACCGATTTCAAGTGCCTCTGCCTGCGACAACGATGACAACTGCAAAGCCTTGGCTTCAAGAGCCAAACCTTCACTTGTAAACCCACCAGTCGTTGCCACCACGCAAGTATCATGGCTCAATGCTGACAATTCCAGAAACTGACCTCGTTGTTCATCCACTTTGCCTCGGAGGCAATGTATTTGGCTGGAGCGCAGATGAAAAGCAGTCTCACGATGTCTTAAACGCCTATGCATCTCATGGCGGCAACTTCATCGATACCGCCGATGTCTATAGCGAATGGAAAGAAGGCAATAAGGGCGGCGAATCCGAGGCCATCATCGGCACCTGGCTTAAGTCACAAGATCGCAGCAATTTCGTGATTGCAACTAAGGTCGCCAAGCTTTCTACCCACCCTGGCCTGCGCCCCGAAAACATCATCGCTGCCTGCAATGACTCACTCAAGCGCCTCCAAACCGATTACATCGATATCTACTATTCACATAATGATGATCCGGAAGTGCCCATGGCTGAAACTCTCGGTGCGTACGCGCAGCTAATAAGCGAAGGCAAAGTCCGATACATCGCAGCATCTCAACACACAGGTGCTCGCCTGCAAGAAGCACTCAACATTTCTAAAGACCAAGGTCTACCTCAATACATCGCTCTCCAAGATCACTACAACCTCATGGAGCGCAAGCCCTTCGAGTCAGAGCAACAAGAAGTGCTTGCTACAAATGGTTTAAGCGCTCTCCCCTTCTTCTCACTCGCCCGTGGATTCCTTTCAGGAAAATACCGAAAGGGAGTTGTAGTTGACTCAGTACGTGCAGATGGTGTGAAGGAGTATCAAGACGAGAAAGGCTGGGCAGTTGTTGCAGCTCTTGATGAAATCGCACGAGCACATAACTCATCTGTCTCAGCTATCGCTCTCGCGTGGCTTCGCTCAAACCCACAGGTCAGCACACCCATTGCATCAGCTAGAACAGTGGAACAACTGATTGAAATTGTGGAAGTTGTTCACTTATCCAGCAAAGAGGTCTCAAGGCTTTCCACCATTTCCCGATAGAATCCATCTAACTTTCTTGAAATGGTTGGTCTAATGAAGGATTGGATTTTCGCTCACAGAGGTGATTGGCATCCTGATTTGGTGTCCAATTCTTCAACCGCTCTTTCCAAAGCATTTGCAAACGGATTTGCGATAGAGACTGATGTGCGTGATTACCAGGGTCAATTGGTTGTGTCGCATGATCCATGTATTGACTCAAGCGCACAACCTTTCAGTGACTTATTCAGCTCAAATCAGCGAATAGCTATTAATATTAAGAGTGACGGTCTCTCGGAATCAATTGATAAGCATCATGATCACATCATGTCTAGCAAGTCATTCATCTTCGACTGCTCATTCCCTGAATTACTTAGGTACAAAAGGCTGGGAATTCCTCACGCGATGCGATTAAGTGAGTATGAGAAAGAATTGCCGTGGACTCCTGATTACATCTGGCTCGATGCATTTGAGTCTGACTGGTGGTTAGAGGACACACAGACACAAGTACTAATGAAAAAGATCCCCACAGTAATCGTTTCTCCAGAGCTTCATAAGCGCAATCATCATCAGGTTTGGAGCAAGGTAAAGAGTTTGCGTCAATCAGGGGTTGAAGTTTTAATCTGTACAGACTTTCCCAACCAATTAGCTGAGGAATTCAAATGACCAAGGCGGTTCTCTTTGATATGGACGGTGTCCTCATCGACGCCACCGAGTGGCATTATGATGCACTCAACGAGGCACTAGAGATCTTTGGCTTCTCTATTGGAAGAGATGAGCATTTCGCCAGCTTCAATGGAATGACTACTAAGAAGAAATTGGAAATTCTGAGTAACGAGCGAGGGCTACCCTTTGGTTTGCATGGGGTTATTTCAGATATAAAACAAGATCGAACTTTACGTATAGCTGCAAAGAAATGTTTTCCAACCGCCGCGCATCTGATTCTTTTATCCACTTTAAAGAACCACGGCGTAAAAATTGGGGTGGTTACTAACAGCATTAGAATGACTACTGAGTTCATGTTGAAATACGCAGGCATTTCCGACTTCCTAGACGTCCTAATTACAAACGAGGATGTTACTCAGCCGAAGCCTTCACCTGAAGGTTATTTACTGGGTATGAAGTCACTGAATTCCACCCCAGCCGAAACCGTAGTTATAGAGGACGGAATGCATGGAATTGCAGCAGCAAAAGCGGCTGGAGCTCGGGTTGTAGAAGTCGCAGATCCAAGTGATGTCTCACTGGAGATTTTCGATCAAATCATGGTGTCAAGCCGATGAAACTTTCTGCGATTTATCTGGATGGGAATCAACCGATTCCAAATGACCCCGCAGACACGGATTTGAATAGCCGTCAGATTTTTCTAAAGAGGAGCCTAGAACAACCAGTTGGCTCATCACAGTTCCTAGTGACAACCTACCTGAAACCCACACTGGAGATGCTAGGAATCCTTCCATCTGAATCTAGGATCGAAGTCATAAATCCAACCCATTTAACTTCGGGAGCAATCGCCTCTGCACTACTTCCATACGATCGAATTGATGACTCCTCTGCTATCGCTCTCTTACCAACAAACTCACTTGTTACACATAATGACCTCACTGAATTTGTGCAGGGGATGCTTAACTCTGATCATGAGGCAGGTGTTCTGCTTGTCGAATCAAGTAATCCAAACTTTTCGTATGTCAGAATGTTTGAATCCAAGATAATTGAGTTTGTCGAGAAACGTGTTGTGGGGAATTACGCAACAACCGGTGTGTTCTTTTTCCGAGACAAGAAGATACTACTTGATTGTGCCCGTTGGGCGTTTGTGAATAATCAAACAACTAACACTCAATACTATGTCGCTCCGAGCCTAAATCATATACTTACATCTGGTCGCTCAATCGGATATCAAGTTCTTGCTCCATCACAGTACCAACATTTGTCATGGACTACAGAGAAGGGTGAATGATCAATGAAAATTGCAAGATTGTCAGATTTTACAAACGGATGGTTCCTTGGAGACTTCAACCCTTCTCTCTTCAAGAGCGAAGATTTTGAAGTTTGTGTGAAGAATTTCAAAAAAGGTGAAATTGAAGCTCCACATTTTCAAAGAATTGCAACAGAAGTAACTGTTGTATTGTCTGGTTCTGTTCGAATGGGTGAGCACATTCTCCAAGTTGATGACATCCTTACGGTTTATAAAGATGAAGTATGTGATTTTGAAGCTTTGACAGACTGCAAGGTTCTTGGTGTCAAATTTCCTAGTTTGCCAGACGATAAAGTTTTGGCATGACTAGGCCGCTACAGCTATTGATTCCAGCCGCGGGAAAAGGATCGCGTTTTTCTGATGCCGGTTTTCAAACGCCAAAACCACTAATTCCTATATGGGATATCCCAATGTTGATTTGGGTCATAAACAATTTTCCTCTTGATACGGGAGATGAAATCTCAATTCTCTGCCAAGCAGAACATCGAATTCCAGAGCAGCTCGGGGCCTTCACTTCACGCATGAATAACACTGTTAGATTTATTGAAATTGATTACTGGACGGACGGACCAGCGCACTCACTTGAATTATTGCTTGAAGGATTGGAAGATGAAAGTCCAGCAATTTGTGCAAATTCTGATCAGTTTATTTTTTCTGGGCTTCCAGAATTTGTCACTGCCGTTCGGTCGGGGAACTCGGTAGGGCAGATTTTAACTATGGAAGCATTTGGAACTGCCTGGTCATATGTAGGCAGAGGTAGTTCGGGCCAAGTCAACAGAGTTGTTGAAAAGGAAGAGATCTCAAGTGAGGCCACTGTTGGCGTCTATGGTTGGGATTCAATCAAGACACTTAAAGGTGCCCTCAACTGGCAACGCACGAGTGGTACAAGAGTGAATAATGAATACTACGTAGCACCTTCTTATCAGTATCTAATTGAAAGCCGGATGGATATTTCTACTCACTCTGTGGGTGAACACGGAATCGGTGTGCATGGCCTTGGCATCCCAGCCGACCTAGAACATTTCTTAACTCTGAAGACGGCAAGTAATTTTGGCTTAGATCTAAAAACTAAGTTTGCCATTTACTAACCTTTATTCGGCCCAAATGACCACGCAGTTCCATCATGGCGATTGATCGTCCAAAAAGAGTATTCAGCAAGCTCTGCTCGCCCAATCCACTTCTGGGCATCAACCCCATCAACCATCAGCGCTGTTGCCAGCGCATCACAGATAGCCCCATCAGGACCAATAACCGTTGCAGACCGTGCACCAATAGCAATCAATCCCGTATGAGGATCGATGATATGCGCACCCTTTTCATAATCACCACTGGTAGCAACTGATCCATCAACCACATCAAAGAACTTCACATACTTTTCAACATCATTAGGGCTAGCAATCCCTATATTCCACGGTCCACCTTCAGGCTTTCCTCCCCTCAGAACAATGTCCCCTGAGGCGTTAATCAAAACGCTCTCAACGCCTGCTTCAACCAGCATCTGTGCACCTACTTCAGCGGCCCATCCTTTAACTAAGCCAGATGGATCAAAGCCACCTTCAGCTTTCCAAGGATCAAAGGCACCCAGAGTGAGCTCACGAGAGAATTCACAGAGCGCCCACACCTGTTGCACGTATTCACTAGCATCTTCAATCTTGAGCTCACCACGGCGAATTCGCGAGACCTGCGAATTTTCCTTATATGTCGAGAAATCTCGATCAACCTGAAAAAAGAATTCCTCAACTTCATCAACAGCTTTTGTAAGTGCACCTTCACCTAGCCCTAGCGATGTCGCATCAATAACAATGACTGTCCCCCAGCTTTCGACAAGTCTTTCTAGCCTCACAGACCAGCCTTATTAATTGCAGACTTTACTGATGACCAGAAGGCCGTAGCAGTAAAGGATGCTTGCGAACGACAGCTATTTGAAATAGCACACGGTAATTGCTCTGCCGCATAAGTCTTAATCTGTTCGACAGTGATCTTGCCGCTACTTGCATATGGAATCAAAGTAGGAAGTGAATTCTGGCTCCATGATGATGGAGATTGTGAAGCGCTGACCCTAGTAATCTGACCGTTACTAAAAGTAACTGTCGCACTGAGATTGCCGTAATTACGAGCAGCAAATGGCGCACCTGTAACTGTGCCTGAATAACCAGATGCGGCAGGTGCTGCAGGTGTCGTTGCTGCTGCAGGTGCAGAAGTTACAGATTGTGGCTGCGATGAAGAACCACCGGCAGATGCAGCAGCTGTTGCCTTAGAAGTTGCCTTCGATACCGCACTCTTGGCTGGCGCTGGCGCATGAGTTGTCGCAGCTGTTGTCACCTTGCCACTGGCAGCAGGTGTACCGAGTGAACCCGAGAGCGCACCCACACTTGCTGTCTGATTGAACTGCGGCGGTGTAATTGCGAGGACTGCACCAAGCCCACCGACTGTGCCACCTGCTATTAAGAGTGCGCGTTTCATGTCTTTACTATCTCCACAATTCCTGAGAAGTAACTGAGCCCTTTCAGTGCCATCTCTGCCAATATCTACTCTGAGTGGAAGGCAAAGGCCTCATCATGGAATCGGTTCTTAGGCACTCCTAGGTCCTGCGCGGCCTGTTTCACGGTCTCTACAAGCGGCGCAGGGCCACAGATGTAGATATCTGAGTCAGCTATGCGTGGCACAAATTCCTGCAGCGCCACAGCATCCATTGGATGATCCTTGCGAGATCCCACCAAGTAATGCACCCGAATTGTGCCCCCGGAATTATCCTGCAAGTAATCAAGCTCCTCTTTCAGCACCAAATCTTCTTTACGCGATACGCGATAAATAACATCCATCTGCACACCATTTTTAAACTCATCCATCAACGCACGAATCGGAGTGATACCCACACCACCACCGACCATCACCACATGAGGTCTGGTTGCACGCCCAGCAGTAAAAGCTCCGTAAGGGCCCTCAACAAATACACGAGTTCCACGCTTTAAGAATGCAAGCGAACGTGAGTGATCACCTAAATCCTTAACAGTCACACGCAAGAAATGTTCCGTAGGGGCTGCTGACAGAGAGTAAGGATGTGACATCAAGAAGTGACCACGAGTTAAAAAGCGCCACCCAAAGAACTGTCCTCCTTCTGCAGCCAGCTTATGTAAGTTGTGCCCCTTCATAATCACCGAGATGACTCCAGGTCCTTCAACAACTACATTGTTCACAACCAAATTAAGTTGAAGCGAGCGCCACAATGGAATACCAAATCGGTAGTAGATAACACAGGCTGCCATCGCCACATAGAGAAATGTCCAATAGAGACGATTGAGAGGATGGCCTACAAACATCTGACCATTAAGTACCTGGTGCATAAAGGATGCTGCAATAGCAATGTATGTATAGATATGGATAATCCACCATGTCTCATAACTCATCTTTGCTCGTGCCTTCTTATAGGAAGTAACCCCAGCCATCACCATCAATACAAAGCCAGCGAGCGCCGCCCACATCCACGACATCGTGTTTAGCATCCGCCACATCTCAACAGCCAACATCTGCCCATCTTGCCCAGCGGATGAGACGACAATAAAGAGAACATGTCCACCAATTAGATAGAGACTCCATGGCCCAAGCTTTCGATGCCATGTCACCAATCGATCGTGGCCCACCCCGCGTTCAACCCACGGAATACGTGCAATCAGAAAGATCCCCACCACCGCAAAGAAAGTCCCTGTAAGAGCAGCCAACCGCGAGACAGATGCCACGACCGCATAAACCGATGAGATATCACTCTTGCGCATCGTCGTCACCTGCAAAGCAAGCGTCAGCCCCAAACCAATGCCTAAGAACCACGCAGCCCAATCAACCCCGGCAGATGAGTACTTCCTAAATGTGGCCCCAGTGCTTTTCATGCCCAAACCTTCTCCTACTTTCCTGAGAACCACCTGCATGTAACCCGAGCCACCACTTAACAACGCTAGAAAGTTGGAAGAGTGCCCGATTCCTTGGCTTGAGCCAGAGTTGGCGCTTCCGTATCCGCCTTTGAAATAACTCCGAGTGCACCTAACGGAATTGGCCAATTGATTTTAAGCTCTGGATCTGTTGGGCTAATCGCCTTTTCATAATCAGGGGCATATCCGCTTGAAGTTAAATACACAACTGCCGCAGATTCACTCTCGACAACAAATCCGTGACCAACTCCTGTTGGTATAAAAACAACTTTTCCAGAGTCTTCTGAAAGTTCTATGTATTCGATATTGAGATAAGTGGGAGAGCCGACTCGCAAATCAACCAAAACATCAACAATCTCGCCACTCGCACATGTCACAAGCTTCGCTTGTCCCTGAGGGGCCACTGAATAGTGAACGCCTCTGATTACAAATCGCTTTGATTTAGAGTAATTTGCTTGCTGTACAGAAAAAGTCTTATCAATAGACTGTATTTCATCGGCCTTGAACCACTCTCGAAACAGACCACGCTCATCGGGGAACACTCTATGGGTTGCCACGTAAGCACCCAAAATTGAAAGTTCTTGTAAAATCATGCTTCCTCCACTTGATTTAACTCTGCAACTATTTCAGGCAACATTGATTTTAAGGAAATGTCCCACTCAGTAACCTCAGCCAATTTAGCAGCCTTCCATTTATCTTTATTGAGTAGCGAGAATTTTGGTCTCTTCGCCTTAAGCTTTAAAGAAACCGAGTCAATTGCTTTAACCAATTCTGGGTCAGCGCCCACATTTTCATAAATAGTTTTTGCCAATGCATACCAACTGCAACTTCCCTCGTTTGAAAAATTATAAATTCCCGGTGTTGGCTGGATTCGAATAATTGAGACCATGCCGGCAGCTAAGTCTTTTGCACTTGTGGGACTTCCGACCTGATCGTCAACCACTCTCGCTGGTTCTTGCCCTAGAGCTTTGCCTGCGATAGTTTTTACGAAATTCTTGCCGTTCACACCGTATAACCATGACGTTCTAACCACGTAGGAACCGGGAAGGGCTTCCAAAAGGGTTCTCTCGCCTCTTAGTTTGGATTCCCCATACTTGTTTATGGGGTTGACTAAAGAATCCTCTTTGTAAGGCACTTCAGATTCCCCATCAAAAACGTAATCGGTCGATACATGTATCACTTTGCAGCCAATTAATCCTGCAGCGGTAGCAATGTTTTCAATCGCTCCTTCATTAAGTTCACACGCTTCATCAAATGAATTTTCGGCTCCGTCGACATCGGTCCAGGCGGCACAATTGACTATCCATGTCGGCTTGAGATTTCGCACCAAATTAGTGACTGATTCTTTATCTCTGATATCGAGATCAGTCGATCTTGGAGCCACATAGTCGATTTTTTCCTTTTGGAGTAAACGGAGCACTTCTGTACCAAGAATGCCACTTCCACCTAAAAGTAGTACGCGTTCCATTTATTTCTTCAAAAGTGGTCGCCACCAAGATTCATTGGCGACATACCATTCCATGGTCTTTCGAAGTCCTGTCTCAAAATCGATTTGGGGCTCAATTCCTAGTTCAGTACGAGATTTATTCCCTGTGAGTGAGTACCGAATATCGTGTCCTTTTCGATCTGCTACAAATTCAAATGCTTCACCTTCGCTTTTTCCAAAGTAGGAGATAATTTTTCGTGCGAGATCAATGTTGCGAAACTCATCCGTTCCTGCAATGTTGTAAATCTCGCCAGGCGTCCCATTTTCTAAGACTGCAAATACTCCACGGCAGTGGTCGTCCACGTGAATCCATTCGCGAATCTGGTTTCCATCGCCGTAGATTGGTACTCGCTTTGCATCAATGAGGTTGGAGACAAAGAGCGGAATTATTTTTTCTGGGAACTGTCTCAACCCATAGTTATTACAACATCGAGTAATTCCAACATTCATGCCGTAAGTCTTGCCATATGCGAGGACAAGAAGATCTGCACCAGCCTTGCTCGCTGAATATGGTGAATTGGGCTTCAGTGGTTCATCCTCGTCCCAGCTACCCACTGGAATGGCACCATAAACTTCATCTGTTGAAACTTGGAGGTACCTACTGACGCCATGTTTCTTTGCTAAATCCAAAAGGTTCTGTGTGCCCATCACGTTCGTGTATAAAAACTCGTAAGATGACTCAATTGACCGATCTACGTGTGATTCCGCAGCGAAATTCACGATAACGTCGATTGAGCGCTCATTTATTACAGCCTGGACATCCACCTGATTGCATATATCCACCTTGTGAAAATAGAATTCAGGGGACGAGATTACTGAATCTAGATTTGAAAGATTGCCCGAGTAGGTCAGGTTGTCCACAACGGTAACGCTGGAAAATTGATTTGGTATCTCTTGAGAAACCAACAATTCAGCGAATCGAGACCCTATGAATCCAGCACCGCCGGTAATCATTAGGTTCATGTATTCGCTCCGATGTTTTTCACTTAAAGGCGGACTGCTATGAAGGGCGTCATTCTCGCAGGTGGTTCAGGTACAAGACTACATCCACTTACCAAAGTGACATCGAAACAGCTTCTTCCCGTCTATGACAAGCCAATGATTTATTATCCTCTTACAACCCTGATACTGGCTGGCGTCCATGAAGTACTAGTGATTACCCGCCCTGAGGATGCACCCTCATTTCAGGCGCTTCTTGGTGATGGATCTGAATTTGGCATTTCATTATCATATGCGCAGCAGGAGAGACCCTCTGGATTGGCACAAGCACCTTTAATCGCAGAAGAGTTCCTTAATGGTGAGGGCTTATGCCTTATCTTGGGAGATAACTTCCTTTATGGTTCTGGACTCGGGAGGAAGTTACAAAATCTCGCCGCAATTGAAGGTGCAAAGATTTTTGCATACAAAGTAAGTGATCCAACGTCATACGGTGTTGTTGAACTTGACTCGATAGGAAGGCCAATCTCGATTGAAGAAAAGCCAAAGGCACCTAAATCGGACTTAGCTATTCCCGGGCTATATTTCTTCGACAAAGATATTGTTGAAATTTGCCGTAGTTTGAAACCAAGCCCTCGTGGGGAGCTTGAAATAACTGACGCCATCAAGGAATACCTGACACGTGGAAAACTTGCAGCTGAAGTTCTTCCCATGGGTACCGCTTGGCTCGATATGGGCAGCTTCGAGAGTCTATTGGAGGCAGGAGAATTTGTGCATATTGTTCAATCTCGCCAAGGAATTTTGATTGGTGACCCATCCACAGCTACGCATGCTCGAAATAATTCTAAGTAATCTCCGTGAAAACGATAGACTCGGACCCATGCGCGCGTTCATCACCGGTGGTGCCGGTTTCATTGGCTCACACCTTGCCGATGCCCTAATCGCCCGCGGAGATAGCGTCACAATCCTCGACAATCTTTCCACTGGTTCAAAGAAGAACATTGCTCACCTTGAAGGCAAGATAACCGTTCACGAAGGCGATATCCGCGATAAAGAGCTCGTCGACAAGTTAGTTGCCGATTCAGATGTTGTCTTCCACATGGCCGCAGCCCTTGGCGTTAAGAACATCATGGAACACACGATCGAATCCATCGATCGAAACTTCAACGGCTCAGAAGTTGTTCTCCATGCAGCAACCAAGCACAACAAGCGCCTTCTCATCGCATCAACTTCAGAGATCTATGGCAAGAACCCAAACCAGCCTCTTCACGAAGAATCAGATCGCGTAGTCGGCGCCCCACAGAAAATCCGCTGGACTTACTCCGATGCAAAGGCCCTTGAAGAAGCTGTCGCACACACACTTCACAAGACCCATGGCCTTAAAGTCACTACGGTCCGGTTCTTTAACACCGTAGGACCACGTCAAACTGGCCAATACGGAATGGTTGTTCCACGTTTTATTCAAGCTGCCCTTAACAACGAAGACATCGTCATCTACGACGACGGCAGCCAGTCACGCGTCTTCTGCCACGTGGACGATGCCGTGAAAGCAGTCCTAACTATCGTTGATACAGATTCCACTATTGGTGATTTCTTCAATGTCGGTGGTGTTGGCGAGATAACAATCAAGCAATTGGCTGAGAAGGCTATCGAACGCACACAATCTTCATCAAAGATTAAATTCATTCCATATACCGAGGCATATCCCGCTGGATTCGAAGATTTGCAACGTAGAGTTCCGGATATCACCAAGATTAAGGAGACAATCGGTTGGGCGCCTACTCACACCCTTGATTCGATTATCGATAGCGTGGCAGAAAGCTTTTCTTAAAGTCCTTTAGCGCCAGAAACTTTCCCAGTTGTATCAAATACATACGGGGCACTTGCCAGGATATCTTGCACATTTACAACATCATGTTTAGTAATTACTACGGCAATATCGGCACCGGTTAACGGCGCAGAACTTTCTCCATGCCACGAACCCACCACCTCATCGTGCCACGAGACAACTGCTCCACGGTCTCGCAGGTACTTGATGACTAATTCAGCAGCCGTTTCACGTACATCAGCGACATTTGGCTTATATGCGACACCAACTACCAGAACACTTTTACCCTGCAAGCTTCCGTGGTGATCTGACTGAACACGGTTGACTATGTATTCAGACATTTCGAGGTTTACTTCATTCGCTCGTCGAATAAAAGTAGCTGGAGCGCCGTTTTCTTCAGCAACCGCAGCTAAATAAGTCGGATCTACAGGGATGCAGTGTCCGCCTACGCCTGCACTAGGAGTGAACTTCATGAATCCATATGGCTTTGTGTTCGCAGCATCCAAGGTCTCATAAACACTTATTCCGAGAGAATGTGCTATTTGGGCAAATTCATTAACGAGGGCAATATTTACTTGGCGGAAGGTATTTTCAAAGAGTTTTGCTGCTTCTGCTACCTCAGGGGAAGATACCTCAACCAACTGGTCACAAAACTTTGAGTAAAACTCTCGGGTCTTTGCAGCGGCTTCCGGCGTTAAACCTGCATAGAGGCGAGGGGTGTTCTTTTGGTTGTAATCTCCGCGGCCTGGGTCTACTCGCTCTGGTGAGATTGCATAAAAGTGTTCAATTACAGGGCTCGAGTACTTTTCGATTGCGGGTTTAATGTAGTTTCGTAGCGTCCCAGGGAATGAAGTCGATTCATTAATCACCAACACTGGAACCTTGATGTTCTCGCCAACTGTTTTACAAGCTGCCTCAATAAAACCTAAATCTGGTTTACGATCGCTTGTGAGTGGGGTTGGCACGGCAATGACTACCAAGTTAGCGTCTGCGATGTCCGAACCTTTGTTTGTTGCGCGGTAACGCCCAGCATTAATCCAATTCTGGAGGATTGAACCTTCAACCCCTTCAATATGAGATATGCCTCTATTCAATTGGTCAACAATCTTTGAGTTATTATCAAAGCCGACAACTTCAAAATACTCACCAGCGAAGGCTGAGATAGTTAAACCGACATAGCCCTGTCCAATGATTGCTACTTTCATTTAATCGAAGTTACATCTGGGTTCAGTGGATCGAGGCGCTTCATATTTTCGAGTGCTAATTCTTTCTCCTCTGCCGTTGAATCTCTGATCAAATATAGAACTTTCCAAAGCTCGAAACTTTCTGGGTTCCATTTGGTGGCCTCGAGTGCATATTTATGTGACAACTCAAATAAGCTGCTTCTCTCCAAGCTTTCAATATTTGTTAGATACTTCATGGAATTCTGCGGGTTGAAGTAACTACTCTTCATTGAATTCTCAAACGCTGGGATTGTTCGCACTAACTGGGCACTTCGCCATTTTGCATCTGCGGTCAACGGCGGAAGGCCAATCAACAATCCGATGACCCCTCCAGTTAAAACCATTAACAGCGCCTGTGATTGATCTGCGTGGTTCGGCGTCTTTCTTCTTGGCTGACCAGCTATTTGAATTTCTTCTGCCAATTGAATTCTGGTTGAGCGCTCATAGGCAATTAGCGCGCCACTTAGTAACCATCCCCATACCGCAAGCCCAATTTGATTGATGCTGATAATTGACTGGACTTGATAGCCCACCCAGGCTGTTACCAAAACTGCTAGAATTGGATCATATGTCTTATTGCGGATAATCAATTTTATGGCAGCTAGTCCAGCTACACCCATAATTGATATATAGGTGAGCAGCAGTGGCCATCCACCAAATGCAAACATGTCAAGTGGGACATTGTGCGCAGCATTAACAACTGTATTTACCCCTGGTAGTTCAATCGCGTGTAGATCTCGGGAACGCCGATACCAATCACCGAATGAATCCATGCCTACGCCAGTAAAGGGGTGATTTTCGCCAGTGTTCCACCCGGCTAGCCAATATTGCCCTCGCAAAGAGACTGAAGTCTTATATATATAGTTTGTTAGCGGGCCAATTTGTAAAGCACCCAAGAGGGCAAAGATGCCCAAGATGAAACATGCTATGACATAGCCGAGGGTTGCCATCATGCCAAATCTTGAGCGAATCAAAAGAAATCCAAGAATTCCTACCCCCAGCGCTGCAACCACGCGGCCTTGGATGGCGCTTGAGTCATAAATTTCAAATGCGGTAATTGGAAGCACGATCAATAATGAGTGCTTCAAAATTCTTGAGGCAGATTTGCTTAATGCATACGCCAAATAAGCAGTAAAGAAGATGCCAAGAAAGGAGCCAATAAAGTTTGGGTTGCCCAAAGTCCCAAGAATGTTTCCGTAAGGATTAGACCACCCGATGAAATCTCCGAACATGATTACCCAGAGACAGTAAGAAACATTAATAATTCCCGCAAATAACAAAGCCCTAATTATTGATTCAAAATTTGTAGAATTTCTCAGCACTAGAACCGATATGAAAATTAATGCTAGAAACAGATAGGCGAGAAATCCATTATTGCGGCCGTAGCTGCCGTAAAAGTTTTGGCTAATTGGCGATTCACTGG
>Ga0209400_1002129_pt1 | contig 15234 bp, 10 predicted proteins | sample M_130807_EF_Meta_FD_187313 | JGI IMG/M metagenome (GOLD analysis project Ga0209400, IMG submission 187313) | Freshwater microbial communities from Lake Montjoie, Canada to study carbon cycling - M_130807_EF_MetaG (SPAdes) (version 2) | ecosystem: Environmental > Aquatic > Freshwater > Lake... | reverse complement strand
CTGGAAAGAAGGCTGCCCCTAGTTCCAGCCTGCAAGTACTTCCCGAAGAACTGCTGCAAAAATTCGCGGAGCACCCCGGATTGGAAGTTGCTTTTTTTGCCCTGACTCCGGGGCGGCAGCGAGGCTACCTCATCCACTTTTCGGGAGCCAAGCAATCCCCAACCCGACTCAGCCGCATCGAAAAATGCATCCCAAAGATCTTTGCAGGCAAGGGGATGATGGATTAGAACGGATTATTGAAAATTTTCTTAAAAAACCTTTTATCCATTTTTTTAATAATCATCGATAAAAAGAGGTAGTTTCAATTACTTTTTACCACTACAGAAATTTCATTTTTTGATTCCTTTTTGATCGTTTAGCCTAGCTGCCGAAGGCTAAAAATTTTTAATTGTTTCCTGATTGGGAAACTATTTTTTCAACTAATCCGTTTAATCCATGAAATCCCAAAAGTTTGAAGTTAAATTCCTTGCAGAAGCGGTTGAATTTTTAGACCTACTTGATGAGAAAGTAAGAGATAAAATCATTTACAACATCACAAAGGCCCAATTTTCAACCAACAAAGAGCTATTCAAAAAGCTGAATGAGGAAATCTGGGAATTCAGAACACTTTACCAGAGCATTCCCTATCGGCTTTTTGCTTTTTGGGACAAATCCGAAAAAGATCGAGCACTTGTGATTATCACACATGGATTGATAAAAAAAACTGAAAAAACTCCGAAGGCTGATTTGGCCAAATCACTACGATTAAGAACCAGTTACTTTGAAAGTAAATAGACAACCTCTCAAGATTATTCTACATCTGACCACCATGAAAAATAACCCCCTTCAACAATTCTCCCTAGAAGAGATCACCGACAAATACATCGGCAAAAAAGGAAGCGAAAAACGTGATGCATTTGAAAATGAATTGCGATTAGACTTGTTGGGCGAAGCCCTTAAACAAACACGAATCAAGCAAAAGCTTACCCAAGCAGAATTGGGAAAACTTGTTGGAGTTCAAAAATCTCAAATTTCAAAACTTGAAAACAGTGTGAAAGATGCAAGATTTGAAACCGTGCTAAAGGTTTTTAAAGCGCTAAATACCCGAATCACATTTAAATTGGAGCAGGAAGAAACTTCTAGCTAACTCCCAGATTTCTTAGTCTTACTTTTGTAGTAAAGCCATCCATTTTTTCCTTTTTTTGAACCAAGTCCAAGCCCATTGTAATCTTAGGATTTACCTGCGTTCTTTGTAGCAGCAAGATTATCCCTACCCACCATGTCCCAAGCCACGCTAATCCAACAAGTCAGCCTCGTCAACGAAGGCAAAATTCAAGTTACAGACGTCCTGATTGAAGGGGAACGCATCCAGAAAATCGGTTCCATCCCTGCTCAAGACCAATACCGCCTCGTGGACGGTCGTGGCAAGTACTTATTTCCTGGAGTGATTGACGGGCAGGTACACTTTCGGGATCCAGGGCTGACCCACAAGGCAGACTTGACCAGCGAAAGTAAGGCGGCCATCGCCGGTGGGGTCACCTCCTTTATCGAGATGCCCAACACCCGGCCCAATACGCTTACACTCGAACTTTGGGCCGACAAATACGAGTTGGCCTCTACCAAATCACTGGCCAACTATGGCTTCTTGCTCGGCATTACAGCAGACAACCTCGATGAGGTGATCCAATGGGACACCTCCAAGCACCTTGCCATCACGGATGATGGACTTTACTTTACGGGAAAAGGAAATATCCTTGCCGATCAGCCTGCCATGTTGGAGAAACTTTTTGCTGCGCATAAAGGCCTCATCGCGATACACTCTGAAAAAGAAGAGATCATTGAGAAAAATGAGGAGCTCTACCGCGAAAAATACGGGGAAAATGTGCCCATCGCCTGCCACCCACTGATCCGCAGCGAACAAGCATGCTACGAGGCTACCGAACGGGCCATCGGCCTTGCCGAAAAACATGGTGCTCGCCTCCATATCCTCCACCTCAGCACCGCCAAGGAAACGTCTCTTTTCCGAAACGACATTCCTCTGAAGGAAAAAAATATCACCACCGAAGTGTCGGTACACCACCTCTGGTTCACCGACCAGGACTACGAGCGACTCGGTGTCCTCATCAAGTGGAACCCTGCCATCAAGACGCAGCAAGATAAGGATGGCCTACTTGCCGCTCTCCTCGATGACCGCATCGACCTCATCACTACCGACCATGCGCCGCATACCTTGGAGGAAAAGCAAAAGCCCTACTTCCAGTCCATGTCTGGCGCCCCGCTGGTGCAGCACTCCCTGAATTGCCTCCTGGAGTTTTACCACCAAGGAAAAATCAGCCTGGAAAAGATCGTGGAAAAAATGTGCCACAATCCCGCCATTCTCTACCGCATCAAGGAGCGCGGCTACATTCGAGAAGGCTACTTTGCGGACTTGACCCTCGTAGATCTCAACAGCGAGTGGACCGTGAGCAAAGAAAATATCCTGTACAAGTGTGGTTGGTCTCCTTTGGAAGGCACGACCTTCCATAGCCAGGTTGCCATGACCTGGGTCAACGGACACCTGGCCTACGACCAAGGCACGTTTCATGAGGAAGTCAAAGGCAAAGCACTGGAAGTGGCAACGAACTAATCACCCATGCCCGGTTTTTTTGAAGGGAGACCCCCAGTATTGCCAAGTTTGCAATCCCTAATCCCCTCCCCAGTAGGACCATCTGGCTTTTTTAGTAAAAAGAAGTAAATTGGAGCAAATGCCCTGCCCATGAACTCAACCCGATTTCTTCTTTTCTCCCTTATTTTTTGCCTCAGCTTTTCTCTAAGTCAGGCTCAGCAGCTACCAGACAAAAATCCAAACCTAGCCTACGCTACCTACAGCCCAAAATCCAGCGATCAAGTGATCAATAGGGAAGCCTATGCCTCCAAAATCTATGGCTTCTGGTTGGCGACCTGCATCGCCAACTGGACCGGATTGGTCACAGAGATGGATAAAATCGGGAATATTGGGGAAATCAAAACAGGACCTTTCTACACCCGAGCGGATTGGGGTAAGCGGGACCAACCCAATATTTGGTCCGGAAAAGAACCCAGCAGCATCTCTCCAACTATCGACTTTGTTTTTGCAAATGAGGACACCCTTTGGGGATCGGATGACGACACCGACATCGAATACATCTACCAGGAACTGCTTCTCCAAAACAAAACTTCCTTCCTCACCGGCGAGCAGATTCGCAACGGATGGTTGAAACACATTCGAAGCGAAGAAGAAAATTTCCTCTGGGTCTCCAACCAAAAAGCCTTCGATTTGATGAAAACAGGGTTAGTGCCTCCTGCCACAGGTGATTCCCTCCACAACCCGGAATACGAGATGATCGATGCACAGCTGACCACAGAGATTTTTGGACTCTATGCCCCAGGAAGACCTGATGTAGCCGTACGCATGGCGAGCCTTCCCATTCAAACTACCGCAAGCCAAGAAAGTGAGTGGATCTCTAAGTATTACGTGCACCTGTTCTCGCTTGCCGCAACGGCTAATCCCGACTTACCAATCAAGGAGCAACTCTTTCAATTGGCCGAGCAAGCCAAATCTGAACTTCCACCAACTTCCTACCCAGCAGCCATGTACCGCTATGTGAAGGGCTTGTACGCGTCAGGGATTCCTTGGGAACAAGCACGGGACTTAGTTTACCAGCGCTACCAAGTGGAGCAACTCGATGGCTATGACTTGAGTAGCAGAAATCTGTACTGCAACGCCTGCTATGCCGCCGGCATCAACTTTGCCGCTAGCCTGGTTAGCCTATTTTATGGAGAAGGTGATTTGCTCGAGACAATCAAGATCGGCGCACTTGCGGGCTGGGATTCTGACAACCCAACTGCAACTTGGGGTGGATTGATCGGATTGATGCTGGGCAAGGAAGGCGTAGAAAAAGCCTTTGGACGAAAATTTTCGAATAAATTCCACATCCACCGCACACGCATTGGATTCCCAAATGAGGGGATAGACACTTTTGAAGCCATGACTCAAAAAGGAATTTGGATCATCGATCGGGTGGTACAGGAAGAGCTCAAAGGCGGTATTGACCTAAACAGCAACAGCTGGTACATTCCCAAAAAATAAGCTTTCGCTCGACACATCCACTACTTACAATCCGTGCTTTTCGCACATTCCTTTGATGAGTTGGTAGCCCTGTTCGGCCATCTCCCAAGGGGCTGAAAACTCACGCCAAACGCCGATCGCATTCGCAAAAGCAGGATCGTTGCGGGTAAAGCCCTCAATCGTCAACCAGTTTGAATACCCTACTTTCTTAAGCGCTGCAAAGGTTTCATCAAAGTTGACATGCCCCGAACCGGGGGTACCACGGTCGTTTTCGGAAATATGCACATGCCGCAGGCGTGGGGCGATGCGTTCGATGGCAAGACCCAGTTTTTTCTCCTCCATATTCGCATGATGGGTATCAAACATGGCCTGCACGTTGGGATGCTGCACCTTGGAGAGCAAATAATCAAGCTGCTCCATGGTATTGGCGAGGTAACATTCAAAACGATTCAAGGCCTCTGGCGTAAGTGCGATGCCCAATTGCTGTCCGTAGTCTCCAGCCGAATGCAAGACCTCCGCTGACCAGTCATACTCCTCCTCAATGGGAGCCCGGGAAGCAAAGGTGGCGAAGGCGGAATGAAAGGGTCCACACAATACTTGTGCTTGTAGGTCCGCCGCACGGTCGAGCACCCAATTGAGTTTTTCTTTGGCTTTTTCACGAACGGCTGGATCTGGAGAAATGGGATTTTCAGCGGCGCCCATCACCGTGACTGCTGTCACTTCTAGCCCAATGGATTTGCAATAATCCCCCACCAAGCGACAGGACTTTTGGTTGGTGTCTCCAATAAAAAACTCGGCACCATCGTAGCCTATCCCCTTCAGGCGATCCAAAATTGGGAAAAGCGCCTCGGAAATTTCTGCCGACCAGGCCAGTACGTTGAAACCTATTTTGTTCATGGGTGAATGGATTAAGGAAGGAAAATTAAGTACGAGGTACGAAATACGGCATCAAATTAATTTCGAATGCCAAACGCCGATTGAAGAATTTCGAAGTAGGGATTCGTAGTAGGACATGAATTCTGCTCAGAAAGTATCTTGGTACATTGTACTTCGTACTTGGTACAGCTGCTGCCTACTTAAAATCCGATACGCGCATGCCCTTGCGGAAGGTATCAAATCCAAAGGGAGTAGGTGAATAGGCGCCAACATAGTCCACCGAAAGGTCTTGAGTCACCTGATCGCCCATGCCGAGTAGCCAGAATGACGCATTGAGCACCAGGCGTCTCAAGTCCGCACTTTGAAAGTCCAAAGAAGCACCCATCGTAGACGCAAAGGCCATCCCTAGCTTTCCACCTTCAAGCTGGTAGGGCTTGGTCCAAGCAATCGGCATCACCGACTTTTCCCAAATTAATGGCGCTTGAGCATTCATTCCAGCGGTGGATTGACCATAGACCAATACCTCCCCCTCCTTAGGCAAGTGCTTGATGCCATACACATCGGATGGACCCCAAATATCCTTCACCCCGCGGAGCACGGGATGATTCGCATTTTGTTTCACGCCATCTACCAAGGCTCTAGTTCCCTCCTTGCCGTGATCTCCATGGTGATTGACCCAAGTTTCTCCAAAAATTCGCTGTCCGAATCCCAGTTCCCATCCGGGCACTTTACTCATCCAGTCCCACTTGGCAAACCGAGAAGTTTTATTTTTTTGATAGGCGAAGGCATGGGTAGTTGTTCGTAGGCCAATAATTGGCTTTCCCGCCAGCAAGTACTCTTCTAAGTAGCTCGCTTGCGCATCGGGAAGTTCCCGAAACCGAAGCAATAGAATTACCAAGTCTGCCATTTGCAGCTGTTCAAGGCCTGGAATGTTATTTTGATAGTTGGGAACCACATCCCCAGTACTGGGATCAATGGGAAAAAGCACGGTAGTTTTAAACCCATGGCGGGAGGAGAGAATTTTGGCTAGCATGGGCATAGATTCCTCCGAGCGGTATTCGTCGTCTCCAGCTACCAAGACAATGTGTTTGCCTTGTCCTGGACCAGGACCCCCTGGAAATTGAAGGTAGGTTTGCCCTGGTTGTGCCCCAACCCACAAACTCAGTAGAAAAAACGGAGCAATTGCCAAAAGCCGGAACAAAGAAGTTGCCATAAGAACTGGGTTAGTACTTCGGAAAATAGGCAAATTCGCTGACTTCCTAAAAAAGGTCTGGCCTATTTTTTTCTTATTTTTTGAATTCCCAAGACAGGAAGCAGTACGACGGTACCTACTGCCAACCCAAAAAGAAATTCCTTTAGCATCCCTGGCCAAGTAGGTAAAAGGTGATGGAAAAAGGGAATGTTATGCTCAAAAATGCCTCCAGAAACCAGCAATAAGGCTAGGGTACCCACAAATCCGATTCCGCGAACAAAGTGAGGAAGTGCATTGACCAACATCCAACCTATTTTATCGGAAAAACTATCCTCCCGATCGTTAAGTGCAATCAATTTGAATCCAAACTCATCCATACGCACCACTAAGGCCACAATCCCATACACACCTACTGTAGCGATCAAGGCGATAATGGATACCACGGCTATTTGATTGAGTAAGGGTTTGTCGACCACGGTGCTCATCGCAATAATCACGATCTCCACCGACAGGATAAAATCCGTAGTGATGGCGGATTTAATTTTCTTTTTTTCTAGAGCGACAACCTCTTCTTTGGTAATGTCCAAATTCAATTCTTCTTCCTTTTCAGCAGGATGAGGAAAAATATAGGCATGGATTTTTTCCGCTCCCTCATAGGCTAGGTACAAGCCTCCAATGACTAAGATGACGGTAATCGCAACCGGCGCAAAGGCACTTAGCAAAAATGCAATTGGGAGAATGATCAATTTATTTAATGCAGACCCCTTGGTTATGGCCCAAATCACTGGAAGCTCGCGATCGGACACAAAGCCGGATGCTTTTTCGGCATTCACGGCCAAGTCATCGCCCAAAATTCCAGCTGTTTTTTTTGCAGCAACTTTACTCATCACCGCCACATCATCCATTAGCGTAGCAATGTCATCCAATAAGGCAAATAATCCAGAAGCCATGTGTAGGGGGAATAAAATCAACCAATTGCTGTACCTCAAGCTGAGATCTACTGCAGCATCTAACCTGCTTTTTTTTTACAAAACCAGCAATTGAAGTCCGAATTTAGCTGTTTTTGGGATCAAAAATCAAAGGAAAAAATTTACCTCCCATCTTTTCTCCCTTTGGAATCACCGGCACCCCATTGAGAAGTGGTTCATCAGAGTCGGAAAAGGTTCCGTCTGCAAATACATTGAGCACAAAAGCCTTTCTCGAACGTGGAGAATAATTGGCATAGCTCCCATGCACCAACAATGGGTGATGAAACGCCGCATATCCAGCTTTTAAGGGGATGGCTACAGGTGCAAATTTGGCCTTCTGTTCTTCAGAAAGCATCCCCATCAGTCCATCCATTGCCCCTGCCAAGGACGGCTTTTCCAAGAGACCCCAGCGATGGGAACCTGGCACATACTGCAAGCAGCCATTTTCTTCCGTAGCATCATCTAGACCACACCAACAGGTCAAATGCTGCATTTCCACCGTCCGAGTCCAATAAGAATAATCCTGGTGCCAAGCTACTACACCGCCGTGGTGTGCCGGCTTGCAAAAGAGTTGGTCGTGCCAAAATCGAACCCCCCGACCCCCAAGCAGCTGGCTGGCGACCATCCGAAATGCAGGATTCCAAATTGCGTCGTGAAATGCTTCTGCGATTCGCCAGTGCCCCAAAGAATGGAAGAGCACTGTATTGGGATCTGCGGATTCGTTGCTATGAAACTCGTGAAATAAGTCGTGCAAGGGATGCTTGGGATCCATCACCTCATCCAAGGCTTTGGACAAAACAGCAATCTGCTTTTCATCGAGTAGCTGAATACCCGCCAAATAGCCGTTTTCATGGAAAAAATCAATCTGTTCTTGGCTCAATCGGTACCGATCCCATTGATCGGAAGAGGTAGGCTGTGCAAAAAGATCGGTCAATGGATAAGGGTAATCGGCAAGGTCTTTCATGGGCTTAAAGGAATGAAAATAAATATATGAAAATTTAGAAAAAAATACGACTTCTTTCTCCCTTCCTTAATTCCTGCTACCTCTCCAGCTACTCCAAGCGCTTAAAAAGGGACGCAACGAGCAGGGTGAAACAAATACTAGTTGAGACCCCAAAAGAAGATACTGCAAGAGTTAAGACGTAGCGTCCCAACAAGTAATTAGCTTAAACTTGCTTGGTACTACTACTTCTGTTTAGAATTTTGGACAAGGAAGGATTGTATCGCGACCGAGCGGCTTTCCTTGATTACGACCTGGAATAGTCCAGGAAAGGCTCAGCTCATGTGCCCCTCCACTTTGAATCCCAAGTTGCGATACGGTGTAATCAAAACTATAGCCCACACTCAAGCCACTCAATAAGTTGACTCCCACCATCATCACGATGGCCTCGCGGTTGCTTTGCCCTTCCACTGGCTTGTAAGGCAACCCTCTATACCAGACCCCAAATAAGATGGGCTCAACATAGAAATATGCCCCTAGATCGAGCTGTTCAAAAGGCCCTTGCCTTTTGTAGTTGACGGTTGGGGTCAAGTAACGCTGCTTGCTCATGTGGGTAAAATCCCTCCGCATGCTTCCTTGGCCCAATGAAATTCGGTAACCTGCATGTACCGATAATTTCCTTGGCAACGGGCTCAAGCCGTCCACAAAAGATTGGTTGGGCTCGTTGAGATGGTGGGCAGAAAATCCTAACCAGGCATTATTGGTAAACAATAACCCGCCTGCTGATAGCGAAAAAATACTCACTGGATCCCCTAGCCCTGGGATATCGGCACCCGGAAGTAAGGGCCCCGTGGGATCTAGCGGATCGATTTGGTTGGCGAAAACGAGGTTTTCATAAAAACCTATTTCCCTACGAATGTAGCTCGCTTGAAACCCAGGTCTAAAATAAAGGTTGTCTGCCAGCCGCAACTCGTAGGAGTACATCGCAGAAACTGAGGTAGATCTCAGCTTGGAAGCCCCTTCCGAATCTTGCATCACATGAACTCCTATCCCCGAGTTGTATTCGGGCAAATAGGTATCATAGTAGGCAGAAAAAGTGGTAAATTGGGCTTCAATGGAGGGCCACTGATTTCTGTAATTAAATCCTACTCTTCCCATTAACTCAGAACCAGCCAAGGCAGGATTAAGGTAAAGTGGTGCTGCATAATACTGACTGTATTGGGGATCTTGTGCGAAGGCCCGAGAAATGGGGGCTAAGCTCAAGGCAATAAAAAAAACTAATGTCAGCAGAGACCGTAACACGAAATAGTTCGTTTATTTGAATACGCACTTGCCTTCTAAACGTGACCATTGATTGGATGTTTTAGAAGTAGGGCTAAAAATATGAAAAGCAAGGTTAATTCCATACGTTTCATCCTTCTATTTACAGGACTCTCCCTGCTACTAGGTATGTCATGGCCTGTGTCAATTTTGGCTCAAGGATACAATGACAACGAATGGATTTTTGGAAATTGCAGCACTGGTGGCCATCCCTACCTGTCCTTTGGGAAAGGAGAAACGGCTACCATTCAAACCCTCCCCGCTACTGTCATTGGCGGCGCCTTCAACAATGCCCTTGCCATTGACCCCATTACGGGCCAACCCTTTTTCTACACCAACGGGGAGTTAGTTTACGATTACTCTGGCAGTCCCATTGAAGGTTCAGCACCTGGATTAAATGGCAACTTTCAAGGCAGACAGACCGTGGCTACCGGTATTTTGGAATACAACCCAACTGGCAATAAACTTTTTTACATTTTCTACTTATCGCTAGCCGGGCAACTTCAGTATGCACTCGTAGACATGAATGCCATGGGGCAAGCAACAGGCGCACAACCCCCATTTGGTGAAATCACAACTAAAAACCAAGTTTTAGGACCCGCTCAAGGGGCCGTATTGGTGGTCAAAACCCCTAGCTCCCCCTCCTACCTAATTAGCTTTGCAGGAGGAAATTTACAGTCCCGAAGAATAGGATCGACTGCCGGATCATTTACCCTTACAGGTACAGCAGCCATTCCCTTCGCTCCCAAAGCAATCGTCTTTGATGAAGCCAGCAGCAGCCTTCTGCTTCTTCCACCTAACCCAGGAGAAGACATACTACTGCTTAACTTTGATTCGAGTGCAGGCACCTTTGGCAGTCCTGTGGCACTAAATAATTCAGGTGGAACGGATGCTATTTTTGGAGCAGATTTTTCTCCAGATGGAGATTACCTCTTTTTTTCAAGAGGAAATAAACTTTTCCGAATCCCAAGCAGCTCTCCTACAGCGATTCCGGAGCAAGTTCCTGTAGACCCAAACATTCACCAAATCTACGATGTCAAAACAGGACCAGATGGCTCCTTGTATTACCTCTACGAGGAGCGCCCAGGTGGGCCACAATTGATTGGTAGGGTGAAAAATCCGGATGCAATGACGGTTGCCACGCTAGGATTGGAAGAAGATCCCTTTGCTGGAAGTGATTTTTGTGGCCGCGTCTTCCCGGTGTTTGCACCCAATGCCGATGTAGAACCAACGGTGGATTTTTCTTGGGATCCTGAGGAGCCCTGTGCCAACAATCCCGTACAACTTATCAGCAAAATTACTCCTGTCAACTACCTTCCGCTCTCCTTTTCCTGGGAGTTCTCACCCCCACTGAGTGGTGCCGATGGCAACCCACTACCTGCAGACTTTAATCAAGAACATTTTTTGGTTCCTGCAGAAGCAGCTTCAGGAAGCAGCCTAGAGGTGACGCTCACGGTCACCTTTCCCGATAGTACCACCAAGGAGGTAACCAAAAGCATTACGCTCACAGAAAATGAGTTGCAAGCCAATTTTTCCCCTTCAGATACCACCCTCTGCGAATCCTGCATCGACCTCGATCCCCTGCTTCAAGCACAGTCAGGGGGTGGCGGCGGTGGAGGTACTGGAGGAGGAACTGGAGGAGGCACCTCCTATGAGTATTTTTGGTCCAACAAGCGGGAAGAAGGCTGGATAGCTAAGGGGGCAAATGAAGTATGCAAACCCGGATTGTACTGGGCACTAGTTCGTGAACCAGGATCCTCTTGCTATGCCTATGCAGAAATCCGAATCAAAATGTGGGACATCCCAGACCAAACCAATAACATCTGGTATTTTGGAAATGGAGCTGGATTGGACTTCAATCCAGACCCTGACGATGAAAATGCTCCAGTACCGCGCCCTATTGCGGTACCTCATTCACAAAATATTCCTGCCGGCACCACCACAATCTCAGATCAAGCTGGACAAGTGCTATTCTACAGCGATGGCCAATCCGTCTGGGATCTCAATGGGGACTTGATGGAAAACGGCACCGACATCGGAGGCAGCAACACAGCAAGCCAAGGGGTGTTGGCGGTAGGCGTACCTACCCAGCCCACCCTTTTCTATCTTTTCACGACGCAAGCCTCCACAAGTGGCAGCAATGTCGTTAGCTTTTCCCTAGTAGACATTAAAGCTGAAAACAGTACCGGAGTAGGAAACGTGGTCACCAAAGACAACTTCCTCTTTAGTCCCTCCACCGAGCATAGTGCAGCACTAAGTGCAGGAGATACCACCTGGGCGATTTTTCACGAACTGGGGAATAACACCTTCCGTGCCTACCCCGTATCCTCTCAAGGCATCGGCCAACCTGTCAAGAGCTCCGTTGGAAGTGCCCATGGCTACAATTCCGGCGTGGGAACGATGAAGTTCAGCCCAGATGGCAGCAAACTTGCCATTACCATTTCCGATGGGGGATGCAACCGAACGGAAATTTTTGAATTCGACCAACAGACCGGAGAACTTACCGAATATGCTCTTTTAGATCTTGGTTGCACAGGTGAAATCTATGGACTCGAATTTTCTTCAGATTCCGACCGCATCCTAGTTTCGTATCGTGATGGAGGCCCCGGAATCGAAGAATTTATCATCAAGGAGGTGACTTCGAACTGCCCTAGCTGTTTTGCGACAGCAACAACTGCCGCTGCAAGAGCAACCTGCATCCTTTCTACCAAGAAACAAGTTCCAGGAACCGCAGGCCTTGACCTCGGTGCCTTACAAATTGCTGCTGATGGTCAGATTTATGTTGCCATCGTCGGAGATAACCGCATAGGTCAAATACAAGTAGGCTCGGGTTGTACCGCAGCGAGTTCCTTCAACCAAAGTGCGGTAGCAGCCATGCCGGGCACCTCCAATTTAGGTTTGCCTTCCTTCGTTCAAAACTCGGGTAGCTCCATCCCCGAACCTGCCTTAACCATTCCTTCTACTCTTTGCTTGGACCCGGTATCTGGCGCGACCGCCACCCTAGAAGGTGGAGGAGAACCTGACATTGACTCCTATTTCTGGACCATCACCCACGAAGACGGAACAATAATTCGATCTAATTTTGGAGGACCAGGAGATCAATTTCAAAACTTAGAGCAACTCTTCTCAAAGACAGGCACCTACACCATTGAGTTACGCGTAGACCGATGCGCAGAGATTGGCTATTTCACCGACAAGGGGACCCTTAAAGTCATCGCTCCCCCAGTCCTGACCCTGGCTTCGGATGCCACACTCTGTGAAGGGACTCCCATCACCCTTACTGCTATTGACGGATACAACCCAAGTCAAGGTTTGTATGATTTTCAGTGGACCAATGCAGCAGGAACTATTTTTGGAGACAGCAACTCCAATACAATTACTGTTACGGAGGAAAGTATCTACACCGTAGTGGTTCAATACCGCCCAACGGCAGCTGGAGGGGATGAAGAGGAAGCACTCTTTGAAACCTGTAATGCTACCTCCTCTATTTTTGTTGGCCCAGCCTTTGAATTTGACCTCACCCAAACGGCCACCGAAGTCTGCTACGAAGAAACCTCCGTCACCTTCGCACCCAACACACCCATCACTGGCGAATGGTTTTACGAACGCAACGGCAATGGAGTTCAGGTTCCCTTGGGCCCCTTCTTTGAGTTGGAATTGGAAATTCTAAGCCTCCCAGGTCCTGGACAATACACCCTCACCTTTATCGCCCAAGACCCAATTCTTCCGGGCTGTAAGGTGTCTAAATCCCTAAACCTACTGGTCAATGAACTGCCCATCATAGAAGCTATAGCCATCAAAGGGGCCACAAGCTGCGCCACAAAAGATGGGTCCATTGAGGTACGCTTACAAGCTGCAGTAAGCAGCCTTCGTCTGGTAGAACTGGGGCTATCCTATCCTGCAGCTCCAGCAGGAACGGTTATTCCCATCACCGGCCTAGCCCCAGGAGTCTATACCCTAGAAGCTGAAAATGCAGCAGGCTGTACCTATTCTGCGTCTGTCACTGTAGAAAATTTAAATCCTCCTGCAACCTATGCATTTACGGTTGTGGCAAAAGATGAAACCTGTTCTCCTACTGGGGTAGCTCAAGGTTCGATTCAAATCAATTTATCGGCTGGATTACCCCGAGTAGGCACTTACAAAATCGTCCGCCAGGGCGATGGACTCGAACTGATTGGACCGCTTCCAAATCAAGCGAGTTTTCAGATTCCCGTATCCCACGGAAACTATTTGGTGGAAATCCTAGACCCTGCAGGCTGCTCAATCCCAGATAAGACGGTCTACACAGTCGCTCAAAAATTTGAAGTTGAATTTTCCGTGCCTGAAGTGGTGCAAGGATGTGTTTCCTACACCTTTACCCCAAGTGGCCCTAATCCATTAAACTACCTCATCACAGGACCGACTGGTAACTCTGTTGCTCCTCAAACAGACGGTTCCTATCTACTTACGCAGGCAGGAAACTATGTCGTACTTGGGGCAGATCCAACTGGAATCAACTGCCCGAAGGTGATGCAAATGACCGTGAATTTGAGTCCAGCGCTTGACTTTGCAGTTTCTCCCCCCATAGTGGATTGCCTTACAGGAATACGATTTGAAGCAATCCTTCGCAATGCCACAGCTGCCAATGTGATCTTCCTTTGGAGGGATGAACTTGGGATTATTGTGGGTAGAAGACAAGAGTTTGTACCCAGTAAATCCGGAAATTACACCTTGGAAGTGCAGCCGATATCGGGAGGTCTTTGCCCAACTAAGAAAATCCCCTTTACCGCCACGATACTCTCCACTAGACTAACTGTAAGTTTAGATGCCAGTCCTTTCTGTGTGAATCAATCCAAGACAACAATTGAAGTGAAAGCCAATTTAACGACAGTAAGCAGCTTTGAATGGTTTTCGGTAACTGGAGGAACGCGTACTAGGCTCCCACAATTCACAACTAGCCTCATTGAGGTCAGCCTAGGAGGCACCTATGAGGTACTTTTACGCAGCAGCTTTGGATGCGAGATCGGAAGAGCCAATGTCGTGGTGGTCAAGTCCCAGCTTGTTCCTCCTGTGCTTCCGAGCGACCCGCTGCTGATCTGTGCGGTAGAAGGAAAATCGGTAACCATCAACCCGGGCAGCTATGCCAGCTACTCCTGGATTTTGGATGGTAAGGAAGTGTCAAAGGATGCTAGCTTTGCCCCGAAGAAGGGAGGTACCTATACCCTACGGGTGGGCGATACGCTAGGATGTGAATTGGAAGGAACCTTTACCGTGGTAGAAGACTGTAACCTCAAGGTGGTCTTCCCAAGTGGGATGGTGCTGGAAGACCCAAGCCGCAATTTTATCCTGTATGCCAACGAGTACATCGATGATGTAGACGTATTCATTTTCAACCGCTGGGGGGAACTAATTTTTTACTGCGAACATGAAATTTTGAAACCCAAACAGCCATTCTGCCCTTGGGATGGCCGTGTGAATGGAAAATTAGTACCCATTGGAACATACGTGGCCGTTGTGCGGTTTACTTCTAGAGAACAGAACCTCACCCAAACCGAAACTAAGGCCATTACGATTATTCAGTAACCCATGCTACTTGTTATTTCTCCTGCCAAAACCCTAGATTACAGCCATCCTGAGTACAGCGCCCATACCCAACCTGACTTCACCTCAGAGGTCAAGGACTTGGTGGGGGTGCTTCGAAAGAAATCTGCTAAACAAATTTCGAAGCTGATGCACCTCAGCGATTCTTTGTCTATCCTAAATGAGGAGCGCTACCAATCCTTTACAGAGACTTTTAGTCCGGACAACTCAAAGCAAGCGATTTTGGCATTCAAAGGGGAGGTCTATGCCAAGATGGAAGCAGACAGCTTTACGGCAGAAGATCTAGAGTTTG
>Ga0209400_1002127_pt1 | contig 15243 bp, 12 predicted proteins | sample M_130807_EF_Meta_FD_187313 | JGI IMG/M metagenome (GOLD analysis project Ga0209400, IMG submission 187313) | Freshwater microbial communities from Lake Montjoie, Canada to study carbon cycling - M_130807_EF_MetaG (SPAdes) (version 2) | ecosystem: Environmental > Aquatic > Freshwater > Lake... | reverse complement strand
TGATACATTTTTTATTAATACACAAGATAGATGGTTAACCACAACTGGTTTAGAGAAAGGTGAATCTTTACGTCCTATTCAAGAAATGGGTATTGTTAAGAGAGAAGATTGTGAAAATGAATATGTTGGCCCTGGAAATGATAGTAGAAAAACAAGTTACGTTCCATCCGCATTCGAACAATCCAAGAGACAGCCTACTGAGACATGTGATTTAGGTGTTGCATCCGCAAGAGGTCAAGGGCCAATTACAAATGCAGAACATAGTAGTTACAAAAATTACAATAACAATCGTTCAAGTGTAAAACCAGTAGATACATTCCGAAGTGGATTTAGTGGAGCAATAGGAGCAGTTGTAGCACCATTAATGGATGTATTAAGACCTTCTAGAAAAGACGAATTAGTCAATAATATTCGTGTTTATGGTGATGGTGGATCAAGTGTTCCTTCTAGTTATGTTATTAATTCAAATGATAAAACAGCAACAACCATCAAAGAAACAACATTATATGCACCACGAGGAAATATTAATAATCAAAGAGATGCGAATCACTATGTTAATACCCATGTTCCGCTTGATTTAACACAGAGAGACACCACTGCTTGTTCTACAATGGGATTCGTAGGTGGTTTATCAACAAATGAAGGTATGATGATATATGATTCAACCTATGCGCAAACAAATAATGACATTAAATCACAAACTATTTACAATAGACCCAATCAAGGTGGAACCCAAATATTTAATCAACAAATGAACGTAAACACTTATCGTGATGATGCGAATAGATATGATGATCGATTATTCACTCCTAGTTCTGTAATTCCTTTACCTGCTGGAAAAGAGCAAATTGGTAAATTTAACACTCCTCAAATGTACGATGAAAGTAAAATTGGATGTGAGAGAATAAGCCCTGATTTATTGGACGCATTTCGTCAAAATCCGTACACTCATAGTTTGACCACTTCTGCTTAAAATAATACGTATAAATTAGAATATAAAATGAATGATACTATAATAATATAGTATCATTATCATTATTAGAGTGTGACATACAAATGCACGAAAATTACAAAAACATTACAATTGAAGGCCATGAAGATATAATTGAAAAATTAAATTATTTTTATAAAATTCATAAAATACCCAATATAATTTTTCATGGTGGTTGTGGTACTGGTAAAAAAACGATTGTAAATCAGTTTATTAATACAATTTACAATGGTGATAAAGAAAAAATTAAAACGTTTGTTATGTATGTCAATTGTGCACATGGCAAAGGAATCAAATTTATAAGAGAAGAGTTGAAATTTTTCGCAAAAACACATATTATCTCCAATGGTGGGGATATTTTTAAAAGTGTCATATTATTGAATGCTGACAAATTAACTATGGATGCTCAATCCGCATTAAGACGATGTATCGAGTTATTTAGTCATTCGACTCGTTTTTTTATTGTTATAGAAGATAAATATAAATTATTGAAACCGATTTTGTCGCGTTTTTGTGAAATATATGTACCTGAATTGATAACAAACAACAAAATCATTAATTTACACAATATGGACGAAGAAACTAATCATTTACTTTCTCTCCAAAAGGAGATAAAAAACTATATAGATGCTTTCTCACAGACCACCCCAATCAACCCCGTAAATCCTAAAACAAAAAACGATAACAAAATCAAAAAAAACACAGAATTCGCATTAAAATTATATGAAAAAGGATTCAATGGGTTAGATCTTATTTCATTGATAGAGAGAAATATGATTACCAGCAAAAATATAATGAATCATGAAAAGAAATTCGAATTTTTAATCACATTCAATAAAATACGTAAAGAATTTAGGAATGAAAAAACCCTCATGTTGTTTATATTACATTTTATGTTTTTGAGTTCAGAATATAATTTAGAAAATATTTCGTTTATGTAAATAACTAGGGATAACAAAAACAGAAAATATAAAACAGAATGGATGATTTTAACGTTTCTAGTCTACACGAATCAAAAAATGAATGGGGTGCACGTATATTGACAATTTTAACCCCTTTAATTGCTGAAGGATTTCAATCTATATTTGATGAATCGTTAAAGTTATGCAAGGAAAACAATGAAATGGATAAGTATTTGATGACGTTTCAGAATTTGATCAGGCGAATCCCTCAATGGAATCCCTTGATTGTAGAACAAGAGAAAAAGCGCATCATAGAGAGAAGTGGTTGTAATTATTTAGAAGATTTAATTACATGTGTCCATATAATTCAACTTAAAATATTGACTGCTATGCGCGCTGGACAAAAACAGAAAAAGATAGATATTACTATTCCAAAATTAAATGATTTCATTCATAATGTTTATGTTCATACTGCTAGGAAATTATACAAATCAATCTATTTGTTTGAGTTAAATATTCCACCTCTACAAAAACAAAAATACAATCGCGAATTTGAGATTTTGATTCAAGAAAGTATATTAAATGCTGTTCGTGATAGTATTCCTATCGAAAGTATATTAAGAGCGTATATGGACGAGTCCATTGAGGAACAAGTTACAGAAGAAATTAAGGAAGAAGTGATTATGGATAAGGAAACAGAAACCAATAAAGATGTAAAGGAAATTATTGAAGATAGCGTAAATACTGGGGTAATTTCGAAAGATGTGCCAGATACGAACAGCTCGTCACTATCCACATCAAGCAATAAATTATCTTTTAGTGAAGAATTGGAAAAAATAAATGTTATTTTGGACGATAATCAAAGTAACAATCAAGTTAATAACACAGAAAACAATTCCAGTAATTACAACGAATTCGATAATATGAATGATAGTGAAAATGAAAACCAAGGTGCTCCTTTATCCAAACTGAAGATTATGGATGAATCTTTAGAATTATCTAATTTGGATATTCACAACATTGATCCACCATCCATTGAATTAGATTTACCAGATTTAATCAATGATTTGGATATTGAAGTGTTGGAGTAATTTTTCTCTCGAGATAAGAAAATATAAAGATAAAAATACGTTAAAAAATCATTTAGATTATAAATTTATGTTATATATTAGGTACTTATATATAACATACAATTACACAAGATACAACTATACAACATACAAACAAATAAACATGGATAATATTTTTATATTCGCCGGAATTATATCCGTTATTTTTTTAATTGTAAAATTTTTGGAGATGCGATTTATTGAAAAAGAAAACAAACCATTGAAGTTTTTGATTCGTGATACGTTATTGGTGTATTTTAGTGTAATAATTGGATATTATTTGGTAGAGCAAATATCTCCAGTTATAAAAAAAATAGATGGCGGATCTGTGATGGGAGGACCCCCAGGCAATCAAGCAGTTTTTACAGACCAACCAGGGTTTTAATCTGCATATATGCAAAAATATATAATTTATTTTATTAGACAAAATTACATTATATTTAACTTCCATAACCCTAACCCTAACCCTAACACTACCTCCCAGTCCAAACCTTAATAACTGGTTTGTTTATGGTTCTGTTATTTACATCATTTATATATTCTTCATAGGAATACCCAAAATGTAAATAATTTTGAATTTTACCAAATAACGACGGACATTTCTTTAAAGCCGGGTATTGTGAATATATCATACATGCAAATATGCGTTCAAAACAACAACGATCCGCTCTATTATGTACATAATGTATTAAATTCAAAAAATTAAATTTATTTTGCAAATGTTGCAGACACTCATGTGTTATCATAGATTGAATACCGAAACAGCCATTCCATTCTGGTGATTTACCCAAAATCTTAACAGTATGGTCATTTTTTAACATTTTTCTTATTATTGCACTATTTTTAAGCCCTTGTATTATACGCATCGAATTATCTACATTTTCAGTATCCGCTGTAAAATGCCATAAAGGACAAACCGGTAAATTTATTTTACCAAATGGAATGCATGAATGAAAGAATATACTATCGTGAATAATAACTGCTTTTGAATGCCATGGATGATGATAATAATAATAATAGGGTAATAATTCACCTCTTCCAGGAAATTCGGATTGTACATATTGAACATTATCATCTTCACACATTTTAACTACAAATTCATAATTGCTATTATCATCTATTACTACAATTTTATTTTTTGGATAATATATTCTTATTGTTGATATACAACGATTCCAATATTTATTTGTTTTTTCACAACGTACATGTCTCGTAATAATAAATACAAACGACATGTCACACTATATATATGCTGTTTATTTGTTAATTGAATCGGTTTATCTGTATTGTATGTATTATAGTATTTCTTGATAAATATAAATATGATTTATATAAATTTTGTTTAATATATTTATATAAATAAAAATTTAGGTTTTTACTTAAAATACCACTAAATGTAATTTGTAGATCTTTATATGTTTATTTTGACATGTTTATTTTGACAACAGTGGAATTTTATCAATATTGATTAAATTTTCAACGGCTCCTTTCATTTTTGATATAGAATTAAACGGAACTACAAATTTCGAAAATTCTGGACGTGTCAATTGATTTTCAGGTGTATGATTATGTGAACAACGAGAAATCATTTTATATAATTTGAATTCAGGATATCTATCTTCACCATTTGCTTTATATAATAAATTAATTCCTTTATCATCAGAACACCATTCGACTACTAATTTAACAATTGGATTCTTATTTTCTAAATATTTTACATTGGAAATATCTTCCACCAAATAATCAAAAATAGAACATGCCAATCGACAAATATCAAAACTATAATTTGGATCTATACGTGTTTTTTTATCATTAAAATAAGGTTCTGTGTTGTATTGTGTTGCTGCATCACCACCATTTTCAAAACTATCACTGCAAAATAAATTGCCTTTGTATTTATAAATAGCCCTACCAAAATCAATTATTTTGAACAATCTACCAAATGTTGGCACCTTATAGTATTGGTTTTTATAACAATAATAAATATATTTTTTATCGGTACAATTATACATTACGTTGTTGGTATGTAAATCATTATGTGTAAATGAAAATGTTTTTTGATAAGTTAATAAAATCATTATTATTTGCATAAACGCAGAAAGCCACTCATCTTCGGTTAATTCATTACTAGCGATTAAATCATCAAATGTATTTTCACATGATTCCATGCATATTAATTCTACTGGAAATTCAGGTATTCTTGCTTCTACATATTCAGACTCGCTATCATATGATGTATATTCTGTATTATTATTATGTTCGTTGTCGTTGTCGTTGTCGTTGTCGTTGTCGTTTTCATTGTTATTGTCGTTGTTATCAACATTTACTAGATCAGGTATTTCATCATATGTATCACACGATTCACATTGATTATCTAGATCGTTGTTTTCGTTTGACGATTTTTCAGATGCATCAGATGTATAGGATGTTCTAGATGAACAAGAAGATGAAGATCGTAAAGATGTATTTGTTTTTTCAAATGGTAAATTACTAGTATTTTTATCTAATGAAATTTCTTGCAAATCTATCTCTAAATCACTTTTATTTCTGATACCATCATCACAAACATTATCACAAAAAATATCATCTAATTCTTGCATTGTATTATTAATGTCCGCGACATCAAGTATTATATTTTCATTATCATCATTGGATTGATCCCCGATAACAATTTTTTTTAAATTTTTAGAAGAATATTGATTATTCGATTCATAATCATAATTTTCATCATCTACTTCAAACAATATATTTTTATTTTTGTTAAAATAATCAGACTGTACCAAATAATCCAAATCATCACAAATATTAAATGTGTAGTTTTTTTTAATTCCTAAAAAAGAGCCATAATAATCTAATCCATGTATAAAATTCGTGTTATGAAGTAATATGCTAGACAAATATACAAAAAAACTATCAACATAGGCAGAATTATTGATATTTAATAATTTCGAATGCACTTTGTTATTATTGTTTGGTGTATCATTGACATTTTGTTGTTCGATGGAAGGTAAGTTATACAAATATGTTTGTTCTTGTAAATTATTATTGTCCGTCATATGATATTTACCGGTCATAAATTTAATAGGATCCAATAATGGTGCAAATTTCATAAATACAACTTTATCTTTTGATTTTTGATTCACTACATTTTTAATTCTACAATTGTACAAGCATTGATTTATATAATTATCTTCAGTCATGTCATCGTCCTCGCTTTTTACATCATCATTATCATCATCATCATCATGATCATCATCATCATAAAGTGAATAAACATTACTAATAAACCATTTATTATTAAGATTTATATTATTGTAATTTTGTAAATTCAATGAGAAAAATCTTGAATAAATAGGAATATAGTTTTGTAATTTAGAAACATTGGCAATTTTTTCTAAACTTTGAAATAGTTCAGTGTTTTTGCGCTTTTGATAGTTAATATTGAATAATTCTTGATTTTGCTCGGCGTTATTATTAATATTATTAGACATATTATTAGGTAAATATAATAAAAAAAACACTCGATTTTAACTAATATTTTTCTAAACATTTATTCGAGTTCTTTATTTGCGTAAGTTCAAAAATATTAATTTTTATGAAGTATATAGACATATCTATATCACATAAAATAGACATAATCTTACAATGTCGCTAGAATTGAGAAAATTTGACATGAAAAATATTAGTTTTAAGCCTAATGAAAATAAAGGCCCGGTAGTAGTATTAATTGGTCGTCGTGATACAGGTAAAAGTTTTTTAGTAAAAGATTTGCTCTATTATCATCAGGATATTCCTGTAGGCAGTGTTATTTCAGGTACAGAAGAAGGTAATGGTTTCTATGGTAAAATGGTACCAAAATTATTTATTCACAATGAATACAATACCGCAATCATTGAAAATATATTGAAAAGACAAAAAACAATTTTGAAACAAATTAAAAAGGAAATAGAAACATTCAAACGTAGTACAATTGATGCCAGGACATTTGCAATTTTAGATGATTGTTTATATGATAATACATGGGCGAGAGATAAAATGATGCGTCTTCTTTTTATGAATGGTAGACATTGGAAAATCATGTTGATTATTACTATGCAATATCCGCTAGGTATTCCTCCATCTCTGCGAACCAACATAGATTATGTATTTATTTTGAGAGAACCGTATATAGCAAATCGACGCAGAATTTTCGATAATTATGCGGGTATGTTTCCAACATTTGAATCCTTTTGTCAAGTGATGGATCAATGTACCGAAAATTATGAGTGTTTAGTCATAAACAACAATGCAAAATCAAATAAATTACAAGACCAGGTGTTTTGGTACAAAGCGGACAGTCATAATGATTTTAAACTGGGATCAAAAGAATTCTGGGAATTATCCAAAGATATGGGGTCGGATGATGAGGAAGAAAAATATGATCCGAATAATATGAAAAAACGTGGTGGAGGGCCAAAAATTAGTGTGAAAAAGACAAAGTGGTAATAGTGTGAGTGTGACTTGATATGATTTACGTATTAAAATAGAGTACAACTACTCCTTGATATCCTTGGCCTGGAGGAGTAGTTGAATAATTTAAACCATCATAATCACCACCACCTCCTCCACCTCCTCCACCATAACCAGTACCATTTGCACCGCTACCTGGATTTCCACCGTTTCCGCCAAAAGGAGAACCACCTGTTCCACCAGTAGCATTTTTTTCAACTGCCGCACTACCACCACCACCGCCACCACCACCATAATTACTATTTGATGAGCTACCACCTTGACTACCTGGTAGAGGATTTGGTTCTACAATCCCATTATTACCACCAATTCCTCCAGCACCTCCATTACCACTTCCACCACCACCTGAACTACCTCCTCCACCTGAACCATTTTTATTCGCACTATAACCGTTGTATCCTGAATTAGCTGAGATATTAATACTATCACCTATGATAGATGACGCGCTACCAATAGATGATGAGCTAGTGGTAGGTTGTCCAACTGTTATATTATATAAAATATTTGGGTTAAATAGAGTAGTATTGGCAACAATGCTTCCACCACCTCCACCACCTCCACCATTTACATAAATATTGGCATTATTAAAAGAATCACCTCCATAACCACCCGGTCCAACTACTTCACTATATATTTGCACATTTGTATTACTGGTAATTTGAAATGTACCATAACTAGCATCAAATGTTAAAATAGTATTATACGATCCATCACTTGTAACTGTAGCTCTAGTTTGAGTATATGTTATTATAGGAGCAAATATTTGATTCAAGTCTTTACTAATTCCACTACTGCCATAATTTTCAACTATATAATTTGTAGATGTATCATATGAACTACCATTATTAATTGCAAATATTTGATTTAAATCTGTTTGCCCAGTAATACCTGCATAATTATTTACCACAAACCCAGTAGCAGAAGCATCCATACCACCAGTATATGGTGCAAATACTTTGTTTAAATCGACAAATGTCCCTGAATTATCAATGTAATAATTGGTTGGTGCATAGATCTGTATTTGTGATACGGTATTATTATTATAATTTGCAACCCACACATTTGTACCATCCGATGAAATTCCAAATGGGGTTTGCCCAACTGGAATTGTTGCTACAACTGTACCACTAGATATACTGATTTGTGATACATTATTATCATTCTGATTTGTAACCCACACATATGTACCATCTGATGAAATTCCATATGGATTGTTACCAACATCAATAGTAGCGACAACTTTACCACTAGATATATTGATTTGTGATACGTTATTACTATCAAAATTTGCAACCCACACATATGTACCATCCGATGAAATTCCAATTGGATTGTTACTAACATCAATAGTAGCGACAACTGTATCACTAGATATATTGATTTCTGATACGGTTTTACTTCCACCATTTGCAACCCACACATATGTACTATCCGATGAAATTCCATATGGATATGCGTTCGTAGAAAGATCAATAGTATTTACAACTGCACTAGTAGATTTATTGATTTGTGATACGGTAGAATCAAAATTATTTGCAACCCACACATATGAAGCATCCGATGAAATTCCAAATGGGGTTTGCCCAACTGGAATTGTTGCGACAACTGTACCACTAGATATACTGATTTGTGATACATTATTATCATTCTGATTTGTAACCCACACATATGTACCATCTGATGAAATTCCATATGGATTGTTACTAACATCAATAGTAGCGATAACTTTACCACTTGATATATTGATTTGTGATACGTTATTACTAGTAAAATTTGCAACCCACACATATGTACCATCCGATGAAATTCCAATTGGATTGTTACTAACATCAATAGTAGCGACAACTGACATTTATGTAAATTTAATTGTAACTTTTATTATTATAAATATAAACATATAAATAATTTACAAAGATAATACATATTACAACCCAACACCCAAGATAATAAACAACCATAATGTCATTATTACTACATCCATCATCCATATACAAACAATTTCTTATCAATCAATTCAACCATCAAAATCCCACCACACCCACACCCAATTTACCTAAAGAATTATGTGATATCATAAAAAGTTTTTGTTTTTATGATACTGTTTCGTACCAAATAGTTTGCAATATCATTCGATTCAAAGTCGATATTTGCGATATTATCAACGAACATGTTATCAACAACGAACAACTATTTATTGATTATTTTGACGATGAAGACGAAGAAGATATACTCAACATAGATCATGCCACTGTGATCTACACAATACAAAAATACAATCCAATCGTACATCATTTTTATTTTTCTATGAACAATGTTATTGATTTATGTAAAAAATGCGGTAATTATATTACTTGTAAAACTCCTACTATTCCTATCTATATTCGATGTACTTGTTAATCATCATTTTTTCACTTATTTCACTTATTTCACTTATTTATTAGCAAAAGGACCACTTACCAATAAACTTTGTCCATTATCAGATTTTCCAATAACAACATTTTCACTTTCAAATAATTCACTTCGAATATCAGAAACGGAAATTTCCTCTTTTTCTGCCCTTTCTACTAAAACAGTCTCTTGGGTATTCATATTAGCAATACCTACTAAATTACCCTCTTCATCAATTGATTGTGTTAATGCATTACCTGACTTCTCAGCGTTTTTAATATTTTCCTCTATAGCTTTCTGTTTTGTCTCTTTCAATCGTTGTTCAAATGCTGTCTTGGCATTTGTTTCATTTTTCACTTTTTCACTCATGAGTTTGTTGAGTTCCTCTTCCATATATTCAACACGGCCAGTCTTGTATGCCTCCGGATCCCATGGCATCCACATACCTACTGGACCAACAAATACATCATGATTAGGATCAACTTCTCTCAACATTTTACATCTTAATTCTGCTTCTTCCATGGAAGGATATATACCTCGTACCTTTAATCCACGAGTAGCAGTTTGAAAATTATATTTAATACCAAATGACTTTTCCAAATCATCTTCATTCTTATCTAAAAATGTCTTATAATCATCATCAATTGTATATTGAGTTAAAGCAACTTTTTCTTCCTTAACAAATTCTTCAAAATCCTTCATAACATCATCAAAAAGAAGATTGTATTTGAACGACACAAAATTCAAAAATTGGGTAAATTTTTCCATGGATTTATTGATTTCCCATTTCTTTAGGAATTCCTCAAAGAAAAAAGCGTCTTTTTGTTTTAAAATTTTTTCAGGAGAAACAAAAGAAACGCATACGAATTTTTGCCCTGCAATTGGTTTATCTTCTTCTAATAAATCTACATATTTAGGATTTACAGAACCATCACTATTTAACTTTCTCTCAAAAGCAGGTTCTTGTTTCTCTGCAACAGTTGTTTTTTTTGACTTTGTCTGTTTTGTTGTTGAAGATGTAGTTGTTTTAACCATGATTGATCTATTTTAATAATATTAAAAATATGTTTAATATGTTTAAGTTTTATTATATATTTTATTATCATTTAATTAAAATTATTAATAATTTTTTTTCTAATTAATTAATATAATGAGTGCTATGTTTGACGTTAATGAATTAATTAAACGCATTATAAAATACCTTGTTGAAGGTTTTATGGTTGCTATTGCTGCCTATGCCATCCCAAAACGTTCATTAAACATTGAAGAAATTCTTATGATTGCTTTAACTGCTGCTGCCACATTTAGTATCCTAGATACATACGTTCCAGCGATTGGTTTGACTGCTAGATCAGGTGCTGGACTAGGAATTGGAATGAACATGGTACATTTTCCTGGGGGATTTTAACTGCATATATGGTAAGGGATTATAATATATTTTTATAAAATCTAATAAAATTGATTTTATAAAATTAATATAAACGTATAGTAACAACATAACATAATAAAAATGCGATTTAACAGTGAAAATCTTATTGACTATTGCAAAAACAACAACATAACTTTACTACAATCATATAATAATGTGAAACGAGAAAGTTTCATTGAAGGAAAATGTATTTTTGATGAATGTAAAAGTACATTCCGCAAAAATTTTAGACAATTAGTAAAAACTGGTGCATATTGTACAAGCTGTATTAGTAAAATAGCTAGTATCAAAATACATAATTCAAAAGTTAAATATGACATAAATGTATTAGATAATTTTTGTAATGAAAATAACATATTATTAGTAAATGATTATTCCAATAAATTAGTAAATAGGGATACTATAATTGAAGGAATTTGTAAAAATTGTAATTGCGAAAATATTTTTAGTAAACCATTTAGACAACTACTAAAAATAAATGGATATTGTGAAATTTGCAGTAAAGAAAATGGCAAAACAAAAATTTTAGAAACTAATATAAAAAAATATGACGTTGATAATGTCATGAAATTACAAGATTTTAAAAATAAACAAAAACAAACTATGTTAAATAAATATGGTGTAGAACATAATTCTCAATTAGAAAATATAAAACAACAGAAACGAGTGAAAAGCATTGAAAAATATGGAACTGAATATCCACTGCAGAATAATGAAATTAGAAATAAAATAAAGCAAACTAACTTACAAAAATACGGTGTTGAAAATCCACAACAAAATACTGATATTCAAAATAAAACTTATGCAACTAATATGATAAAATATGGTTGTAAAATTGCATTAAACAACGTAGATATTAAGAAAAAAATAATACAAACCAATTTAAAAAAATATGGAGTTCCTCATCATTCACAAAATGCAGAAATAGCTGATTACATATTACAATGCTCGTATAATAAAAAGAATTATACTTTACCGTCTGAAAAAACAATAACATATCAAGGTTATGAAAATTTTGCATTAGATGAGCTTTTGTTTGTTGAAAAAATAGATGAAGACGATATAATTACTGATAGAAAACTAGTGCCTGAAATTTGGTATAATGACATAAACAACAAGAAACATAGACATTATGTTGATATTTATATTAAATCACAAAATAGATGCATAGAAGTAAAATCTACGTGGACGAATCAACAGAAAAATTGTGTATTAGAAAAGAAAAATGCTGGTATTAGTTTAGGATATAGATATGATATTTGGGTTTATGATAAAACAGGAGAAAAATTATTTATGTTATAAAAACCAATATACACATATACTTTTGATCACTCAATTAGTGTAATAAAATTTGTATATTATTATGTAATATACAAATAAAAACATTCATACACAAACTAAATCGTAGGTATAAACTCCCAATCAAGTTCTTCACATATTTTTTTCCAAATATTATCCTGTTCAATTCTTTTCTCTCGATCCTTCAACATTGGAAAATGTTCCAAGTATTGATTTTCTTTTAATAATTCACAAAGTTTATAAGCAGTATAATAATAATTTAAAAAATTAACTCGATCATCTGGACAGAATTTAGAATATGGAGCCTGTAATTCCATAAACAAATTAAATAACTTGTCTTCTAATTCAGGCGACATGACAGGAGGTTTGATGCCTAATTTTTCTTTTATAAAAGGAATATGTTCATAATATTTATTATACCCAAGTTTTTTTAGAATTTCTTTTGTCTTTGCATTGGTAATTTGGGTTATCTTGATACGTTCTTTTTTTATTTGATGTTTAATATTTTCAATCACTTCAGGTGGAATTTGTGTAGTTTCTTTCCCCTGAAATTGTGCAATAATTTCTTTAAAATGATTGATTCTTTTATATGCATAAAAACAAACTTCTTTAGGGGGTTCTTTATAAGAAGGTTTCTCATTTTCTATTAAATAAGGAACATTTTTAAAACAAACATTACATATTAAAATTCCTTCATCATCAAGAGGTATTAGCTCACCTTTATAACAAAATTTACAAATATCAGAATTATTTACAAAATGATTTACATCGATAAATGAATCATCAATATTACTCAAGTATTTTTTAACAATGTTGTTGTTGTTGTTTTCAATTGTAATATTGTGATTATCTTTTAATTTAAAGAAACTGGCTAGTTTTTTTGTTTTTTCTGTTGTTATTAATCCAGTATTCATTTTGTTATTATTAGTGTTTTCTTCTGTTCCAACGACACTATCACCAGCAAAAACGTCGTTGGATATACTTTTTTTATTTTCAAAATAATCAAATATATATTTTGAATTATCCAAATAATATTTCTTCCTTTTTTCTTTAATTCTTTTAATGTCATTTTGAATTTCTTTTATTTTATCCTTTATATCCATTATTTCTTCAATGGATAAACTAGAATCATTATTTTTTTGTAAATGTACTAATATTTTCTGCAAGTTTATTTTTTTCAGTTTTAATTCAGGAATAGTATTTTCTTCATCATATTGAAATTGTTCAACAAATTCACTATGTTTTCCATCCAAAGTTGTTGATATTTTTTTATCAATAAATATTTTTTTTTCTAGTTTAGGCTTAAATGATGGCATGTTTGAAATAAATACCGAATTACAAATAAAATATAATAAATATTATAGAGAATTATTTAATTCACATTTCAATAAATTAATATTATTGATTATTTTATTATATTCGTTTATATATTGGTTTATATAATGCGTTCATATATTGAAATTATGGATTACTAGCTATTTTATAATAATTAATATTTTTATGATAAACACTTATTTGTACTGCATTTATCATAACATTATGTTATATATAACATCCAAAATTCAATAATTAGTATTGATAATCAAAAATAATAATTATGAATTTAATTAATTAATTAATTTAAAATCCATAATTTTTTTTTCTTTAGGAATAGTATAAAAATGGGAGGAGGTCTAATGCAACTAGTCGCCTACGGCGCTCAAGATGTTTATCTTACAGGTAATCCACAAATCACTTTCTGGAAAGTAACATACAGACGTTACACAAACTTTGCTATTGAATCTATTGAACAAACATTCAACGGTCAAGCCGATTTCGGTCGTCGTGTCCAATGTGTTATCAGTAGAAACGGTGATCTTGCTTACCGTACCTATTTACAAGTAACACTTCCTGAAATCAACCAACTTATGGGTGTCGGTGCCTACATTGCCGGTGAAGGTACTGGTGTCTATGCCCGTTGGTTAGATTTCCCAGGTGAGCAACTTATTGCTCAAGTTGAAGTCGAAATTGGTGGTCAAAGAATTGATCGTCAATATGGTGACTGGATGCACATCTGGAATCAACTTACCATCTCATCTGAACAACAACGTGGTTATTTCTCAATGATTGGTAACACCACTCAACTTACCTTCATCACTGATCCATCCTTCGCTGATGTTGATGGTCCTTGTGATTCCACAGCACCACGTCAAGTTTGTGCTCCAAGAAACGCTCTTCCAGAAACAACTCTGTACATTCCACTTCAATTTTGGTTCTGTACCAACCCTGGTCTAGCTCTTCCTTTAATCGCCCTTCAATACCACGAAGTCAAGATTAACCTTGATATCCGTCCTATTGATGAGTGTTTATGGGCTGTTACAACCCTTTCATGTGCCACCCCAGACATGAAACCAACTGCCGCTACCCAATATTCACCTGGTCGTCCAGTTCCAGCAACCATTGCTTACAATCAATCCCTTGTTGCTGCTTCCCTTTACGTTGATTACGTCTTCCTTGATACTGATGAACGTAGAAGAATGGCACAAAACCCTCACGAGTACCTTATCACACAGCTTCAATTCACTGGTGATGAATCAGTCGGTTCATCATCCAACAAGATCAAGCTTAACTTCAACC
>Ga0209400_1002117_pt1 | contig 15284 bp, 10 predicted proteins | sample M_130807_EF_Meta_FD_187313 | JGI IMG/M metagenome (GOLD analysis project Ga0209400, IMG submission 187313) | Freshwater microbial communities from Lake Montjoie, Canada to study carbon cycling - M_130807_EF_MetaG (SPAdes) (version 2) | ecosystem: Environmental > Aquatic > Freshwater > Lake... | reverse complement strand
TTTTTACAATTTCATCCAACCGGAATGGTCTGGCCACCATCAGTTAAAGGAATTTTAGTAACAGAGTCTGTCCGCGGTGAGGGGGGTGTTTTAACAAACTCAAATGGTGAGCGTTTTATGTTCAAATATATTCCAGAGGTATTTAAAGATAAATACGCAGACAATGAAGCAGAGGCAGATCGTTGGTATGTTGATCAAGATAACAACCGGCGGCCGCCAGAGTTATTACCAAGGGATGAAGTAGCTAGAGCAATTAACTCAGAGGTAAAGGCAGGACGTGGTTCACCACATAGTGGTGTTTATCTTGATGTTTCAAAGCGTTTAACTGCTGAAGTGATTAAAAAACGATTGCCATCTATGTGGCATCAGTTTTATGAGTTAGCTGGCGTTGATATTACAAAGGAGGCAATGGAGGTTGGACCAACCTGTCACTATGTAATGGGCGGAGTTGAAGTTGATGCTGATACTGCTGCAGCAGTTGGTGTTCCTGGTTTATTTGCAGCAGGTGAGGTTGCTGGTGGCATGCATGGCTCAAATAGATTAGGCGGTAACTCACTCTCTGATCTTTTAGTTTTTGGTAGACGAGCAGGTACTGGCGCAGTTGATTATGTTAAACAATCACAGGCCGTAAAGGTTTCAGATACATCAATTAAAAATGCAGCAGAACGGATTGCAGCTCCATTTAAACGTAGCGGTGGCGAGAATCCATACACCCTTCACCAAGAACTACAGGAAATTACCCATAACTTAGTTGGCATTATTAGAACAAAACTTGAGTTAGCTGAGGCCATAAATAAGATTGCTGATATACGAAAGCGAATTGAAAATGTTTCAGTTCAAGGCGGGCGAATGTTTAACCCTGGCTTTCATCTATCTTTTGATCTAGATAATATGTTATTAGTTGCAGAAAGCACAGCAAAATCTGCAATTGTTCGGGAGGAAAGCCGCGGTGGTCACACTAGGGATGATTTCCCAGTTATGAATACAAAATGGCGAGGGCTTAATAACATCACATCTTTTAATGGCAAAGAGGTAGTAGTTAAACAACAAGAGTTGCCATTTATGCCAAAAGAATTATTTTCACTCTTTGATGTCCATGAGTTAGAAAAATATATGAGCCAAGAAGAGATTGATAATATTTTAAAAGGGGTGAAGTAATGGCAAAAAAGATAAAGCTTAAGATCTGGCGCGGTGGCCCAACGGATGGCAAATTAGAAGAAGTGAGCGTTGAGGCAAATGAAGGAGAAGTAGTACTAGATGTAATTCATCGAGTACAAGCAACCCAAATGGGTGATTTAGCAGTTAGATGGAATTGCAAAGCTGGCAAGTGTGGCTCTTGTTCAATGGAAATAAATGGTAAGCCACGCCTTGCTTGCATGACTCAGGTAGCAAACTTTAAAGATGATGAAGTAGTCACCATTACACCACTTAGGGCTTTTCCAGTAATCAAGGATTTAGTTACAGATGTTTCATTTAATTATCGAAAAGCAATGGAGATTGAATCCTTTACGCCCCCTGCTGATTTAAATCCAGGTGAGGCTCGAATGGAGCAAATTGATATTGAGCGGTCCCAAGAGTTTAGAAAATGTATTGAATGTTTCTTATGCCAAGACACCTGCCATGTAATTAGAGATCACGAAGAGAATAAGAAATCATTTGCTGGGCCAAGATTTTTTATCAGAATTGCAGAACTTGATATGCACCCATTAGATATGCTTAAAAATAGAAAGAAGAAAGCTCAAGAGGAGCACGGGCTTGGAATGTGTAACATCACTAAGTGCTGTACTGAAGTTTGCCCTGAACATATTCGTATCACTGATAACGCCATTATTCCTATGAAGGAGCGAGTAGTAGATGTTAAGTATGACCCAGTTAAATGGCTTGGATCAAAGATTCTAAAGCGCGAAGGTATACTTTAACTAAAATATGTGATTTTCGATTCCAAATTCTTTAATGGCGTAGCATTTAAGTAATTTTATAAATTAAGTTTAAAAGCCAATTCTTCTAGATATTCAGTTATATTCTCCACATGATTGAATTTAGTACTTCCAAAACAAATTCCATGAACTTACGGCAAACCACACACAAACCTAAGTAAATCATCTAACTTTGGAGGTTCAGTTAAAATGTGATCAGATCGTAAATAAATAGGTTCCGAATTAAATATTTTTCTTACTCTTTAATTTTATAAATTTAATAAACTATTTGTTTTCTGGTAATTCCAAAAAATTTACAAATGGATTCATGGCGATTATTGGAATTTTAATTTTTTCTATCAAATTTGTAAAGTTAGCCAAGTAGGATTGATTGGAAGCATTACATAATCAAAATCCTTAATCTATTAATTGGCAGTTTATTCCATTCCCCCCACCATCCAAATTTAGAGATCTTACCTTCAGCCTTCAATTTATAAGCAGTTACAAAAATTTCTTCTGAATCTCTGAAATCTCTCGATTATGAATTGATAAACCAAAAACTTGGTTTTACTTTTAATCTCCGTAGACTTAAATCTAAGGATTGAATCATCATCTCTGAACTCAGTGTTTGGTTTCCTCGCCCAAATTTTGTTAAAACTTATACCAATTGGATCCTTTGCTAAAAACTCCCAATTATTAACTCCGACCTAGGATAACTTGGCGCTGTATCAATGAAATTTATCTTAACCGTACCTAATTTGCATAATTATTTATATGAATTTCTTTTAGAAATGTTTCCTAATCGAGATGTACTTAATACCCTTAAGTGGTTATTTTGGAAAGCATCACTATTCAATATAACTAATCACACCAATCTTCCAACTAGGTAACTCTAAAATTATCACTTTCTACGAGTCTACTTGCAAGTGCCAAAACGGTGAATGTAGGATTAGAATTTGAACCGGTCGGAAATACTGCCCCACTTATTAAAAATAAATTATCAATTCCATGAACCTGCAAGTTACTGTTGCAAATTGAGGTTGACGATTCTAATCCCATTTTTGCGGTGCCCATCGGGTGCCAATTTGGTCCAAAAAAATTTTGCAATGAATTTAAATCTTGAATTTCTCTATAGAACTTTAAGTTAGCATCAAAAGTATTATTAAAAGTCTTTTGAAAGCTATTTATATTGTCCTGTAAAAGTTCAAATGTTTTACTACTTACTTTATGGGAGTATATCAACTCGTCGCACGAATTAATGTCTAAGTATAGGTTAGAATTAACAAATGGAACTTCTTCCGATTTAATGTAAATGCTATATCTATTTATTCGTAATAAAGTATCAAATATACGTTTATATGTTCTGAATACAAATTTTATTACTCTTTCCGTGGTAAGTAAAGTCCATATTAGTGCAGGTACTTTTGAGTAAATATAGTTGTTTTTTACTTTGGCAAAAAAGTAAGACTTAGGCATAAGTTTCCGAAACTCATATTGAACATTTAATTGGTCTATGAAATTAACATTTCTCAAAGAAAGCGCGACTCCTATCCCATTATAATCACTAATTGCTATATTATCCTCGTTTAAGCTCAACTTCTTAAATAAGGATTTTTCATTAGATTTCCTAACTATCACTGTTCCAACATAGCCTTCAAGATGTTCAGTTAAGTATTTGCCCAAAACTAAATTATCAGATTTTTTAAGAACTTCTTTAGATCGTTCCAGTAACACAGTTGTTTGTAATGTTCCACAAGCAATAGCAATTTTATCAAAATTTCTTAAAATAGATTTCGAACTCTCGGGTATTAATTCCAGAGATAAAATGTTATCCAAAGCATTATTGTTAATTTTATTGCAAAAATGGTTATCTAGAATCTCAAGATTTGGGTGGTTTTTAATTGAATTATAAAGGCTGATAAATGAATCTGTTTTACAAAATCTAAAAATTCTTAACATAAAATCGCTAGGTAGTTTTCTAGACTCATTATTAAAATACTTATCTACCATTTCTGAATCACTGAACTCTCCAACGTTAAGAAACCTATACAATTTTTTATAATGCCGGTCTAATTCAGTTTTATCAAATGGCCAATTAAATTCTTGCCCAGAGTATGTTTTACAGAAATCTTCAGGCAAAAATTCACTAATTCTCCCTCGCCACTGAGTGCTACCTCCCCCAATTTTGTGTACACCTTCAGGAATAGCACTTGGCGAGAGAAAAATATATTTTTTTCGATTTAAATGAGATGACTCTTTATTCAAATTCCCGGATTCAATTAATGTGACTTGGTGACCTTTTTCTATGCATAATTTAGCAAAATATATACCAACTGGCCCTGCTCCCACTATCGCAATATTCATTTTATTAACTTTGCCATATACACCTCAACCTCATCAGGGTGACGAGGAAGTGCGTTACTTAGTATCTTGCAACCAGATTCTGTAACTAAAATATCATCTTCAATTCTTACGCCAATACCGCGGTATTCCTCTGGAAACAAAGTGTCATCTGGTTGAATATAAAAACCAGGCTCAACAGTTAAAATCATTCCTGGCTCTAATATCGCATCTGCGTACTGCTCTTTTCTAGCGTGAGCACAATCGTGCACATCAATTCCTAAATGATGGCCAGAGCCATGAAACTGCCACCTTCTATGTTGGCCATTTTCTGGCTTTAGTGATTCTTCAACTGAAACTGGTAAAACACCAAGCTCTGCTGCCCCTTTTGCAATCTCAACCATGCAAGCATCGTGGTAATCCTTAAATTTAGCACCAGGTTTAACTGCAGCAATTCCAGCACTTTGCGCTTTATAAACAATCATGTAAATCTTGCGCTGCGCCTCGCTAAATTTCCCATTTATCGGAAATGTTCTAGTGATATCTGCGGTGTAATGGGATTCAACCTCAACACCAGCATCAATTAATACCAAATCTCCAGGCAATACATCACCATCATTTTTAATCCAGTGCAGCACGCAAGCATGAGATCCTGCTGCCACAATACTTGGATAACCATTCTCATTACCCTCAAGACGTGCTCTGCCATAAAAAGCGGACTCAATTACCCTCTCACCTCTTGGAACAGATGTAGCAGCTGGAAATACTCGCACCATATCGCCAAATCCACGAACTGATGCATCAACTGCCTTTTGCATTTCATCAATTTCATACTCATCTTTAACTAATCTCATTAAAGATATGAAGTTTAAGAATTCCTTCTCTTTATCTTCATTCTCTGTAACTAGATTATCTATTTTTTTATCCTCACCGCGGATTATTAATGTCTCTTTTTTATCTACAAAAAACTGCTCAATAGATTCAACTTGCTTTACCTTAAGTTCATATTTAATTTCAGTCTCATCTAAACTCATTCGCCGTCCAACCCAGAACTCTCCATATCTAGTGTTTTTATAAAACTCATCATTACCTCGGGCAGATCTTGGGTAGATAAATAATAAATCCTCATGGCCTTCTGTATTTGGCTCCATCACAAAAACAGAGTCAGGAATAGTGTCCGTTGCAATAATTCCAGTAAACCAAGAAAAGGCTGAGTGAGCACGGAATGGGTAGTCTGAGTCATTACTTCTAATCTTTAATGAGCCAGCTGGAAAAACTAATCTAACTCTGGGATATTTTTTAGATAATTTTTCACGTCGCAGTTTTGTATACACGGTTGATGGATGCGATGTAACTCCAGAAAGTGGTGATGGCGCCCAACCCTGCTTCATAAACTCACTCATCGTATCCGCGATTGGGATATCGTGAGTAAGGATTTCAAGCATTTCATTATTATTCGAATCTACCACCCACCAATACTATCCGACTGTTATCTATTGTCAGATCACTCTATAATTAAGGCAACTTGTTCGAAATTTATCATTAAAATCCTTGTATTGACCTAACTATTCATTTTGGATAAAGTAAACAAATGAGTAAAATCCTATTTAAATCAATTCGTAATGATAAACTAACTCCAATATTTTTAGGAGTAGTTGCAATTATTGAATTACTTTTAATAAATGAAATATCTGACTTACAACCCTACTTATCTAACTGGGGGAACAAAACGAGAGAGATACTTAGTCTCTCCGCACCATCAGATAATCTTTACGGACCAGGGGCTGCGATTTTACTAATACCATTCATCTGGGATAGTCCAACATTTTTTACTGCCAACTTATTTTATATTTTTATCGGCACCATATTTTACAGCAAAATATGCCAAAATATAAATGCTACTAAGTACAGGTATGTTGCATATTGTACCCTTTTGTTAAATCCCTATTTTTTTTGGCTGTGCCATTCATCTCAGGACACAGTACTTGAGTTTGCGCTACTAATGGTTAGTATATATTTTATTTTAAATAATAAATTTTTTTTATTTTGTATAGCAACCGTAATTTTATCTGAAACAAGAAGCCAGTATTGGGTATTCTTTCTAGTAGCTTCAACCATAAAAATTGTTATGAGCTTAAGGAATAAAACTAAGGTGAAGAAAGTATTTTATCTACCTTTTATATTTCTTCTAGGCATAATGGCATTTAATCAAAGCAACTATGGTTCACCTAGTATAACCTTGTTTGCTGGCGAGACTTTTGAGTTAGGACAATCAAAATATTTTTATATCGCACATCCAAAGTTTGATGCTGACGTTATGCTAGGTTTGGCATCGCAAACAGATACATACAGAAGTACTCAAGCACCAGAAAATTTTACACCTGCTCAAAAAAACAACTATTACACCAATCAGGCAATTTTAAGTATTAAAGAAAATCCAAAACAAGCAATCCTAAATCTAATGCAAAGAGTAGATTCCTATATATTTATTTCACAAAAAGTTCCAAATTCGCCGGGAAAATTTAAACTTAGCAAGGAAGGAAACCTAATTAGCATCATTGATGAAAGGCTGTCCTGGAGTTTAGTTTTAGGAAGTTTATTTTATCAATTTTGGAGAGGCTTGATGTTAATTTTGTTGATTTCATCGATTGCAGTTCTTTTACATAAAGTTATTAATGATAAACACAGGATTAAGACTAACGATATTTGGTTATTATTACCATGGGTTACAACTTTTTTTGTTATTATTTTATTTTATATGGAAACTAGATACAAAATAGTTCCAGAGCTATTGCTACCAGTATTTTCACTCTTAACTATTTCTAGATTAAAAAAATAGGGTTTACTACTATTTAGAAATAAATAGTTGTTAATAGTGTGTGCATTTACTAACTTATTTAGTATATAGTTAACTGATTGGAGACGTCGCATAGCCCGGTCTAGTGCGCCTCACTGCTAATGAGGTTAACCCCTAAAGGGTTTCGGAGGTTCAAATCCTCTCGTCTCCGCCAAGTTAGGATGAATTAAAATTACTACAGGTAGTAATCGGAGGAATCTTGAGCGCATATAAAATTGCAATAGTAGGCGCTGGTCCTGCTGGTTACTTCACCGCTCAAGCATTTCAAAATGCACAAACTGAAGAGCTTACCTTCACCATCGACATGATCGAACGCCTTCCAACCCCATGGGGATTAGTAAGAAGTGGAGTTGCCCCAGATCATCCAAAGATAAAAACAGTTTCAAAGGTGTTTGAAAAGATTGCTAAAACTGAAGGCTTTAGATTATTTGCCAATGTTGAACTTGGTAAAGATATTTCACTTAAGGATTTACGAGAAAGATACGACGCAGTTGTATTAGCAACGGGCTCCTCTAAAGGAAGAAAACTTGGCATACCTGGTGAAGAACTATCTAATTGCATATCTGCAGCAGAGTTTGTCCCTTGGTATAACGCTCACCCAGATTTCACAAATATTGAAGTAGATTTAATTTGCGACGTAGCAGTTGTAATTGGCGCCGGTAATGTTGCAATGGATGTTGCTAGGCTTCTTGCACTAGACCCGTTAGAGCTTGATCCAACCGATATTGCAGACCACGCTCTGGTAAAATTAAAACAAAGCAAGATAAGAAAAGTAATTATATGTGGCAGGCGTGGGCCAGAACATGCTGCCTTTACCGCCCCTGAACTTCGAGATTTACCAAAGCTTGAAAATACTGATGTTTATATCGATACTGATCAAATAAATCAGGCATTATCTCGAATTGAGCAAATAGGTGAGGTTGAGAAAGATCTAAGAAATAATCTAGAAGCAATGCGATTAATCGCAAAATATGATAAAAAAAGTGTTCAAAGAATGCTTGAAATTAAGTTCTTATCAGATCCAATTGAAATCAAGGGTAGAGATAAGGTTGAAGAGATTATATTTGCAATAAATGAGGTTAAAGATGGCAAAGTAATTACCACTGATAAAACCTTCACAATCAAAGCCGGCTTAGTAGTTACTGCAATTGGTTATGGTGCAGTTGAGTATGCTGGTATTAATATTGAAAACGGGCGAATCACTAATATCGCAGGCCATGTTGAGCATAATGTTTATGTAACTGGCTGGGCAAAGCGTGGGCCTGTTGGAGTCATTGGCTCAAATAAAAGTGATTCAAATGATGTTGTTGAGCTAATTATTAGTAGACTAACAGAACCAAAAGATAGTGAAGGAGTTAGTGCCTTACTTAAATCTGGTCATGAAGTTATTGATCAAGTCAGCTGGGAAAAAATAAATGCCTCTGAAGTAATCTCTGGTGAGATCGCAGGAAAACCTCGCATAAAAGAGGTGGATTGGAAGCGGCTAATAAGTTTGGGCAGGTCATAATAAATCGCTAGACTTCCCAACACATAAGTTTGCGCCCGTAGCTCAACGGATAGAGCATCTGACTACGGATCAGAAGGTTCGGGGTTCGAATCCCTGCGGGCGCACCAAAGTTTTGAACGTAAAACTGAACTTCAATTTGCCAGTCTGATTCTTTATTCAGTCGGTTCTTTCACAATGGTAGGAAAATTAAGTTTGTAAATGAATAGGTTAAAACAGTCTGGAGTGTTGTAAATACTAGAGGTAAGATACTTAAAGTCTATAAGCATATTATAAACGAACTCATAGCCCATAATTGGCTCCATAGGATCAATAAAGAACTAGCGAAGGATATAGAAGTAAAACTCTTTCACTTTCCTAATAGAACGCAAGGTACAATTTAATGGTGGATAAAACCATTTAGTGAGACAAAAATTATGGAGTTGCAACGAGCAATCTATTAACGAAAATAGAAACAGCACCGGTATAAGTACCTAGAATTCTTAGCTTAGGATGAGGTTATATACTTGAGTGAAGAAGTTATAGCAACCAAATTAAACTCAAGTCCTCCACCGTCTTAGATGGTAAGAAGTGGCCATATTTCACTTAAACATAAGAAAACATTTCCAAGCAAACTTTTTATCACTGCCCGCCGGAATATTTTTAGTATTCAATCACTAGCATCATCTCGATACTTTAAGTAAATATAACAAGACTATTTATTATGGAGAATAATTATTTAAATGTAAAAACTCTTGGTCTTGGGGTCTACTAGATATTGATTTCTTAGAAAAAACTTACACTAAATTTGGATAGAATTACTCACTAGGTAGTTGCTATTTTTTTATAAAATAGCCAATTCCAAGGTATTTTGAGTAAACAATCTCAGAGTAATTACTGACAAGATTTTGTAACGGACCATTCTTTAAAATATTCATTAACTTCAGTACTCCCGAATCTTCAATATTGCTCATGACATCATGAAAAGCAATTATCCCTGATTTCTTTACAAAATTACTGTAAATTAAAAAATCTAATAAAACAGTTTCAAATCCATGAAAACCATCAATAAAAACCGCATCGAATGACTGATAATCTGCTTTATCAAGCACTTGCAATATTTTTTTTGCACTAATAGCCGAATTAGAATCGTTAATTAATATTTTTGACTTATTACTACTTAAATAGTCTGTACCAAAATGGTTTTCTACTTTATAGAAAAAAGACCTTGCCCTTTCTAGAGATAACTCAATAGTTACCACCGATTCAAAATACTCTCTAAAAAGGACATGTGTTGAACCGTAGTAACCAAGGCCAACTTCAAGAATATTTTTGCAATTATAATCTTTTAAAACCTTGATAAACTCTAAAATCTCTTGCTCATTCTGTTGGATTCCAAAATCAGGCGGAAAGTATGAAAAATTGGATTGATCTAAAATGAAATCACCTGGGACTGAGTTTTTATTACCGCACAAACTAAGCCACTTCAAAAAGGTATCAGAAAATTGAATTTTGGGCTCCATGTTTTTGCATCTTATACCAAAAATTGAGAATAAACCAGGGAGCTCATAACGGCTTTTAGTAGACGCAAGTCAGGTATACCGACTAAGTCTGGCTTATCTAACCCATATAGAAATGAGTATCATAATTTTCCTGATGCGCATCCTAACTTAGAAGTCGCATCAGAGGTGCTTATAAATTTATAAAACTTGTAGAGGCTTGAATAAGTTAATTTAGTGTCTAAGTAAAAGAACTAGATTCAACTGAGTAATTTTAAAAATTATAATTAAGCACATAAATTGGCCGATTAGGATAATGCCAGTCTACTTTATCATTAGGAAGCTTATAAACAAAATTATCATGTTTAGCACTGGCTTTACAAAAAGTTACCTCAATAGTTTGAGGCAAAAGATTAATATTAGAAGTCCGATTATTTAAACTTAAATGTGATATGAAAAATTCGCTACCGAGATTTTTCACAAAATTAATAATAGTATCTATATTTAAATTGATTGAATGAAATTCAACAATTATAAAATTTAACTTTGATTTATTCGCACAAATCATGTTTAAGATTGCGTATTCACCTCCCTCTATATCAACTTTTAACGCACTATTTTGTGGTAAAGCCGATAATATTTTTTTTGCGTTAAATTCTTCTATTTTAACTTTGAAAAATTTCATATCGAATAAGAATGAAAAAAATATATAAACTTCAAAAGTAGAATTAATCTTTGAAAAACAACACGAATTCCGCATCTAAATAAAAAAAATTTTATTACACCCTTAAGAAAATGGGTTATAAAATACTTCGTTGAAACAAGCGAATCAAAAGATATTATTTTAGATGAGTTATACTTTCTTAGCAGTTCGATTTCAAAGTCAAAATCTTCACCAACTCCAAAATTTACAAAAGTTGTTACGTTTCTCAAGTGCTCCAACGGAACCGCATAACCACCATCCTTAAACCCCCCAACGTTAGTTAGGTCTTCATATTTACGTGGTCTGAGAATTCGCCAAATTTCTAAATTGTTATCGACTTTAATTATTTCCACCATAATTAAGTATAGAGGTCAAGAATGATCTGTTAACACACTGCGTCTTTTATTTAAAAATTTGTATACAATAATTTTGCTTGAATAACAAAAAATAAGAGAGTAAATCGAGTTTTAGGTAGTTATAACAATGGATTACTCACTAACTTCGATCAGATAGTTCGGGGTTTTGCATCACTGTAGGAGTAACAAACGTACCATAACAACATATAAATCGAATTAGCACACTTGGGGTAGATTACTCTCATATCTCTAGACGATTAGTGAGGGGTCAGATTGAATATAAAGTTACAGCAGAAAAACCATCTACCTACATTTGATCTTCTAAGATATTTATGTGCAGTTTTGATATTAATTTGGCATTACCAACATTTTTTTTTACTTAACCCAAATAAAAAAACACTAAATTTTAAAGTCGAGGATCAACCATTTTGGAATTTACTCAACACTCCATATAAAGCTGGCTTTACTGCAGTTAATATTTTTTGGATACTTAGCGGAGTAGTCCTGTCAAAATCTTATTTTAGTATTGATCCTAAATTAAAGAATTTTTTTGTAAATCGATTTGCCCGACTTTATCCACTTCACATTGCTACCTTAGTGCTTGTTTTGATTATTCAATTTTTTTCAAACCTTCTAGTTGGACATCCGCAAATATATGAAAAAAATTCATTAAGTCAGTTTTTTGGTAATTTATTCTTAATGAATAATGGAATGAGTTTTAATGCTGTAATTTGGTCTGTTTCTGTGGAAATATTTAGCTATATAGTTTTTTCTGCACTAATTATTCTAAAAACTTTCAGATATGTATTTTGCTTTGGCATACTTGTTATGTTTTTCGTGCTTTCTCAAACTCAATTGCCTCACCTTTCATTTCTTCAAACAAATCAAATTAGTCAATGCGGCATTTATTTTTTTTGTGGGGTGTTCTCAATTTTCTTAGCAGAAAAAATACCAGTACCTATTCTTACAATCCTAGCGATTTCATTCACACTATATGGTTTACAGGTCAGGAGTAGTACACATTTAATTTTGATTATTGGTATCATTTTGAGCTGTCTTATGCTTGAAAGTTTTGTATGTTATGGAAAGCGATTACAGAGAATTTTTCAAACTCTTGGCAACCTTAGTTATACGACCTATTTGATTCATGTTCCATCTCAAATGATTTTATTAATCTATTTTCAGAAGGTTGAGATAGATCAATCAATATTAGCTGCCAATGGTATTTTTTTTATATTCTGGTTTTTGACTATACATGTTGCTAGTTTTGTGATTTATAAATATTTCGAAATTCCATCAAAAATATGGATCAAAAAATTTGTAATTTAGTGTAGAGCTACTAATCATAGATTTTATACCCAGTAAAAAAGTTTAGTTTCAGCTATACCCCAAAAGTTATCTAGTAACTCTGCTTTAATGATGACATAAATGCATTTACTTTGTTTTTGGAAAGTAGAATTGCTGAAGTTGTACATATTGAAGAAAGTTTCTAAAATTTGGGATTATGATAAGCCAATTTTACTATCCGGCTTAGCGCCCCTCAGATGTTTTTATAACAAAATGTTGCGAGCCTGAAAAGTGAAATATGGGTATAAGAATAGGAAAATTCTATTAGTCTCTTTATATGGATCTTATAAAAATCCACTTAATTTACTTACCTAATAGGCTTTTACTTATATTTATTAGTGCTCAAAACAGTTATAAGAAAAAACAAAAATAGTCTAGTGCTTAAGAAAGTGTCTAAATACATGTTTCGAGGCTTGCATTCTGCAAGCACATAAACTAAGATTACTTTATTAATAACTTTTCGGATATTTATAAAACTAACCAAGTTAAAGTATAAATACTTTCTAATTGTAAGCAGTTAACTTTTATTATTATCAGTGTTTTATATTTTAAAATAAAATAAAAAAGCTTACATAAACCTAAAACAGAATTTACTCTGTGACTTTAATCTTATCCCCTTTTATAAACACAAAACTTTCTCCTACCCCAATTTTACGTCTTGTCATAATATAGTTAGAAGCATTAGACGGTGTCCCAATAAAACTAGAGCATTCGCCCATTAGGCATGCTTCAATCAAATAACGCAGTGTCTTCTCATACCCCATTACTATACCACCATCAAAAGTTAACTTTTGATCTTTCACCCAATCGTTAGTCGATTTATTAAGATCATGGCGAATACTAGAAATTACTTCGTAATCTGAAAAGTTTTCAGCTAATTTTTTATATAATAAAAAATCTTCAGTCGAAATATATATTTTTTTAAGCGAATTATCATTCAAAATTTGTTTACAGTTAATGATAAAATCACTAACTTCTGACGTAAGGTGCTGCTGAGTTTTAAAGTAATTAGTACCTCTGATAAACAGACCAAATGTATTTTCAGGATCCCATTGTATTTTTTTCTTAACCGACTCTATATTTTCTCGCGTCGGTTCATTGAAAGCAATGTATTCATCTATAATTTTGCTCAGTATAAGCAATTTATCTGGTTGACTTATAAAACTAAAATTCTTATCATTAACCCAATGATTTTTTTCTAAAATTTCAAATCCATCCGAGATAATTACATTTTTGCTTTTGTATACTTCCGATAAAGTGAATTCAGAAGTTTGATTAAAGAAGTAACACCAAGCGTTATGGGTTCCATTTATTTTTTTTAGCGAACTAAGTTCACCTATCCAGTAATTTTCCATATCTACAACAGGCACTAGATCATTTTGTTCAGCATGCATAATACCTTTTAGCACATAGAAATAGTTTGCAAAAAATCCCCAGCCCGGTGGCCTGCGCCTAATTACAAAGAAGTTTGTGGCTGGGTTCAAATAACCAAAGCTTTTATGCTGTTCAGTGTATTTTGATTTTCTATACTCACTAATTGCTTGGGCTAAGTATTGCCAATAAAGCTCAGGCATATTAAATCGTATTTTATATTTAATAAAGAAAAAACCTTTTTTTATTATTTTAACTATAGACATAAACAAATAATACACTATTATATTAATTTCACTAACTAACATTAAAAAATTGTAGAACAAATTTCTTATCATAAATTTAAATCTGGCTTAAAAAGCATAATAAAAAGATAGTAGACCACTATAATTTATTCTATGCCCAAATATAAACGTAACTTAATTCCAAGTTTTAAGATTTTGTCAAGTATATCAGGCTTACTAATTGCCCTGCAATCTCGAATAAATGGTGAGCTATCTAATCAAATAGGTGACTCACTTGAAGCGGCTTTAATCTCATTTGGTACCGGTCTATTTTTTGTTTCTTTGATTTCGCTTTTTAGAAAAGATGTCAAATCTGGCTTTGCCGATATTTTTGAAGCAGTTACATCAAAACAACTCCCAATATGGCAACTAAGTGCAGGGATGTTAGGCGCCTTATTTGTGGCAATACAAACTTATGTTGTTCCTATTACAGGAGTTGCATTATTTACAGTGGCGTCCCTTGCTGGTCAGACTGCAATCTCACTTTGGGTTGATCATGTTGGCTTAGCTGGTGGTATTAAATCTGTGATTTCTAAGCGGCGGGTAATTGCAGCAATAATTACGGTGGGCGCAGTTTTGGTATCTGCTTGGGATAGATTTGTAATGAGTGATTTTTCAATTCTATCAATTACATTAGCTGTTTTGGCTGGTAGTTGGGTTGGCGTGCAGAGAGCTTTAAATGGTCAGATTAACTCTTTTTCAAAGAAGAGCTTTGCTACCTCACAACTTAACTTTATTACTGGCTTTAGCTTTCTAACATTTTTGTTAATTCTTCGCTCACTCTTTACCGATCACTCAATTATGAATCTAACCTCAGGGCCTTGGTGGATGTTCTTAGGTGGCTCAATTGGGGTTTTCTATATTGCTTTCTCAGCCGTTGCCGTGCAATATGTTGGCGTTTTAGAGTTCACACTACTTAGTGTTGGCGGAATGCTGATTGGATCATTACTACTTGATGTATTTGTACCAACTCAAGGAACACAAATCTCACCGTACCTAGTCACTGGAATATTCCTCACCTATTTAGGTGTAATAGCAAATGGTCAGTCTCGTTTTTCTCGTAAGTAATTTATTAAAGCAGAGAGTAATGAAGCGGTAATAAAAAAGGCAGCAAGAGCGTATGAAATA
>Ga0209400_1002116_pt1 | contig 15286 bp, 12 predicted proteins | sample M_130807_EF_Meta_FD_187313 | JGI IMG/M metagenome (GOLD analysis project Ga0209400, IMG submission 187313) | Freshwater microbial communities from Lake Montjoie, Canada to study carbon cycling - M_130807_EF_MetaG (SPAdes) (version 2) | ecosystem: Environmental > Aquatic > Freshwater > Lake... | reverse complement strand
GGAAACCCCTCGACCTTTGATTGTGTCAGCTATATAAACGCGTGGTGAATTTATATTAGATGGATGTGTTACATCAGATAATTCATTAAAATCATGCCCATTAATTTTGGTGCAATACCAACCAAAGGCCTCCCATTTATCGCTAAGCGGTTCTAGGGCAACAGTTTCTTCAGTACCTTTGAGAGACTGTAATTTATTTCTATCAATAACTACTACTAAGTTATCTAGTTTTAAATGACTAGCAAGTAGTGCTGCTTCCCAATTACTTCCTTCATCACACTCGCCGTCAGACAAAATAACGTACACAGTTCCATCAAACCTTTTTCTCTTTTTAGCTAAAGCCCTTCCAACTCCAAATGGCAATGCATGTCCTAATGAACCAGTTGAAAGCTCTAAAATTTCAACATTAGTTGATGTTACGTGACCTCCTAAAGCGCTGCCATTCTCACAGTATTCATCAATATATTCAAATGGTATTAAGTTTAAATGAGCTAAAACTGCATAGATACCCGCAGCAGCGTGACCTTTTGAAACCAAAACAATATCTCGGCTTTGATCGTTTAGATCCCTTTTACTAATTTGGCTAAAAAGTTGCACTGCAATGTCAACAACAGAGAGACTTGATCCAACATGTGCCGCCTTTGCTTTGTGAGTCATTTTTAATACAGAAACTCTTGCTTTATATGCAATTTCTAATAAGTCACTATTTTCCATTTACTTTAACCCAATCAAGAATCAAGTTAGAAATTTTTACAACTGATTCATGCGTAAGCGCAACTCCACTCGGTAAATTAATACTATTTGAACTAATGTAACTTGCTACAGGGTTTTCAATATCAACTTTCCACATTGGATAAGAGTGTATTGTTGGGAAAACCGGCCGAGTATCAACACCATTTTCTCCAAGGTATTTTGCTAGTAAATTGATATCTAGCCCACTCGTTTTGGTGAATTGAATACTTGTCATCCAACAAATAGATTTAGTTTTTACGAGTTCTTCTTGGAAAGATAACTGATCGCTGCCACTAAGCAATTCTTTATAAAGATTGTTAATTTCTCTTTTTTTCTCAATTTGCACGTCAACTCTTTCAATTTGAGCCAAACCCAATGCAGCCGTTATGTTATTCATTTTATATTTATAACCAAGCTCTTCAATCCAAAAGGTTCCGGGCTTTCTGCCATGATCTTGAATTTTCCAAGCTTTCTTCATCAAGTCTTCATCATTGCTTACAAGCATCCCTCCTTCGCCTGTTACTAATAATTTTGCACCCTGAAAGCTGTAACACCCAAACTGGCCAAAAGTTCCTGCAAATCTGCCATCAATTTCTGTTCCAATAGCTGGAGCGGCATCTTCTACAATAAATAAGTTATTTAACTTAGCAAAGCTCACTATTTCAGGCATAGGAGCACCAAATCCATATAAATGTACAGGGATAATAGCTTTCGTTTTGTTTGTTAAAACCTTTTGTATTGATTCAACCGTAATATTCCATGAAACCGGATCTACATCTGCAAACACGGGTTTTGCTCCGACATAAGCGACAGCTGAAGCGGTAGCCACCCAAGTTATATCAGGAACTATAACCTCATCGCCTGGTCCTATTCCTAGAGACAACAAAGAAAGGTGAAGCGCACCAGTGCAGCTACTTGTTGTCATTGCGTATTTTGAACCAACACTTTGTGCAAACTTTTCCTCAAATAATTTAATATATTTTGAATGGTTAAGATTCCAACCTAACGAAACTGCTTTATTAACATAAACTATTTCTCTACTTGAAATTGAAGGACCAGCAGTCAGAATTTGGTTTGGAGGAGAAATTAAATCAACTAATTTCTTTTCCATCTTAACTAAAACATCATCAGCTGGAAAACCTGGGACCAGCACATCACGATCTTTCTGATAGTCCCACCTCATGTCTACCTCGTCAATAATTTTATAATTCAATTTTTCATAAAAATTTATTGCCTTTAAATTTGAATTTAGAACTTTCAAATAAATTTGACTTGGATTAAATTCTTGTTGCAGAATAATTTCTAGTTTTTTTTGGGCTTCTGAAAACAACCCTTTGATATTCTTAGACGCTTTTAAAACGTTGTCAATTTCAAATTGGTTCTCATCACTTAAAACAACTCCAATATGGCCCAGCAAATTAAAATAGTTATCAATTACCCAAAACATTACCCTTTTGTTATTTAGAAGGATATTGTTTTCTAGCCATTTTGTTGTCTGCTCTTTGGAAACTTTAAACTTAGTTGGGTAAGCAAATTGATTTTCATCCCTCCATTGAGTCAAAAAGAGAATTCTTTCATTATTCAATAAATCCATGCCTGAAAATGGTACTAAAGAATATAATTTGCTTTCAACCTCAAAAAAACTTCCTCTAGATACTACGTCGTTTATATCCTCACAGTTCTGGAGAAACAATTTCCAGTTCGCGAATCTGCTAGATAAAGTTTCGGTGTTAATCATAAAATAATTCAATTAACAACTTTAACATAATTTTAAATTATACATTATTAAGCCATGGTGGAGTGGAATCATTAGAGTGTTTTTCAAGATCTTGTTTTTCCCGCAAAGTATCCATTGGTTGCCAGAATCCAAAGTGTTGGTAAGCCATTAGTTGTTTTTCCTTTACGAGCCTTGGCAACGCTCCTGTTTCAAAAGGTTCATCATCAGAGCTTATATAATTTAAAACTTCTGGCTCTAAAATAAAGAAGCCACCATTTATCCAACCAGAATCTGATTGATTCTTTTCTCCAAAGTGTTCAACTTCCCCATCAATTATATTAAGTACACCAAAGCGAGCTGGTGGCCTGACGGCAGTTACAGTGGCGAGTTTTCTATGAGACTCATGGAATTTAATTAACGCTGGTATTGATACGTTTGCGAGGCCATCTCCATAAGTAGCTAAAACTTTTTCTCCTTTGACGGTTTTCATGCAACGAGCGATTCGCCCACCAGTTTGAGTGTTTAGGCCTGTATCTAATGCCTTAATGTTCAATCCGTGCAACAAATTGTGTTTTTCTTGACCTGTAATCCAATTATCAATTACATAATTTTTATAACCTGTTGCAATTATGAATTCTTTTAACCCTTGCTTTGCAAAAATATTCATCAGGTGCCAAATTAAAGGTTTATTGTTAATTAAAACCATTGGTTTTGGCTTATCTTCAGTTTCTTCGGAAATACGAGTACCTAATCCTCCAGCAAGAATAATTACTTTCATTTTTTAACCCCAAAAAGCAAGTAAATGTTTTCTATTACATAATTTAACATTTCTTCAGTTAAGCCTGGCCATACTCCAAGCCAAAAAGTATCGTTCATAACAATGTCAGAGTTCTTTAAATCGCTAACAACCCTTCTGGGGGTACCAATAAACGCAGGTTGCCTTAAAAGATTTCCACCAAAAAGTAATCTTGTTCCAATTTTCTTTTCGTTTAGATTTTTTACCAAATCATTTCTAGAAATTGGTGAATTATCTTTGACCGTTATTGCGAAACCAAACCAAGATGGATCGCTAAATTCAGTTGGTTTAGGTAAAACAATAAATTCTTCTAATTCTTTTAGATTTTTATAAAGATATGCCCAGTTGTCTTTTCGTTTTTTAACAAAAGTATCTAATCTGTCTAATTGTGCTAGGCCTATAGCTGCTTGTATATCTCCAGATTTTAAATTGTAACCAAGGTGAGAGTATGTGTATTTGTGGTCATATCCGTCAGGTAGTTCCCCTAATTGCCACTCATATCTTTTTAGACAAGTGTTATCGCAACCTGGCGCACACCAACAATCTCTACCCCAGTCGCGGAGTGATTCAACAATTACTTTGTGTGCTGCTTTTTTAACAAGTACCGCGCCACCTTCTCCAGTAGTTATATGGTGGGCTGGATAAAAACTAAATGTAGAAAAGTCACCAAAAGAACCCAAATTTTTATCTTTATAAGTTCCCCCGAGTGCGTCACAAGAATCTTCGATTAACCATAAATTATGTTTTTTAGCTAATCTTTCGACTAAATCTAAGTTAAATGGATTGCCTAAAGTGTGAGCCATCATAATAGCTTTTGTTTTTGGCGAGATAGCGGCTTCTATTTGTTCTTCATTTGCAACATAAGTTTCAAGATCGATGTCAACATAAACAGGAATTAAATTATTTTGCAAAATTGGAGTTACCGTTGTAGGAAAACCAGCCGCAACAGTAATTACTTCATCACCAGTATTTAATCGTCGCTCTCCCATTCTGGGACTTAATAATGATGACAAAGCAAGAAGGTTTGCAGACGAGCCAGAGTTGACCATAAACGAATGTCGCATTCCGACTTTTTTTGCAAAGTCAGATTCAAACTTTTCAGTGTAAGGACCTGAGGTAAGCCAAAAATCTAAGCTGGCATTTACGGCAGCCTCAATTTCTTCAACTCCAAAGAATTTTCCAGTTACAGGTATGGGTGTTTGGCTAGGAATAAACTTTGAAACTTGGTGTCTGGAAAGAAACTCTTTCGCCACCAACTCTGAAATATGTTGTTCTACTTTTTCCACTTATCTCCAGCCGCTATGTATTCTCTTTAATTACTAAATTCATGTATTCTGACATTATGAAGTTTAAAGAATTATCGCACATTCAAGCGGTCAATGGGCCAATTCTAGTAACAGGCCATACAGGTTTTAAAGGGACATGGCTAACACTTCTTTTAGAGTCGCTTAATATGGAGGTTATTGGGTTATCACTGCCACCAGACCCAGAATCTCTTTATATTAGAGCTAACCGTACCGGGAAAATAAAGGAAGAGTTTATTGATATTCGAGACTCACAACTTGTTAGTAAGTTTCTTGAAATGCATAAGCCGAAAATAATAATTCATTTTGCAGCACAATCTTTAGTATTGGAATCCTATAAAAATCCAAAATATACATTTGAAGTCAATGTAAATGGAACTGCAAACATATTAGATGCTGCAATTAGGAATGACTCAACAGAGGTTGTTCTAACTACCACAACCGATAAGGTTTACGAAAACACCGGATCAGGCAAATCATTTTTAGAAAGCGATCCGCTTAAAGGCAAAGATCCTTACAGTGCGAGCAAAGTAGCAGTAGAAAATGTTATTTTTGCCTGGAGAGGAATCAGTAAAGAGAACAACGGGCCCAAATTACTGACTGCCCGATCCGGTAATGTAATAGGTGGAGGTGATTTTTCTGAAAATAGATTAATGCCTGATCTAGTTAGAGCATTTAGCGCAAATTCTGAATTAGTAATTCGTAATTCAATTAGCACCAGACCATGGCAACACGTTTTAGATCCAATCATGGGTTACTTACTGATGATTAATAATGGCCTACAAAGTAATGATTTAGAGATATTAAATTTTGGACCGAGTGAGAAGAGCCTTCAAGTAAAAGAAGTCGTTGAAATTGCAACTAAATTTTGGGGCAGTGAATCTAAAGTAGTATTTAACAAAAAAACTAATGAGCTAGAGGCGGAAACTTTAGAGTTGGACTCAACGCTTGCAAGAAAAAAATTAGGATGGGCGCCAATCTGGTCACAAAAAAATGCAATAATCGATACAGTAACTTGGTGGAAAGATGTATTAAACAAAACATCAACAGCCGAGCAAAGGTGTAAAATTGAGATTCAGAAATTACTAAATAATGTATAAAATATTACAAAGTGAAGCTATTTTATGAAATTTAAATTTTCTCTTAATAATTTTTCAACCAATATAGTAATTCGATCCTTGAATATTTTAGCTGCTCCAGACAGGATTAAAGTCCTATTCCTTATAATCATTCAAATTACTCTAAGTTTCTTAGATCTAGCAGGTGTAGCAGTTATTGGAATGATAGGTGCACTGACCATTAATGGTAGTTCTTCACGCCCATCTGGTGATCGTGTAAATTCAGTTCTAAATTTTCTCCAAATAAATAACTTTGAGTTAGCGAAACAGGTCGCAATTCTAGGAGTAATCGCAGCAACTCTTTTAATAGGTAAAACTATTTCTACGATATACCTAACAAGAAGGACGATGTTTTTTTTAGGTAATCGGGCTTCAGAAATAACAAAAGATTTAATTTATAAAATTTTAAACCAGTCCCACCAGGAAATTCAAAAAAAATCATTACAAGAAAATGTTTATATTATAACTGGCGGAGTTGCTAATATAACAAACGGAATAATTTCGGCAACTATTTCTTTAGCTGCCGATACTGTCTTATTGCTAATAATGTTGATTGGCTTAATTTATGTAGACATAAACCTTGCGTTTCTTACAATACTCATTTTTGGAAGTATTGCTATAATTTTATATAAAGCTACACATTTAAGGGCAAAAAATTTAGGAACAAGACAGATGAATTTATCAATTAAAAGCATTGAAATGATTCAAGAAATTATTGGTTCATTTCGGGAAGCAGTCATTGGTGGGCGCCGTTCTTTTTATGCGCACGAAATAGGAAAATCACAAAAATCACTCGCACGCAATCAAGCCGAGTTAGCTTTTCTGCCCACGATCACTAAATATGTTTTAGAAGTGACCGTAGTTATTGGGTTTTTATTAATTAGCGCTGTAACTTTTAGCCAAAATAATGCTGCAAGATCTGTTGCTATCATTTCTGTTTTCTTGGCTGCTAGTACGCGCATAGCTCCCGCAATCTTAAGAATTCAGCAGGTTTCAATTTCAATAAAAAGCGCTGCGAGCTCTGCAATACCAACCATTTCTTTAATTGAAGCACTCAAGACTAAAAATATTGTTAAAGAAGCAGTAAATAAATTTACAAGTATACATAAAGATTTTGTGCCAAAAATTAGTTTAAGAAATATAAATTTTACCTACGATGGAAATAATAAAGAAACTTTAAAAAATATTTGTTTAGAAGTGAAACCTGGTGAGATAGTAGCCTTGGTTGGAAAATCCGGATCCGGTAAGACCACTCTAGTAGATATAATTACTGGCGTTTTAGCACCTAATACAGGCGAATCTACTATTTCTGATATTAAATCTTCAGACGTATCTCGTAAATTTCCAGGAGCTATTTCATATGTTCCGCAAGATATTTTCATTTCAAACGGCAGTATCCGATCAAATATTTGCCTTGGCTTTGAAATTAATGAGATTTCTGATGAAGAAATTTGGCAGGCATTGGATACTGCTCAATTATTTGATGTAGTCAACCGACTACCTGAGAAGTTAGATAATTTAATTGGAGATCGAGGATCTAAGCTCAGTGGTGGCCAACGACAAAGGCTTGGAATTGCACGTGCGTTAATCACCAAACCACAAGTCCTCATACTAGACGAAGCAACTAGTTCGCTTGATAGCCAAACAGAGTTAGATGTATCTGAATCTATATTAAATTTAGCCGGGGATGTGACAGTTATAATTATTGCACATCGCTTAAGTACAGTACAAAAGTCTAATACCGTTGTGTATATAGATAACGGAGAAATTAAATCTTTTGGTTCCTTTAGTAAAGTACGAACTGAAATACCTGATTTTGATCTTCAGGCAAAATTGCTCGGGATTTAACCATTTAAGATAAAAATTTAGATATTATAAATACATGAAAATACTTATAACCGGCGGTGCAGGATTTTTAGGTTCAAATTTAGGTGAAAGACTCCTCAATGAAGGTCATAAAGTAATTGCAGTTGACAACATGGTTACTGGAAGTGAAAAAAATATAATTAATTTGAAAAAGCATAAAAATTTTAAATTTATTAATCACGACATAGTTGAATACAAAGAATTTGATGTCGATGGAATATTTAATCTAGCATGCCCTGCATCTCCACCACTCTACCAAAAAGATCCAGTCCATACAATTAAAACTAATGTTATTGGCGCTTGCAATTTATTAGAACTAGCAAACAAAAAGAAAATTAGAATTTTACAGGCGTCTACTTCTGAAATATATGGAGATCCTAAAATCTCACCACAATCTGAAACTTATTGGGGAAATGTAAACCCAATTGGGATTAGATCTTGTTACGACGAGGGAAAAAGAACAGCAGAAACTCTTTTTATGGACTTTCATAGGCAGCACGGATTAGACATTAGGATAGCTAGAATTTTTAATACATACGGTCCACTAATGGCGATAAACGATGGCAGAGTAGTCAGTAATTTTATTGTTCAAGCACTTACCAATGAAGACTTAACAATCTATGGCAACGGGGAACAAGTTAGAAGCTTTTGCTTTGTAGATGATTTAATTAACGGAATGGTTAAGCTTTTTTTTAAAGTAGATTATTTTAATCCAATTAATTTAGGCAACCCATCACCAATTAATATGAAAAATCTTGCTACAGAAATAATAAAATTAACAAAATCAAAAAGTAAAATTGTCTACCTTCCACTTCCTTCAGATGATCCAGTCACTAGAATTCCGGATATATCTAACGCAAAAAATGTGCTTGGCTGGGGTCCTATTATCGACAGAAAAGAAGGTCTCAAAAGAACCATTAATTATTTTGCGCACGAATTAAAAATTGCAATTTGACAATGATTACAATAATAATTCCAACTAGGAACCGAGAAAAAGAGTTAACTAACCTTTTACAATCATTAACTGTTATAAAAACACTCATAGATGAGATCATTATTGTTGATTCATCTGATAGTAATTCACACAATTTAAACAGTTTTAACAAATACAAAATTAATTATCATCATACAAATATAAAATCTGCTGCTATTCAGCGAAACATTGGGATGGCATTAGTGAATGAAAATTGTAAGCTTTTAGCTTTTTTAGACGACGATGTATTACCTGGCGAAGAATATTTTAATCAACTTAGCAATGTATTAACTGAAAATAACGCAATAGGTGTTTCTGGACTTGCAATAAACTATAATAAAAGTGAGAAAAATGGCCGTAATAAATTGGCAACACTTTACCGGCAAATATTTTTACTTGATTCAAAAATACAAGGAATTGTATTAAAAAGTGGGGTCAACGTACCGATCAAATGTGAAGAAAATTTAAGCAAAATAGCTAAATCACAATGGCTAATTGGTTGTGCATTATGGGACTATCAAAAAATTAAAAAATTACGTTTTGACACACGGTTATTTGGGCAATCACTGGGTGAAGATGTCATATTCTCACTTAAAGCAAGTAAAATCGGACCCCTATTTGTAAATGCAGGCGTTCGGTTAGATCACACAGAATCTACGATAGAAAGGCCCAATCATTTTGATTTTTACAGAATGTGGGTAAGAAATAGATATTATATTGTTAAAGAATTATCTAGCAGTAAGTATCAACCTGCTTTTCATTGGTGCAATTTTGGAAAGTCAATTATTTTATTTATACTTATAATGAAAAATCCCATTCAAAGTTTGAATAGTTTAACTGGAATGCTTTATGGCTACTTTGATTTAGTAAGAGAAGTTAATGCGCATTAGATTAGTCGGCCACCTAGGTGAACCGTATATGAATATCGGATCAGGCGGCCCATGGTGGGAGTTTGTAAGTGAATTAAAAAATTTAGGTTGCGAAATCGTAGAATCCAATTACGGCGATAAAATAGATGCTTTAATTGCTAATTCGCATTCAAAAATTGCAGTCGAGGAGTGTAGGAAAAACAAAGTTCCAAAAAATAAAATGTTTATAATCTTATGGGAGCCAAAAATAAATGATTATAAACGACATTCAAAAAAAGTATTAAATAAGTATGGAACTGTTTGGTCTCCATCAATTGATTGGGCAAGTCAATCAGAAGCAAAGTTTTTTAACTGGCCACAACTAGGATTGTTCCAGCAGTATGAGACCGAAGAAAGCTGGAATAGAAGACAAAATAAAGCAGTAATGATACTGGCAAACAAATTTTCAGCCACACGAGGTGAACTATATACTTTAAGAAGACAACTTTCTTTACTTACAGCTAAAAAAATGACAATGGACCTGTACGGTGCTAAATGGAATCTTAAAAAAATTTATAGTTACCGACATTATTTCGGGAATTTAGTACGCACTCCAATCAATTTAATTAGCATTAAATCATTCAGATATTTAGGAAAATTTCAAAACAATTACAAAGGGTTAAGCCAAGACAAATTTATAACAGCCAAAGATTATAGAATAGTTGTAGTTTTAGAAAATTCTATGGATTATATAAGTGAGAAATTATTTGATGCTTATGCTTCGAATGCTATAGTAATTTATGTTGGCCCTAAAATTAGCAGATATGGCATTCCTGAATCTGCGGCTATCCAGGTTGAACCAGACGCAAACAAAATCAACCAAAAAATTACACAACTTCAATCCTTACCAATTGAAAAGCAATTTGAAATAACGAAGGAACAACAAAAAAGTATTCTTTCAGTTTCTAAGAATTGGTACTGCAACGATGTACTCAAAAAACTTGCGGTAGATATTTACAAAGAATTGCAATTATGATCAAATAAATCATTGGAAGTCCTGTATAATCTCTCGCATGGCCCCAGTGCTTAGTATCTGTATTCTTACATTTAATCGCGAGTCCTATTTATCAGAATTACTTAGTTCTATTTTTTCTTTGGAAGATAAATATTTAAAACAGTTAGAAGTTGTAATAATTAACAATGGGAGTACTGATGAAACTAAAAAAGCGATAAATTTATTTTCAGAGTCAAACAATGTTTCAATTTCAAATTTTGTTGAAAACAAAAGGGGTTCTTCTATATATCTTCAGTTAGTGGGTAAAGCTAAAGGGGAATTTTTAATCTTTCCAGGGGATGACGACGTTTTTATAACCAGATCAATAATTGATTTAATTGATACATGTAACGCAGCAGGACCAAACATTTCTCTTATTGCTTTTGGTGCCAAAACTATTGATAGCCAAGGGAAATCAAATTTTTACTCCTATTCACCACCAGTTACGCAAAATAAATCAGAGCTAATAGCGAAGCTATTTTTTGATTCAGTATTTTGGATGCCTGCTACTGCAGTTAGGAGAACAGTTATTTCTAACAGACATGATCCACTCACCGTAACTGCATTCGATTGGTGGATATGGCTAACAGCAATTTGTAGCGGTGACGTAAAATGCATTGACAAACCACTGATCAATTATAGGCAGCACACTGGACAAGAACAGAAATCCTATTTAAAGTTAAATTGGGAAACAGATTCATTTCTGATGCTAAGGAAAATTTTAGAAGATCTAATTGCTCCATGGCTGATCAAAGAGAATCTAGAAAGTAGGAATAATTTTCTTAAAAAGATTTCTCAAGATCTTCAAAAAGTAAACTTTGATCAGTATCAGATAATTAAATGGACAATGATTATATCAATATTATCTCAATCATTTGACATTAAAGAAATAATTAATCAAACAAAATTAGTTTCATTAATTTGGAATGACCCGCGTTTTGTTGAGACCTGGTTTAACTTTGAAATGACGACAGAACAAATACTGGATTTTTACAGTTCTTGGGGAATTCCAACGAAAATAATTTTTCACTCAGATATTAACCCAGAAGATAAGAGTCAAAGTTTAATAGATGAGGAAAAATCTTTAACAGTTTACAAAAATGAAACAAATGGAGTTTTTACATACATTATTTATCTTAAAGTAAATAAAAATGATTATCATTTTAGTGGTTTAAGTGAACCTCAATTTAGATCAAAACTAAAAGAAATGTTTAGTTACATTTTGATTGACTACCGTGAAGTTGAAACCATTAATCAGGTTACACCAATGGAGAGAAAAATAATTCAATCATATAGAAAAATAAAATCGTTTAAAATATTTAACTTAGTCAGATAAGAGTATAACGATTATATGAGTAAAGATATATCGGTTTTACTTCCAGTTAAAAATGGTGAAAAATATATAAAAGATTCTTTGCATAATTTATTAAAAACTATTGGTTCAAGTGATGAAATTCTAGTTATAGATGATTTCTCTACTGATGGAACTAAAAATATTGTTCTAACAGAAATTAATAACGATGATAGGATTAGATATATAAAAAATAGCAAGCCTGGACTTGTTAACGCTCTAAATTTTGGCATTAATGAATCAGTAAACACATGGATTGCTAGGGCTGATGTAGATGATAAATATGAGATTAATCGGCTTAGTGAACAGCGAAAAAATATTTTGCCTAATACTGTAGGCATTTTTACTGATTATGATTTTTTCTCAGAATCACATGATTATTTAGGCACAATTCCAAGTGCAATAAATGCTAATGCCGTATCTGTTTCACTCATTTCTAGCCAAAGGACTGCACACCCTTCGATTCTTTTTAATAAAGAAGCTGTAATAAATGCGGGGGGCTACAGAGAAATCGATTTTCCGGCAGAAGACTTGTCTCTATGGCTGCGGATGAGTCGCTTGGGAGATTTAATTTCTATTCCAAAGACACTTCTACACTACAGACTAAGCCCAGGCTCAATTACTGGGACCAGAAGAATCGAAGCTAAAGATATGACTACAAAGTTACTGACTCAGATAGGCATAAATCAAAGTAATATTCTTGGTTTAATAGAAAACTTTGAATCAGTTCAGCAACTTTATAAACAGCACAAGTGTGCATCCGAGAGGGAATTATTGATACTAAGAGATTTGTATTTTTTGTCGAAAAATGCCCATATTGATTCTAAGACTAGAAAAATAATTAACCAACTCTTAATAAGGTCCTTGCCAAAGCATACTTTTAATATTTCAAGTTTTAGAGGAATAAAATTTTTGCATAAAGAACAATCTATGAGGAATAAAGTAAGAAACAACGGATAATGACAAATTCTAATTTTCAAAACAAAGAGAACCCAATAAAGGGAATTATTCAATTATGAAAAATTTCACTAAAGTAAAAGTAATTGGAGGAATTGGAAATCAATTTTTTGTTTTAGCATTTGGACTTGCCATAAGTAGAAGGTTAAAAACTAAATTAGTAGCTGATGATTCATTAATATTTTTTGGAAGCAATAAGTCTAGAAGAATGGAAATTTCCAATCTAATATTTAATGGATTTGATATAAAATTTAAAAATAGTAACTTATCTAAACTACTAAATCAAAAATCAAATATAATTTTCAATAAGACCATATGGAAATTGTCCAAGTTAAATACAAGAGTAATAAGTGAAGATAAGCAAAAAAAACCTCAATTTAGGTTCACAAAAGGACAAACTTTTTCAGGTTATTTTCAAGATTGGTTTTATGCAGATTATGTTTACGAACAAACTTCTAGTTTTGATTTTAATTTAAAAAATCCAAGTTCTGTCTATCTCAATCTGATCAAGGACACTGCGCAAAGTAAGCCAATATTTGTTCACGTTCGCTTAGGTGACTACCTGAATTTTCCTAACATTTACTCGATATTGCCAGAAAACTATTTTCTAGATTCGCTTAAACATTTAGGATTAAATAATAATGAAAAAATTTGGTTATTTGCTGAAGACTTAGAACAGGTGAAGAAGTTTTATCCAGAATTAATTAAAAGGGCGGATAAGGTAATTGATAAAAAGATTGGTTTAAATGATATTGAGAGTTTTAAATTGCTGTGCCAAGGAACTAAATTGATAGCCAGCAACTCTACTTTTTCAATGTGGGCGGCTTGGTTTGTTAATAAAAATGGGTTCAGGGCTGTTGTACCACTTCAGATGGGTGTTAAAGGAGGAAGTGATTCTTTGAGTGATGAAAGATGGGATCGGTATGATGTAGAAAAAAGAGTGATAATCCCTGGGGTCAAATCAAATGCAAGATATTTAGAAAAGAAAAGGGAGTTCTTAAGCAAGTTTGAATAAGTGGGTAATTTGTTGAGTAAATCTAGGTTATACTTATGTAAATAATCCAGCCTCTGTATTTTCAGAGGTCTTGCGAGTCTTAATTTATACTCACCATCGAGACGCGCATCATGTCTCGTTAGGTTGTTATGTCATTTAAGGATTTAAAGGTAAGCCCTGAGCTTATTAAGCAATTGTCAGCTGCTGATATAAATAAGCCATTTCCAATTCAAAAAGCAACACTGCCTGATGCAATTTCTGGCAAAGATATTTTAGGTAGAGGACAAACTGGCTCGGGCAAAACACTTGCATTTGGCCTTGCACTTTTAACTAGATTAGCTGGCAGAAATGCTGCACCAATGCGACCTCTTGCTCTTGTACTTTCACCAACTAGAGAGCTTGCAATGCAGATCAATGATGTTATTGCGCCCCTGTCACGATCAGTTAACTTAAACTCACAGGTTGTTGCTGGTGGCCTTTCTTACTCAAAGCAGATCCAAGCTTTAAAACGGGGTGTGCCAATTGTGGTGGCAACACCTGGTCGGTTAATTGATTTAATCCAAAAGAAACATATTAAGTTAGGTGATATTGAGATAACTGTTTTAGATGAAGCAGATCAAATGGCTGATATGGGTTTTTTGCCAGATGTTAAAAGAATTCTTGATTTAACTAAGCCAGGTGGACAAAGAATGCTATTTAGTGCCACCTTAGATAAGGATGTGGATTCCTTAGTTAAGAAGTACTTAAAGAATCCAGTGACTCACTCATTAGCTAATGAGAAATCAACTGCAGGGAATATGACCCATCACGTTTTGATAATGGAGCAGTCACAGAAAGATTTAATAACTAATCAAATTGCAGCACGAAAAGGAAAGAGTATTTTCTTTGTTAGAACTAAACATGGCGCAGATAAGCTAGCTAAAAGAATGAATGATGCCGGGGTTAATGTTGGCGCATTGCATGGTGGTAAGACACAGGCGCAAAGATCTAGAGTGCTTGAGGCTTTTAAGTCAGGACATACAAACGCGTTAGTCGCAACTGATGTTGCTGCCCGTGGCATACATGTTGACGATGTGTCATTAGTTGTCCATGTTGATGCACCAGAAAATCATAAAGATTACTTACACAGGGCTGGTAGAACTGCCAGAGCTGGCGCAGTTGGAACAGTGGTGACACTTGCAACACATAAGCAAAGAAAAGGTGTGCACGGCTTAGCAGCAAGAGCAGGAGTAAAATTAAGTGAGTCAACCGTTAGACCACTTGATGCCAATTTAGTAAAGGTGACTGGGGCGGCAGAACCATCTGGAATACCAATTGTTAGCGCTCATGGTGCAAAGAGTGAGGGTGATGGCAGATCTGGTGGATATCGAGGTTCAAGACCAAGAGGTGGCGGTAAAAAGAAGAAATCTCGCCCACGTCCGCATGAGCGTCGTAAACGTCCTCGGTAATAATATTTAAAAGTTAATATTTCTTATGGCAAATATTTTAAGCAATATAGAGTTAAATGGAATTAACTTTGTTAAAGAGTCAGAGCGCAAAGGCTCAGCCCGATCATTAATTTGGCCATGGGCAGCTG
>Ga0209400_1002112_pt1 | contig 15304 bp, 10 predicted proteins | sample M_130807_EF_Meta_FD_187313 | JGI IMG/M metagenome (GOLD analysis project Ga0209400, IMG submission 187313) | Freshwater microbial communities from Lake Montjoie, Canada to study carbon cycling - M_130807_EF_MetaG (SPAdes) (version 2) | ecosystem: Environmental > Aquatic > Freshwater > Lake... | reverse complement strand
TTTAAGAAGATTTAAGAAGATTTAAGAATATTTAAGAAGATTTAAGAAGATTTAAGAATATTTAAGAAGATTTAAGAAGATTTAAGAATATTTAAGAAGATTTAAGATTATTTATCAATATAAAAACAAATAATCTTTCATAATTAATAGGGTCATTATTTTTGGTATTTCATATTTCAAAACAGGAATGTCTAGTCTTATTATCAATTCGCATAAATTTAGCTATGTAGCAAATTGTCTAAGGCAGTTTTTTCTTTCCAAGAAGTATGTGGAAGTGCATACTCAAAATCGCCTTAGTATTTTAGCAGCGTGTGAAGATCCTAGTACTATCAGTATTTACAATTATGCTGCATCGCATTGGCCGCTGCCACAAACAGGGCAGATGTGGCTAGAATATGAACTATTAAAAGATCCAAAGCCACCTGGATATTTCTGTGTAAGTACTTCATATCGTAATGAACCGGATCCAATTCCTGGACGCCACGAAATTATCTTTCCAATGTTTGAATTTGAACTCAAGGGTGATTTTTGCGAGATGCTAAAGATGGAAAAGGAATTGCTTTCTTTTCTTGGTTATAGCGGTAATAACCGTAATGAATTTCCGGAATCTAATTATGAAGATGTTGCTAAAAGAATGAATGTTCCCGAAATTACTAGCAAGGAGGAAATGTCATTATATAAGGATAGTAAGATGCCTGTATTCTTTCTAAAGAATTTTCCGGAATATACATCGCCATTCTGGAATATGAAGCGTTATGATAATATTAACAAAGCTAAAAAGGTTGATATTATTTTATCTGGTATGGAGACTATTGGAAGTGCGGAACGTAGCTGTGATAAGGATGATATGCGGTCTCGGTTTAATACTATTTCAGGCGGTAAGTATGCAAAGCTTCTATATAATCAGTTTGGACGTGATCGTGTTGATCGTGAAATGGATGAGTTCCTATCGCATAATTTCATTACTCGTAGTGGTGGGGGAATTGGAATGACGCGATTGATTCGTAGTATGGAATTAGAAGGATTAATTCCAAAGGATGTTATAGATGCTAGAAAGTAAATAGTTAACAAGTACTTATTTTTTTATTATTTTTTGTTTTTTTTTATTTTTTATTCGTGTACGATTGTAATTATAGATTGTTTTAGTTGTGATTAGAAAAACATAATAAATTAAAAATCCTAGGCAGTTAAAAAATACAGATATTGGTACAGATGTATTATGAGGATAGTTGAAAGTATTCATAAACCCTTTTACTAATTACATTACCAATCCGGCGACGTTGTCTATCTGTTTCTGTAAGTATAATATCTGCTAGAAGGGTTTCTCTAGTAGCAATATCAGTACAAGCTTGATATGCATCTAATAAGCTACGTATTGATGGATAGCTTTCCGCAATCTTAATAGCAATAGTAGAGCTAACACCGGGAATACCACATAAGCAATTCAAATTCCACATAGCTGGGGTCATATTATCCTTTTTATTTTTTTTAATAGATTGTAAATATAAATAATTTTCATTTTGCTTTTCAGCTGGTATAATATCACTTGATATAGTGGTATTTGTGTGTGGGTTTGGATTTGGGTTTGGATTGGTGTGTGGGTTTGAATTTATGGGTGGGTTTGGGTTTTCTCTATAACAAGGGAAAAAATCTTTATAGTCTTTTATCAGTCTTTCGTGTAAACGTTGGATAAAATCTAATGTATCCTGTAATGATGCAGTACGTAAAATAGGTATATTATCGCGAAAAGTTGAACTAATTACACTTCCTATAAGAATAGTTTTATCCTGTGGTAATCTTAATTCATCAATAGAACCTTCGAGCAAATATGCAATTTTAACTTTATTACTGCTAGAAACTATTTCAGATAATAATCTTATTTTTTGTTCTTTATATCTACCATCTTTAATACTAGCAATCATATCCATAACACATTTTCTCTCTAGAATAATTTCATATGTATTACCTAACACTGGCGCATTAGTTAATAAGGTATTACCTAACACTGGCGCATTAGTTAATAAGGTATTACCTAACACTGGCTCGTTAGGTAATAGGGTAATTTCTCCTTCGGTATGCCGTATAATTATATCACCTATAGGCAAACTAGCTGTCTGATATGTTATAAATTGTGATTTTGTTTTAATTAAATCAATTAGTTTACTTTCACGCGCATCTATAATTAACATTTCTAGAATAATTATACTAATTAAATATGTATAATGTTTTATATAACTAAATTTGGATATTTTTAGAAAATTTAACAAAAATTGAAATAACATTTTTATAATTAATACATTATTAATTGCCATCTTTGCTAAAGAAATGTCTGATCAATTGAAACGCAATTTTATGCAACAACTGCTTGACAAAATGAACCCTAACCCTGTTCCGGTTAGTCATTCCAATGGAGTTTGTATGAATGCCGATGAGAACACCTCGAGCAAGCCAAACTGGAACGGGTCTATCCTATATTCCCTATTTCTCCTGGTTGGTGAGAGCAAAGAACTTTCGCCTGAACTCTTCGAAGGCCTACCCGCGATCGACTTAATCGCGTTGAAAGCCTATACCAAGGAATTTATGTCGTGCCCCGAAGACCTATCCTCTGACGAACATGCAAGCTTGCTGACTGAAAAGTTTGGAAGCTTGCTGAAGAATATCAAGGAGGCGAATGCTGCTGCCGCCCGTGCCTTTGCCTACGTGAAAGCCGAACTTGCGAACAAAGGCGTTGACATCAAGTTCGAAGAGGATTTATCCCGTTTTGCTCATGATGAAAAGGTGCCTACACCCGCCTACTTTGTGCTCCACCACGGCGACTCTTACGGCATTACAGCTGCTACAACTTCAATCTTGAAGAACTACATCACCTGGCTGGCGGACAATATTCCCCCTTGGTGATCGACCACACATTTGGCCTAAGCTAGCACTCTAGCGGCAAGTTATTTGTGTTTACCCTTACCAATTTAGGGTTTTTTGTTTTATTAAATAACAACAACAAAGAAAAATAAAGAAAAATAAAGAAAAACAAAGAAAAACAAAGAAAAATAAAGAAAAATAAAGAAAAATAAAGAAAAACAAAGAAAAATAAAGAAAAATAAAGAAAAATAAAGAAAAACAAAGAAAAATAAAGAAAAATAAATGAATAAAATTCAATTAAATAATCTAATGAAGGAAGATATATCTTATTCGACTATAACATCGACGTAATTATCAAATTCTCCAGTATTAGTTCGTACATCTGCTAAAGAGAATTTCACCTCACCGGCATTACAGTATTCGCTTGACTTGAAATACTTGGCAATATCGGTATCGTCTTCTTCTTCTAGTGGTACTTCTTCTTGAGTATTTAGTAGATCTTCATCTAGCAGGAGTGTTGAATCACCAGTACCGCACGTAGGTATCTGTCCCACCATAATATTGCTAGATACACCTTTAATATTATCATATGCTCCAAATAATGCGGCATCTAATAATTGGTCTGTCGTCTCTTCGAAACTAGCTTTTGCTAGTGGGCCAATATTTTCTTTTTTAATACCGTGTCGGCTGACTGACATAATCTCTCCGTGTTGGCACATCTTATCACATAGCAAATCAAAATGCCGAGGACTCATCTCCACACTAGTATCCAAGAATAATGTTGTTAGTTGCGATTGAATCTGATATCGGGCAGCTTCAATCCCAAAGATAGTATACATTTCATTGGGGTCATTGGAATAACAACGGGAAGAATCTACGCCTTTACGACAAAGGATTTCAAATAAGTTAGTACCATCAGTCTCTAGGGTGTATTCCGCTTTGCCAATAAAACTACCATTTTCTTTCACGACAATTTGTCGCATTTTAGAATCATCTTCATTCATATAAACTTTGCTAATACCATCAACACCTTTAATTACGACGTTGCCAATTTCTTCAATTTTATCTTTTAAATACTGCAAGTCATCATCAACTCGTCCAGCAGTGCTTTGGAATGAAATGCGCATACGAAATACGAGCTTAGCCGCATTATCATCCATAAACATCATAGATGATTGTGGGAATGCAAGTTTCAACACTTGATTAACGTCTTCCATAGTAATCTTATTATCAATAATCTTCCGGCGGTCAAATTCTAAGCGGATAACCCACGGATTCTCCGGTATAGTAGTCGCCTGAGGGTCTAATTCACTAAACACGCGATAGATTTCCATAAATTCGCGGTCTTCTGGAAGAACATTGTCATAATCATTATTAGGCTCTAGATATATTGCAGATGACTCAAGCACATCACGAACTGTCTTGAGTTCTATATTATTCTTGACTTTCTCTGCTAGCTCACGATTGAAACGATGAGCGGTGTCAAGATATATAACAGCTTCAGGCTGTTTAGGATTTTTTGTATTACTTAGTAATTCAGTAAGACGCGGTACTCCTTGCGTCACTGCAGATTTTTCACCAACGCCAGCTCAGTGGCATCCCACTAGTTTGCTATCCTAGGGGCTGGATCGTACCTTAAGCCCTTAGACGTTAAAAACATCTAAGAACCCATACCTTAGCGATCTCTGAGGGGGAAACATAGACAATAACCTTTAATTCTATATATTTGGTTTTGATGGTTATTATCCTTAGCTTCTCGCCACAGGATTAGCCTACACATATTAGTTTTTACCATTGGAGCCGGTCATTACCCGGGTTCTCTTCAAGGGTTTCCCACTAGAAGATGGTATAATACGTGCTTTTAAAAGAGGCTTTCCCTGTTCCAGGTATGTCGCAGAAGATAACTTATCTATCTTCCACTAGGCAGCAATAAGCTTTTCACTCTGCCTATCCCACTCAGCATATGGGCGGTGAAACCCAATCTTTAAGTGGAAAGTATCTCTTAAAACAAGAAGATTACTAGTACAAAAGTTTTTAGTATGTTCTACTGTTAAATCATATACAAATCGTTTTTCTTCACCGTTATATATTTTAGAAGTTGGTAATACCTCATTTATTTTAAGAACTTTCTTTAGAATAATATTATTAAATTTCTTTACCTTGTCATAACAATTTACTTCTTTAATATATTTTTCAAGTCTTTCTTTTTTATGAGGTACAGTTAAATTAAATAGTTGATTGAATTTTTTATTGTATTTTTTATAGATATTAATACTATATAAATTTTCTTTAGCCTTAGGAAATGATACTCTATCTTGCTTTATGGTATGTATTGACCAAGGAATATTAAATTTATTCAAAATTAATCCTAATGTATTTAACATATTTTTGTTTATAGATGTAGCATTAATTCTACCATCAAGCGCAACGCTACCATCACCACTGAAAAAGCCACTAATAATTCCCCGCTGGAAATCTTCATTAGTTTGAATAGCCCATAATGGTAAATCTTTATCCTCACAGGTTTTGCCAAAGACTTTACATATAACTTCGGCTAAAAGTGTTGATTGGAAAATATGGTCATAAGATTTCCATTGTTTTTTAATAGTATATTCATTTCCATTATCATCTTGTTTTATTTCTGTAATATCTTTCTTATTTGATTCTACATATCTATATCCAATACTCCATTTTCCCATTAATTGTTTAATTGGCTCAATAAATTCTGGATATTGTTTGCTAACAATAATTCTATATTCATTTGCCATTCCATCTGCTAGATATGCACCAACAAAATATCCAAATTCAACATTTAGTTCAATCTTTGCAGGAATATGAGTATGACAAGATCTTAAACTTTTAGGATAAACACAACCTGATTTTGTCTTATCTTTTAAACTAGATTTAACCAATGTTAATCCGCCACCATGGGGAACAGTAAATGTAATACCTTGATTATTTTTGAACCATTTTTTATCATTACTATTATTTGCAATTTGTATTGCTTTATCAAATTCATCTCTGTATAAAAATTTTTTTGGTGATAAATATTCTTTCAAATCTAAATGCGTATATTCATTAAAGCTATCATCCATCTCTAGCCCTTCACAAATAGGTAATAAATCACCTACTTGTAATTCTGAGCCATTAATTTCAATAACTTTGTTTTGGGCTTCATTATAAACTAGAAATGATTTGCCTTTAGTTGCTTTTACTATGCGACCGCATTCGAGTTCTACTTCTAGAATAGTTTCACTACCATCTTCATTTACTACCGGATGGCGTGTAATTGCTTCTAATTTAGTCCACATCACCTTTCCATCTTCATCACAAGAATAGGCACGCCAATCATTACCATCATCTAACGGTATATATATCTGCTTGCCATCATTAATATATTGAATCTTCTTTTTTCTTTCTGGATCGGCTAAGCATTCATTATAATATGAATCTATAAACTCACCAATCTTTGGCGTAATTATATCTCCATTCTTAGCAATTAGAATATCAGTTTCCCAATCGACACTATGTAAAGTCATTTGTGTAGTCTTCTCTCCAAGACTCTGGGCTGCGAGTGGTCCTACCATTTCGCCACCCTCTGCCAGAGAATATTTCCAACGTGTTTTAATTGCATTTACGATGTGAATAAATGCCATACGATTAAATTTCTTATCTCGTAAGAGAATCTTAGGTGCCAAGTAATTCCAAATTAGGACTTCACATCCAATATTACGTTGTCCATGAATACGAGTGAATTCAATAAGTTCCTGGACTTCGGCTATTATCTCAAGCGGATGGATATCTGCTTTTGCTACATCTGCTAGTTTAAATTGTTTTACTGTATTTAGAATCAACCGATTGAAATTAACGGGATAGTAAATACTAGCATTATCAATCTTATTATTGAATTTACTGTATATCTTGTGGAATTCAGTAATTAAAGATTCGAGACTCTTATTATATTCTAGCATTTTATCGCGCCATCCATCTATCTTTTTCATCTTGGCAATTTCACTGGCTAAAACATAATCATATTTATCGGTGGGGTCTAGATAATATTTGTCTTGCAACTTTTCTAGAGAAATCTTTATAAAATCGAACTTCTTTTGAATTTCCAAATCCACTGAATTAAATCCATCATAGCCATAGCAAAATTGCACGATATCATTATTGCTAGCGCGTACACTAAAATCATGCGCCACTTTTAAATCCTCCATACATTTTACCAGCTTACGTTGTAGATATCCAGAATTTGCGGTTTTAACAGCAGTATCAATAACACCTTCACGACCAGCCATAGCATGGAAGAAGAATTCCTGCGGATTGAGACCATTTAAGAAATTACTAGTAATAAATCCACGGGCTTCTCCGCTAGATTCATATCGTGGATAATGCGGTAGCGTGCGATCAGTAAATCCCTTTGGAATATCAGGTTTACCATCAATAGATTGCGGTCCCACTAAGCACATCATTTGTTGAATATTAATCTCTGCACCCTTAGAACCACTAGATACTATATATTTGATACGATTAGACATATCCATTTTTTGCATAATAGATTTGCGAATAGCTTCTTCTGTTTTCTTAGTAATACCACCAATCATAGTATCATAGAGAATATTCAATCGGTCATTGGAACTAATAGAACTATCCAAAATATTCAAATGAACCTTTTTAGTGAGTTCAAGAATATCTTTTTTGCTCTGTAAGATAGATTCCTCATTATGCTTTCGAACTTCTTTTGGCACTATTAAATCTGAAATACCGACACTGAAACCACTACGTACCATATATCGGGTTACCAAACGTTGCAAATCATTAAGATACCGCGTAGCTTCCTTATGACCATAATCATTATAGATTTGATGCAAGATACTATTCGATGCACCCTTTTCTACTTGCCCCTGTTTCAAAATACCTTCTTCAATCACCAAATCTTTTATAAGGGGATTCTTTTCACTCGTCTTTTGATAATAAGTGATTGGTGGTAATATAATAGAATAAAGTTGCTTACCCGTCCATTTAAGGACTTTATCTTTACTCATAGCAGGTTCTGGTATAACACCATTGAATTTTTCAATTCCTACTAACATATTCATAAATTCCTGTTGTGATAAGAATACATTATCATCTGTTAATTTAAACAACCCAAGCAAATTATCTTGTGCTGGTTGAATAATAGGTTTATTCTCACTTGGACTAATAATCATCTTCGAAACTGCCGCTAAGTATTTCAACTCAACGACCGTCTGAAGAGATTGAGGCATGTGTTTGTTCATCTCGTCGCCCTTTTACGTGCAAATTTCCTTATCATTTACAGCTACTGATTTTTATTTTATAGTTTCATTTATTCAAAAATGTTTAGGCTGTAAAAGACTATTAAGTTTGTTCGTTATTTTTTGAATGGTTTTAAGACCTCAAATATTATATAATTCACGAACTACTATTTTGCACGATACCCATAGCTTTCACTATGGGGTTGGACTGTATCTTAACCGGAATCAGCTTGGCTAGGGCTTCATTTTCCGGCAACCTCCGTTCAGTCTCTGGACCCTTCCCATATTCTACCACTCTCCCTATTTTCATAGAGAGAGAACAAACTTAGGGAATAAGGCTGCGGGTAGGCCACATATCCTTAGAATTGTTTACCATTGGGATCGGTTATTAACCGAGTTCTTCCTTAAAGTTTCCAATAAGGAATGGTATCTAAGGCTCGTAATAACTAACGATGAATAAATCAGTTATTACTCTCATCAAAAATTACGGATAAACATATATTAAGCAAGGTCGTATTCAATAGAGTTAAGACAAAGAATTAATTATTAGAAACTTTTACCAAAGCTGCTTTCTTAGCATGTGCTTTTACTTTGGCATTAGCTCTGTATCTTTCCTTATTTGCAGCTTCGCGTATTCTGTTTGCAGCTCTTTCACAAGCTCTGCAAATATGTAAATGTTTTCTAAATTCTTCTTTAGTCTTTAGAACATTACATTTTATACAAATAAGATTAAATTTCTTCTTTTCCTTTCTTTGTCTTAAAATAACATTATAATTCGCTTCTGCGATTTTATATTCATCCTTGCTTGCAATATGTTCATTATTATCCGCAAAATTATCATTTGAGTGAGGCGTTTCCCGATCATCAAGAGGTTTCGCAGTATTTTCACGCTTATATTTAATTAATTTTTTAATAAATTCTAACGCTTGATTTTTTAATATATTATTATCAAGTTTAACACTACCAAAAGATAATTCAATATCTCCTATCGCCAATACAACCAAATTCTTTTTCTTATTAAGATTTGCAATACGTATATATTGGTCATAATTATCAAGGCTTTCAAATCCATCAGGTAAATCCACATCATCGAATCTTTCAAGCTTTTTCTGGTCTAGAGATTTGACTGTAGCAAGTGCCAACCGTTTTCGACTTTCATCTGTATGTTTGAAAACGGTTCCACCCACTTTTAGATTATAACCCTTAGGAAAGATAGCACCCATTTTTTCAATATATTCGGCCTCTATTTTATCACGGTCTTCCCACAAGCAAATATCAATTAATTCAGTATTAAATTTATCAGCACCATATTTCCTAATTGCATTGTTCAGGAAATGACATTGCTTATCTTTATTATTCTTAATTGCTTCACTAATATGGCTATCTAGGCGTTTTTGACTTCCATATCGCCGATATTTGCCATGATTCAACATATGGGACACTGTTTGACCAACATATATCTTATTGTTTTCTGTATTGGTAATCTTATAAATTTCAACATAACGTTCTTGTTCTTCAACGAATCTGGGAATTTCATGTTCTTTTGGTATCCTTAAATTATCTAAATCTCTATATTTGTAATACAGAGACTTAATACTATCATTTGGTAGTGTTGCACTCATTTTTTGATATTATTTACTTTTATATATGAATGTTATTTTACTATGATATTAATTTTTTAAATTATTTATTCTGTTTTATATTTGAGCGTTAGAATTAGTTATTTAAAGCGTGAAAATACTACTAGCAGCTAACACGGTTTGTATCCCGGCCACTGTTTTCGACAGCAAGTTTATCGAAATCTGCATTATATGGTTTACATACATCCACATTCAGTCGGAAAGTGTATCCTTCCATAATACGTGCTTTATGTGCCATCATACTCATTTTATGTAGGGATGGTTGTCGATTGAATAAAATAGTATCACCATTAATCATATGACGATTAACAACATCGCCCATTTCTAGCACATACTTACTAGTATCCTTATCATCTAGAATCATATGTTCCCGTCCATCTCGAACAGTTTTAATACTCTTAGCACCCGGATATTTTCGTGTACCATTTCGTACATATTGATAGAGTCGCGTGATATTATGCTTATTTACCGTTTCCGGGAAAGTCAAATTCATAGCAATAACTAGCGGAACTCCTAATTCTTCAATAGTAAGATTTGCATCGGGACTAATTACGGAACGGGCAGAAAAATCCACACGCTTACCCATAAGATTATTACGAATACGACCTTCCTTACCACTCAATCGTTGACGCAGCGTTTTCATTTTGCGACCACCACGAGTTTGAGCTTCCGGAATATCCTTCATCTCATTATTGAATAAAGTAATGACACTATGTTGCAATGTATCAGTATATGTTTTAATTCTTTCCGGCGGAACATTAACACCTTTGCCTAGCTCATTTTCTAACATCTGGCAAAACTTTATAATATCATAATACTTATTAGTCAAATCATCCTCACTGCGCTGGCTATTATACTGCCGCACACTAGGACGGACACTAGGCGGTACCACCGGCAATACCGTAATAATTAACCAGCTAGGCAAACACCATTTAGGACTAAAACCCATTACTAGCGAATCGTCCTCTGTAATTCGTTTGAATATAGCGAGTACAATATCAGCATTAAGTTCTTGAATTAAATTAATTGGATTTTCCCCAGATTCATATTTCCATTCTGCGGAAATGGTATAGTCTTTACGTAGCTTATTGTTATATTTGCTAGGTTGAATAGCACCACATCCGCCATTGTCATACCGGTTATCACCTTTTTTATCTATTGCTCCACAAGTTTTAACCTTGCTACATTGCTTATAGATTTTTTCAAAGCGATCCTTATAATTTCCACGGGTTGCGGTAATAATATTCTTAAACATCTGATGCTCTTTATTTATCAATAGCCGACTGCATTTGATACAAACACACTTGAGTATCTTCAAAATTGCATCTTCAAATTGCAAGTTAAATAGGGGCTTAGGTAGTTCAATATGTCCAAAATGCCCCGGACAGTTAATATAAGTTTGATCGCACGTCTTACATTTCAAACGTGGTTCAATATAACCCATACGAGGGTCAAATAGTCCATTAATACGGGGTTCTCCATTACTATCATAGAGAGCTTCCACATTAATTTTTACTACTGATTTTTTTAATATGGTTTCTGGACTATAAACTCCAAATTGTACCCCATTAATAAAACCAACTTCATAATTGGCATCTAAGTTTCTAGCTGTCATCCCTAGAATTTTATTTTAATTATTGGGGTTGGAATATAGTAATTCTTATTACTAGGTTATATTTTTATATTCAAAAAAATACAAAAACTAAATCAATTTTTTATTGGCTGTATAAAGCTGAAAAAATTGTTCCAGATTTATATGTCATTTGCGATACTATACAGTATCAAGATTTATTTGATTACTCATATTTAATAATTTCAAATGTTTTATACTAGATGGCAAATTAGATACTTCAATGTTATCAACTGCTATTCCAAGTGTTAAATGCTCTATACCGTGTGGTAGGTTTATACAATCGTCATTTGTATGGCAATTTTCAATTTGTTTTTGCGTTATGTTTTCTTTATGTTTTCTTTATGTTTTCTTTATGATTTCTTTATCTCTTCTAGATTATAAGAATTAGCAATCTAGGTATTTCATTATGACTCTAGAATCACGTCTAGAATCACGCCTTAAAAAACTAGAAGAACGCTTTAGAGATTTAAAAGATTCTAATGCTGAAAATTCTTCTAGTATTGAAGACTTATACGATACTATAAATAATTTTAAATCTGGTAGTACTGCTAGCTATGATTCTAGCGAAGATTCTAGCGAAGATTCTAGCGAAGATTCTAGCGAAGATTATTTATCATCACTTCAATCATCACCAGAATCAAATAAAATGAATCGTAATAAAATAGAGACTATTGCCACTATTCTAGAAGATTATAAATCTAAATATGTAAAGGATACTAATGATTCAAAAGATTTAGAACAGTTTCTAGAATATGTTTCTACAATTTATGCAATTGATAAACAATCAGCAAATCTATCAAATAACACATCAAATAACACATTACATAACCAAGACCAAATTAAAATATGCCTAAATTATTTTATTAGTCTCAATCCTGACAAACGCAAAACCATTCTAGAATTAATATATAATTGTAAAAATCAAAATCAAAATCAAAATCAAAATCAAAATCAAAAGACACAGATAAAACCATCACTATTCACAATTCTAGAATCACCTTTGTCTGGATATCATAAACAAATAGCTATTTCTAAACTAAATATGCTAGAACAAATGGATACTACAGATGCCGAATATTATAAATTGAAACAATGGTTAGATAACTTGTTAAATATACCATTTGGTATTTATAAAGAACCTGCATTTATTAAAACACTACACCCAGCAGAAGTTATAAAAAAGAGTCGCACATTATTAGATAATGCAATATACGGACAGCAGAAAACAAAGGATCATATTCTAGAAATAGTTGCTAGAATGATTTCCAATCCATCCACACGAGGTACAGTATTCGCAGTGGAAGGTTCGGCAGGTGTCGGTAAAACTAGTCTTATAAAAAAGGGATTGGTGCCTATTTTCGGATTACCTTTTCAATTTATATCATTAGGTGGTGCGCGCGATATGGCTTATCTAGCAGGTGAAAATTATACATATATAGGCAGCAAACCCGGTTTAATAGTGCAAGCACTAAGGCAAGCTGGATGTATGAATCCAATATTTTACTTTGATGAATTAGATAAAGTAAGTGATACACCACACGGTCAGGAAATTATTAACCTGCTAATACATATTACCGACCCCGCACAAAACGAACATTTTCTAGATATGTATCTAGACGGAATACCGATTGACTTATCACGCGCACTATTCATATTTTCATTTAATAATAGGAATTTAGTAAATCCAATCCTGCTAGATAGAATGGAAATTATTAAATTTGATAAATACACATATCAAGATAAGGCGGTTATCGTAGAAAAGTATTTATTACCAGAAATAGCAAATGAATATTTTGGTTATGGTATGAGGGCTGGTATAGGTGCTGGTATTGGCACTGGTATTGGCACTGGTACTGGCACAGAAACAGGAACAAACGATGCATTATTCCCTAGCAGTGTGAAAGTAATTCTAGGAAATAAAAAAAAAGTATTGAAAGCCTTAATATTAATTCCACAGAATAAGACTCATAGCTCGAATATAATTTCTAAAAAAATTGGAAAAGGTATAATAAAACATACAAAGAATAAGACACGTGGTATAAGATGTATTAAAAGGAAATTAGAAAAAGCAATTGCTAGAAAGAATCTAGAGGAATTAATCAAACCAATTAAAACACAACATCGCATTATAGTTATAAAAAGTAGTGATGTAAAATAAATTTACATACTCGGATATTCCTGAGGTGGTGTTAAATTTTTGCCACGACCCATAAACATATTTAATTGTTCCGGTGAAATGCAGACTTGGCCGGAAGATGTGCTATACTGCGAATGACAGGTGCCGCCATAGTTATTCTTTGCAAAGACAAATAAGTGTTTTTCGCCATTGGGGGTTCCATCTACGGTTGGGAAGTTCTTGCTAGCGGGGTCTTCGGTAAGTTGGATATCATCACCGACCGGACTATTGATAAACACTTTACCCATCAATGGGGCAGTATCAATCTTGCCAGGAAGACGGATGCCATCATAAGAACCTAGAGGCGATATTAAAGAATTAAGATTTTGATAATTATAACCATCGCAACCACCAGGAGTTGAAGATGCAGAGCCTGCCAGGTTAGGATTATTATCAGCTATCCGCATTGTGTAATCTAGAGGTGCATATCCTCCTAGACCAGAACCATTAAATCCCTCATACATCAACCCCATTTCTAACCCATTTGAACGTAGTTCTAGCCAACATAACCCAAATACAATAACTAGCACACCAATCACTACATAGAGACGGGTGCGAGCATTATTTACTGTTCCTGCATATAAGACTGCTAGAATAACTAGCACGATAAGTGGTAATAGAATATTCATTTTTAAAGAGTAATTCCTGGTAATACTATATATTATACTATACGGATAAAATAATTATCAAATATTAGTTAGCATTATGTAGTATAACTTAGCATAACGTAGTATAACGTAGTATAACGTAGTATAACGTAGTATAACGTAGTATAACGTAGTATAACGTAGTATAACGTAGTATAACGTAGTATAAAGATAATACCGCGATTTTTTTAATATAAAAAATATATTCCTCTAGGATATAGTTAAAAGATGTCAGAAAATCTTAAATCAAATTGCACTGAATTATCACGTGCTTATAATTTCTATTATCACGCCCCAGAGAATAATGATTATTCGCTGGAGTCGTATATAGAAATTTTATCTTTTAACTCGCTGGAGGAGTTTTGGGTATTGGATAAATTCATTAGGCGTGAAATGATTGAAATGGGTATGTTTTTTATTATGGCAGATCCAATCTTGCCGATGTGGGAGGATTCGCACAATATAAATGGTGGATGTATTAGTTGGAAAGTAGATAGAAAAAATGCATATAAATATTGGGTAGATATAATCGGTCATTTTATAACCGGCAATCTGGGTAATCATTCTAACAAGGTAAATGGAATTAGTATTAGTCCTAAAAAGCATTCTAGTATTATCAAGTTGTGGATGAATCAGGAAGTGAATGTTGAAGATTTAAACTTACCCGAATCATTTATGTTGGTGGATGATAAAGTAATCTTCAAGTCTCATACCCAAAATATAGATAAAGATAAGACTAAACGTAATAACGGCCAGCCACTAAATTGTTATAAATATAATGATGGTAAATATCATCGTGGTACATATCTAGAATGATTTCTAATTGCAACCCTTATAAATTCCATTAGTTTTTATCTTTTTTTTTTGGTTATTTAGTAATCAAATTATATGTATTAATTATAGTATCTAGAAGAATATATATTTGTAGTATTGTTTAATAAGTATTATACAATGGATGGTATTAATATTCTCCTATGCATAGTTTTTCTACTGATAATAACATTTATTGGATTAGTTCGAGCACAATCTATCGGTGGAGTATTTGCTTGTTTTGTACTACTAACTGTTATTTCATA
>Ga0209400_1002110_pt1 | contig 15307 bp, 14 predicted proteins | sample M_130807_EF_Meta_FD_187313 | JGI IMG/M metagenome (GOLD analysis project Ga0209400, IMG submission 187313) | Freshwater microbial communities from Lake Montjoie, Canada to study carbon cycling - M_130807_EF_MetaG (SPAdes) (version 2) | ecosystem: Environmental > Aquatic > Freshwater > Lake... | reverse complement strand
TCCAAAGATTTTAGAAGAGGCAGACCTAGTCCTAACAGCAACGTTAGATCACCGAGGTGAATTAGCCAGAATGCTACCTAAGGCAAGTAAATACTCGTTCACTATTGATGAGTTTGCCAGGCTCACTTCTTTCCTAAGGGCAGACCCAGAATTCCAAGAAGAGTTCAAGAAGAAGCCTAGAGAAACTAGGGATCAGTATCTAAAAAGAGCAATACAGGCAGCTGTATTGCTCAGAGGCATGGTCCCAACGAATCTTGATCCTAAAGACGTGGTAGATCCATATGGTGAAAGTATTGAAGTTTATAACCAGGTAGCAGAACATATAGATGTGATGCTAGAGATTATTGTGGACTGGATGAGCGCATGAGAAGAAAGAACATGCGTGATTACTCCAGAGGGGTAATGCTGGTTGATGCCCTAGTCCTTATTGCAACCACAATGATTACCTATCTGTTCAACTATGGATCATTTCAGAGCACCGAAAGCATTCATGAAGATGGTTTGCTGAGATTGAATGTTAGCCCACAGTTCATCGGTTTGGGCATGGGTGTTACTTGGTTTGTGGCACTTGCACTTTTTAGAAGCAGAGATACCAAGATTCTTGGCTCTGACAACGCAGAATACCAAAGAGTGCTGAATGCAACCATTACTGTTCTTGGACTACTAGCTCTTGCATCTTTGTACTTCAAGGTAGACGTTTCTCGTCTATACGTAACTGAAGTAATTGTTATTGGGCTGTTTGCTCTTCTGATTGCTAGAAGGCTTGGCAGAATCTGGTTGAACAATCAGCGTAGAGCTGGCAACTACACCAAAAGAGTCGCCATTTACGGGCCTAGTAAAGAAATAGAACTTGAATTGCAAAAGTATGCCTCTCACAAAGAAGCTGAGTTTGAACCAGTGCTTACCATCGAAGATAACATCGTCCTGACACTCAAATTTTTAAGTTCAGACAAAACGATTGATACAGACCTAACTCGTCTCGCAGAAGAATTAGCTAAAGAAGATATTCAGGTGCTGCAGGTAGTTGGCTCGAGTCTGAGCTCTGCGCAGATGCACAAGAAGTTGCACTGGGCGTTAGACGGTTGGGATATCAGCTTTGTAGTCTCACCGTCAATCACTGGAATATCAAGTGCAAGGCTAACTACAAGAGTTATTGCAGGTTCTCCACTGTTGAAAATTACATCAACAAAGTTCACTGGACCACAGTACTTTTTCAAGACCGTAATGGATTTGGTGGGAGGCCTTTTAGCTTTTCTAATCTCTCTACCTATAGTTCTAATAACTGCCATATTTGTGAAGTTAGAAGATAACGGCCCAGCCTTCTTCACCCAAACCCGAGTTGGGCGAAATGGAAAACATTTCACAATGTATAAACTCCGCAGCATGAAAGTCGGAGCAGAGTTAGAACATGCTCAAAGACAACAGGCTTTGGCAGATCAACTTACTAACTCAAATATGTTCAAAGACCCAGAAGACCCGAGAGTTACCAAAGTTGGCAAGTTCATTCGCAAGTACTCAATAGATGAACTTCCTCAGTTCCTAAACGTACTCAAGGGAGACATGAGCCTTGTTGGGCCTAGACCGCCACTCCTGTCAGAAGTTGAACAATGGCAAGGGCATGAAAACAGAAGACTACTTGTAAAACCAGGAGTAACAGGCCCATGGCAAATAGGTGGAAGATCACTTCTAACCTGGGAAGAAACAGTAGCCATAGATCTCAACTACGTAGAGAACTGGTCAGTGCTTACAGACATATCCATAATCTTCAAGACTGTGGTTTATGTGTTTAAGGGTAGTGGGGCGTTCTAGCCTTGGTTAGCGGTTTGGGGATTTTGAAGAAGCACTCTAATGACAAGCTTTTTAGATGAAATAAATATTGGAAACTCTACATATTACGAATGTATTTTGCGTTCAATTCGCAAAAGTGTTGTTAGTTAGATTCATGTCTTCTATCGATGATTGATTGGCGTCAAATGATGAATTAGATATCGCGACTAAAAAAACAATAATGCACAGTGAGGGTACGGACCAGGCAAGCAAATCGAAGCTGAAAAACATTAGGACGACAAATACAATTGCCGGAAAACTTGTGTCCTTAAGTTTCCAACTTCTAACCAAGGCTAACCCAAAGACGGTCAAAACAACAGCCAAACCAATTAACCCCATAGTCGCTAAAGAATGAACAAGCTGGTTGTCGATTGCGTGGGTCACGCTATTCTCGATTATTCCCTTGGAGAACAGGCTATCTACTGATCCCGCACCAGAGCCAAGCATGGCAGAAAATACATCGCGAGTAAAAACTAAATTGGGAATTGAAAGTAAAGAGTTGAGTCGGTGTAGGGCGGATTGGCCTGAAACATCTGATAAAACTGCTGAAACCGAAGATTCTAGGTATGTGTATCCGACGGTAATAGTTAGAATTCCAGTCATAATTAGTAATCCCCGTCGCAATCTGGAGGCGGTAAATCGAATAACCAGAATTAGGCAACTTAGAAGAACAGTAATCAAAACGCTCGAAGACCCTGACGCATAGATACCTAAGAGAAGGGCAGCGACTTCAAATGCTTTCATAGAAACACTTTTATTTCTGGAGCTAATCGATATAAAAATCCCAAATCCCAGGAAGATAGCAAGTACGAGTGGATGACCTAACGTTGCTTGCGCTCTAGTAGAGCCAAAACTGAATCCATGCGCTGACAGCCCAGCGGAAACTTCTCCGAAAATCAGTGAGGAGCCCATAAACTCGACCACTGCAATTGCAGACTGGAGAATTGCTAGATTTAGAATAGTTACCTTGATCGAAGAGAGCCCTAAGTTATCAACCTTTCGAAACGAAAGACTGAGCTGGAGCACAGGAACAGTAGCCCAAATGAAAAACCAGTTCGGGTTGGGAGAAAATAACTCGATTACAATTTTCAGCAATAAAAACAATGTGAAGTAGCCGAGCAAGGAACTTTTTTCAGTTACCACTGAATTTGGAGAAAGAATATAGCCGGCTAACAGAATTGCGGTAATGATGCCGAAATGAACCACCAATAATGAACCAACTGATCCTGGAACCCCGAGGAGTAGCACCAACAGAGTAATCGCCGATATCACCGACCTGTTGCTAACCAATTGACGGTCCCCGATTAAGGTCCAAAGGACCAGGGCCACTTCCAGAAAAAGAAAGAGGTTAGCCTCGTAAGTACCTTTATTTTGTGAGTTGCTGAATAACAAGAAACCTGCGATAGACGAAAAAACTGGGGGCACAAAAGCCCTTAACTTATTACTCAACTTCATTGAACATCCACTCTTCAGCTACGGTCCGGCCGTCCTTTTGTGGCAATGCGTGGGTTATCTCTTCTCTTGGACGGTCAGACGTGATGGCCTTGGACATTGCTTCCACAAGCTCTGCCGAGCTGTAGTCGGAGTCAAGGACTTGATGCCTATAATTCGCTAGCCATTCTGATATTCCTGATTCAGTTGTTGCGACTATTTCACATCCATGGCTCAAACCCTCGATGATTGGTAGACCAATTTGCTCTTTCCAAACGGACGTTCGCCTTGAAGGCATGAGCAAAACATGAAAACCTGAGTAGGCAGCCAACACATTCGCTCTTGGCGATTGAACGAACACAGTTATCCTGCTATCAAGTTTCAGTTTGGACATCAGTTCTGAATTGGGAATCGAAGGTGTATAGATATCAAGACTGGCAAGTGGAAAAAGTTCTCTCACTTCAGCCCAGGCATCTATCACGAAATCGTATCCTTTGCGTGCCTCAAGTGGGCCTACGAAACCGAATTTGAAGGGGTCCCGCACATCTATTTCAGGAAGTTTTGCGGCTGGCAAAAATGGAGGGAAGTAAAGGTATTTTCCATCTTTAAGTCCTTTTTCAAAGTCATCCTCACCTATTACTGCCTTGTAGATTTCTAGGGAGGCATTGGTTCCAAATGCAATTCGTCTCATGTTTTGTGTCGTGATTTGAATGTACGTGGATAGGACTTTTTTGACGATTGACTTTGGCAGCTTGAATTTTATGTGCAATTTTTGAATTGGGTCTAGATTTTCGATGGCGTATGAAACAAAAGTAATCGTTTGGTTCCCCGTCAATACATTTCTAGCTTGCGCGGCGAGTGATATGAGGGTTAGAGATAGAGCAGACGAAAAGGCAAGTGGCTCGGTTACCTCCAGGCATAACCTCGGGCCAGTTAAAATTCTCCAAAGAACGGACACTAGAGTAACTTTTTTTGCACGTCTTGTTCTCGCATAGAGGGTCAGATCCCAATCAGCTCGAGTGTGTGTAAACCACAATTCATTTTTGACGCCTTCCGACATCCTCTCAAGATGGACAGTTCGTGCCACAGGGTAGTATTTTGCTCTATTTAGTTTGGGTTCGGTTTTCCAAATCGCTTTTGCGTATGAGGTGAATCGCAAACTTTTCTTCTTGTGAGAATTTTTTTTATCTAATTGAAGAACCGCTGATCTCAGCCAATAGCCACCGCTGACAATAGCCTTCCAAAGAAGGGTTGTAATCCAGTTTTTGGACATGCTTTGTTTGTAGAAGTCCAGCAGGTTTTCTATCCAAAGCGTTCCAATTTTATCCTCGTTGCCCGAACTGCCACCAACTTGGTGCTTGGCCAAGACGCCACTTCCGTAAACGACGCGCAGGCCAACTTTCCTGACCCTGAAGCACAGGTCTATATCTTCTGCGTACATGAACCATCGAGTTGAGAGTCCTTCTAGTTCGCGCCAAACCTCACTGCGGATGAAAAGGCATGCTCCTGAAACCCAGTCGACATCAAGTTCAACATCTTTGGACACTTGGTTCTTCAGAAGGTAGTGTCCTCTAAGCCACGGGATCGACTTTGAAAACCTCGACAATCCCGATGCGTGAGTGAATACATTTTTGAGTCCCGGGAAGAAGCCTGCAGCCAGGGTCTTAAAATCTCCAGATCCTTCCTCGGTGTAGGGGCCTAGCACTCCTACGTCAGGGTTGTTTTCTAGGTAATCAATAGCCCTTTGCACAGCCAAAGGCGTTATTTCAGCGTCAGGGTTGAGCAATAAAAGGTACTTCCCTTTTGCTACTGCGGCTCCCGAGTTAGTCGCTGAGGCGAAGCCTTTGTTTTCGGAATTTTGGATTAGTTTAACTTGCGAATACGTGGACCTAATTTTATTGCAGGTTGAATCTGCTGAATTGTTGTCCACGACAATGATTTCGGAATTTTGAAGACCGGCCAAGGCATCTAGGCAAGCCCCAATCACTCTCTCCGAATTGAATGTAACTTGAACAATTGACAGTAAAGGAGGGCTGGTTTTTTCATTGCTAGGCATCCAAACCCTCAATCGCTCGATTTCTGATTGTCTCAACAACTGAGCTCCACTGAATGCTTTTGTCCTTAGGTGGAGGTGGAGTAGGGCGACAATTGATGGCTTGAACCAATGCTTCTAAACTAAGCGGGTCAGCATAAATAGCAGCATCTCCTAATGACTCCCTAAAGACTTTTATGTCGCTCACACGAACTGGTAGCCCAAAGTGGATAGCTTCGACTATCGGAATACCAAAACCCTCACCAAGGCTGAAGAAAAGCAGGCTTTCAGCATTCAAATAGAGCCAGGCCAACTCCCCTGGCTCTAAATTTTCTAAAAAAATCAAAGATTCGTCTGCAATTCCACGTTTTATTTGTTCAGACATTCGCTCGCTTTTGCCACTGGGTTGTCCGACAATGACTAGCGGAAAGTTCGGACCTGACTTTTCAGAGCCGAGGTAAGCAGAGATCGTCGCCGCGAGGTTTTTTCTAACATTCAATCTGCCGACTGTGAGCAGAAAATTACTTGTCTTTAGCAATTTCAATGGCATCTTAGGGGAGGCATTCAAGAGCTCGGTTGGAAGCGACAATCCTGTCGGATGGACTGGTCTTCTGGATAATTGTGAAATTAGGGCCGCACTATCTAGTGAGGAAGTGAATAAGGCGTCCGCTTTTTTCGACATCGGAAGCATTGCCCTGAAGTAGATGTTTTCAGCCATCGTGAACCATTTAGGTTTGACTTCAAAAAGAAAGTCATGAATAAAAACAAAGGAGAGGGCTTTTTTGGAGGGAGAAGCAAAATTGTGTGAAATGACCACGTCTGCATTCCATTTTCTGGCAAGCGTGGGAACTTCGAAGTAATTCACTAGAGCGTGTAATTTTTTGTCTGTGTAGAAGGCTGAGATTCTAGAATTTTTGAATTTTGAGCCACTTCTTAGCGCGACGGCAATCTCATCATCAGGAAAGTTTTGCGCCCAAGACTCGATTATTTCTTTTTGAACGCTAGCGTTCGCTCTAGGTCCAGTCTCCCACCAATATGCATCGAAAAAAACTCTCAACTACTTTGATCTTTCGTTTAGCAGAAGACTGAGAGATTTCTCGTAGGATTCGCAGACTCGTTCCCAGCTATAAAAATTTCTTGCCCTCGCAACATTTTTCGAAGATTGCTGGTCTTGACGGTCAGGGTGCCCCATCAGTTCCAAGATTTTCTGGGTAATTTCGTCTGTGGAATTCACAAACAAAGAATCTGACCCCAAAACTTCTCTATTAAACACTGTGTCCTTCGCAACAATCGGGGAACCGCAAGCCATGGCTTGGACGAGTGCCGGGTTGGTTCCGCCTACTGTATGTCCGTGAAAGTATGCACCTGCATGTTGCCAGAGACTTAGAAGTCGAGAATCATCACTTAAGTGCCCAAGCCACTGAATGTTTGTGTTGGTAGCCTGAAGGCGATGGGCTTCTTCGTCAAAGTGTCCAGCAAAGCCTGAAGATCCGACGATGACAACCTTATATTTCTTTGACAATTCAGGAGCAGCTTGAAAAAAAGCGGTTATAGAGTTCTCGGGCACAAATCGGGCCACCAAAAGAATGTAGCCTCTATGCTCCAATCCAGGTTCGACGGGAAATTCCTCTGAAAACACTCCACCGTAAGGAATGAAGGTGCCAGGTCGGTTGAATCGAGTCGCCCAATAATGTCCAATCTCTTTTGAGTCGACAACCAATTCGGAGGCATGTTTAGCGGTAAATTTAGCGCCTAGAAGGAAGGTCAGTCGTGCCAGTTTTCCCCATTTTGCCCTTTCCCATTCAATTCCGTCCACATTTACCAACGTCGGTATTCTTGCGGCTTTCAAAATAGGCAGCCAAAACCCGTTGGCAACGTTCATGACTAAAGCCACGTCAAAACCTTTAAGAGCAGCTGAAATGCTGCTTGTAGCGCCGTATGAAAGGGTGCTAAGAGATCGCGAGTTTAGGCCACTACTCTGAATCGTGCGAATCCGAGGGTCGGCATGGGTCTGGTCAATTGCGCTTCCGCTTCTTCCGTAAACAGTCACGTCCCAGCCCGCGTCCGCGAGGAACGGGGCAAGGTGCCTCACCGCTGTTTCAAATCCTCCATAGAAACTTGGATATCCACGCGTTCCCAAAATCACCACAGAAGGCATTTTGAATCCTTTCTTGACAGACTTTAGTCGTTTAGTTGTATTTTACGGCCAAGGCACTTATGGCGTTGTGAAGGTACTATCAGACTCGGCGTTTATAGATTTATTTGTTGTTGAATGCCAAGTGCAATTCTCCACTCAGCAGCTAGTTTTTATTGTAAATTTTGAGATGCTATCAATGCCCAATCCCTCTTTGTATCCAGATGAGCGATTTCGCAATGCGTGGACTCCGAAGGCACAACCGCCTCAAGGGAAGCATTGTTGAATCTTCCAACCAAAACCGCTAAAAACCTAAAGCAAGTGTGCCTCACTGCTCCTAAAGACACTTTTCTGTTCCACGGAGATTCTTTTCTCAGAGGCCAAGTAATGTAGTGGATTCCAGACCCGTACTCGGAAATTTGCCCTTTCCCCAGAGATCTGCAAATTAATTCATCCCACGACCCTCCACCATAAGAAAAGAAGCGCAGAATTAACGAATACTTATTAAAGGCCTTACCTGACATCGCAAAACTGCTAACGCCGCTTGATACTTCAACCCACGTGGCCGGGGAAGCGAGGCGCGAGTGAGTTGTCAAGTCCTGAGGAGATGCATAAAGAAATCGCAGGTCTGCTTTTGAGTTTTGTAATTGTGAGACTGCACTGTCTAGGTGCAAGTGGTCGTCCTCCACGAAATAAACCAAATCTGAATCGTCGGGCTGAAATTTTTGAGCAATCGATAGCATTTTTCTCCAAGATTTGCTCGCCGACCCAGAAGATATTTTTTGAAAAATGTCAAACTTGTTCACAGCCAATTGCAGCTGCGAATCTTTTATCTCGCCATTCGCAACGTCAAGAATCAACACCGTTTTTACTTCGCCTAAGCTCGACTTGGCAATCTCGGAGCTCTTTGCTAAAGAGTTCAGGCACGACGTTTTTGAAAACCATTCGGGTCTAAGTTTTTGATTCGATTTTGGCGTTACACGACAAAAAACGTAGGAAGTAATAATGAATCTCCAATTGTGAAAAAGCGTATCTAAATGGAAACAAGTATAATGCACATAAATACTGAAAAGGCTCCACAGGAAATAAGAGTTTTTGATTTAAAAACCACACCCCCAAAAAGAATTGTGAAGGCTTGTCCAACTGATACGGCTGCAAAGTAGCCGATTAGGCTTGGGGATAAGAGCAATTGATAGACCAACCCGCAATTCAGCATCAACTCAATCGTGACTTTGACAAGGAGTGCCGCACCCATTTTTCTTGCATTCATTTCACGAATCAAAAATGCTGACGCAATTAGACCAGCAAACCAACCAAATACATAAGTACAGTAGCCAAAAATCTCGACGTAAGAGTTCGATATTAACAATAGGGAGACCAACGCGAAGAAGGAGAATGCAAGAGCGCAACTGACTTCGAGGCGTAACCCAGCATTTTTCTTCGATCCCCAATGATATTTAACCACTAGGACCGAATTCACGAACAAAGTTATTCCGGCAGTAGCTACCCGAACCACTAACGCTCCCAGGTAGGCGGTGCCAGGCGCTAATCCCAAAAGCGCGATGGTAAAGATTAGGGGCATAAAGGAGCTAAGAACAACCCCAATTATTAATGCCAGTGCGTGCAACCAAAGATTGTTTTTTGTTTCTGACTCTAAATCGCTTCCGTCAAACATGCCGCTGGTTTTCTCCAGATAAAGACCAATTAGCAATGTGACCAAACAGCCAATTAGCCAGGTCAAGCACACGGGGAGTAAGGATTTAGACCCAACAGAGCCTAGTACCCCAACTAAGACTCCCAAATTTGGCAAAAGCGTGACAGAAGAAAGATAAAAAGGTTTTTTATGGCAGGCCCTTTTTACTCCCAATACACCTGAAACCCCGATACATGCTCCGCCTAAACCAAAACCAATTGACACCCAAGGATCCGAATAGTCATCGATGAGCTTTATACTTTCAAGCCGCTGAGAAGATAAGACATACTCAATGACTGACGCAACAATCGAAACAACCACAGTAAAAATCGACCATTTTGCCCATGACGAAAACCCAGGTCGGCCTATTGCCAGGTTGTAAACCAAACCGAGGGCGACGCCACCAAATGAAACCATCCCTACCTGCGTCAAAATGGCAAGCCGATCGGAAGCGGTTGGCCCAAGCAAGGGAAAGATGAGAATGGTCAAACCTGAAAGTGATTGAACAATAATTGAGAGACCAACTACGGTTTTAACTTTGTTCGCATTCAAAATTTGCGCCAGTTGCTTAATTGGACTCAATTGTCGGCTTTCTGTAGAAATGTAGTCGCAACATGCTCAGCGCAAAGGCATGAGTATCTGTGTTGGTCTCGATTCTCATCAAGTTCCCAAACCAATTTTCTAACACCATTTGCCCCAGCGTTTTTCTAGATTTTCCCGTTGCTGCGGATAGAACCATTTTGGGTGCGTTCTCATCTAAGCCCGATACTGTGACAGGTCCAGTTCGGAAGTATCTTGGACCGGTGAGCCTCATTCTTGAGATTTGAGTGGTATTAGTCGGGCTTGGTTGCAGCACTGGATTTAATATTCTTGCTGGCGCGTGGCCCTGGAGAGTCACTAGTTGTTCGACTGTCATTCTAAAATTTGACGAAGTAGGCGTTTTGTAGATTCGAAAACTTTGTATATAGGTCATCCGAGTGTGGTTGTAAACGAATGGCCGCATGCCTTAAATCTAACGGAAATGAAAAGTATTTACACTTTATTAGGCTCAGAAGGATCTCGAGCGACACCAGTCAACGTTAGACACCGCTCCCAGTAGCTTTGATGCCCAAGAAGTATTAGCCCTAAGTTCCCAGATGAAGAAAGGTAGGTATGATAACCAATGGGTGATTCAGCCTTGCTTCTGGGAAGCTTCGATAAAGAATGGTAACGGGAATGCGTGGAATAGTTTTAGCTGGGGGCACGGGAAGTCGATTATGGCCTATTACTCTTGCTACTTCAAAGCAACTTGTACCGGTTTTTGATAAACCCATGATTTACTATCCTCTAACGACCTTGATGTTTGCCGGTATCCGAGACATTTTGATTATTACAACCCCTCATGATCACGACCAGTTCGTTCGACTGCTTGGAGATGGGTCTCAATTCGGAATAAATCTTGAGTACGCAGTGCAAGAGAAGCCAAACGGGCTGGCAGAAGCATTTATCCTAGGTGAGAACTTCATCGGAGAAGAGCCAGTTGCACTCGTCCTAGGTGACAACATCTTCTATGGTTCAGGTGTTGGAACTGCACTTTCACAATTGTCTAAGCCGTCTGGCGCTCTGATATTTGCTTATCACGTCTCAGATCCTTCTCAGTACGGAGTTGTGGAATTTGACTCTTCGGGAAAAGCAATCTCTCTTGAAGAGAAACCATCTATACCAAAGAGCAAGTTCGCTATACCAGGACTCTATTTCTACGACAACACCGTTTCGGCTAAAGCTAAAACTCTTAAGCCTTCTCATCGCGGTGAGATAGAGATAACTGATCTCAACAGGCTTTATCTCGAGTCTGGAGAGTTACAAGTTCACACGCTCCCTCGAGGTACTGCATGGCTAGACACAGGAACTGTCGACGATCTGTTGGATGCTTCGGACTTTGTAAGAACTATCGAGAGAAGACAGGGACAAAAAATTGGAGTTCCTGAGGAAGTGGCTTGGCGAATGGGCTGGTTGACGGACTCTGAGATGTTGGAGCGTGCTGATGCCTTGGAGAAGTCCGGATACGGCAAGTACTTGCGACTGCTAGTCGCTCAAGGTAAAGAGGGCTAGGTCTTTGAAGAATATATTAGTCACAGGTGGAGCTGGATTCATAGGATCTAACTTCGTGCATTACGTTATTGAGAACTCGGATTTGAATGTTGTCGTGTTCGACAAAATAACCTATGCGGGCAACCTGCTTTCGCTGAAAGGACTACCTGCTGATCGTTACAGCTTCATTCAGGGAGACATCTGCAGCGCTGAAGAGGTGAAGCAAGCTGTCAAAGGTATGGACGCCATCGTTCACTTTGCCGCTGAGTCTCACAACGATAATTCTTTGGGAGGTCCTGCCGCATTTGTTGACACAAACATTATTGGAACCTTCAATCTAATTGAGTCAGCGAGAGCACTTGATCTTCGCTACCACCACATTTCGACAGATGAAGTGTTTGGAGACCTAGAGCTCGACGACCCTGCTAAGTTCAATGAAACAACGCCATACAATCCTTCCAGCCCGTATTCAGCAACAAAGGCAGGTAGCGATCTCTTGGTTCGTGCATGGGTCAGATCATTTGGTCTAAAGGCAACCATCTCTAACTGCTCGAACAACTATGGCCCCAGACAGCATGTCGAGAAATTCATTCCAAGGCAAATCACAAACATCCTTTCGGGACTGCCAGCCAAGCTTTATGGTGATGGCAAGAATGTTAGGGACTGGATTCATGTCGATGATCATTCCTCAGCCGTGCATCAGATTCTTATGAATGGCAAAATTGGCGAAACATATCTAATTGGAGCTGACGGTGAGAAATCTAACATTGATGTCTTGCGCTTGATACTTAAGGGCATGGGTAAAGAAGTAGATGATTTCGAACATGTTAGAGATAGAGCGGGCCACGATTTACGTTACGCAATTGATTACAAGAAAATCAGAGACGAACTTGGCTGGCAACCGTCACACACAGATTTCACCGTGGGCTTAGCCCAGACAATTGATTGGTACAGAAAGAACCCAGAGTGGTGGTCGGCCTCTAAAGATGAAACAGAGCAAAACTACTCTGCGACTGAGAAGTAAACAACTATGTTCTCCAAAGAACTCAAGGTTACAGAGTCCCCTATCCCTGGACTCTATGTAATAGATCTCCCAGTTCATGGTGACAACCGAGGATGGTTCAAAGAGAATTATCAGGCAGAGAAATTGGCTTCGTCTGGACTACCGTACTTTCGACCAGTTCAGAACAACATTTCATTCAATGAGGACATTGGCACCATCCGAGGATTTCACGCAGAGCCGTGGGCGAAATACGTTTCAGTTGCCACTGGTAAGGTTTTTGCAGCCTGGGTGGATTTGAGAGAAGGAAACAGTTTCGGTCGAGTCTTCTCTATTGAAATAGATCCTTCAATTGCAGTTTTTATTCCGAGAGGTGTTGCGAACGCTTTTCAGGCTCTAGAAAAGAACACCGCATACACTTACCTCGTTTCTAAACACTGGGACGCAAGTGCTAAGTACAGCTTTGTGAACTTGGCAGATGAAAATCTGGGAGTCAAGTGGCCTATCTCTTTAGATGATTCAGCGATCTCCGAGAAAGACAAGAATCACCCGTTTCTAAAAGATGTTGAACCTGTCAAGGCTGAAAAACTCCTAGTAGTTGGATCTTCGGGGCAGTTAGCCAAGTCTCTTCGCAAAGTTTTACCAGATGCGACGTTTCTCTCAAGGGAGGATTTCGATTTGTCTGACAAATCATCGCAGCTTCCATCTGATTTTGGTTCTTACAAGTGGGTGATTAATGCAGCAGCATTCACCAATGTCGATGGAGCTGAGACTTTCACTGGCCGCAGATTAGCTTGGGCCACCAACGTTGAGGGTTTGGCTAGATTAGTGGACGCTTGCAAAAGAGAAGGTGTGGGCTTGGTGCACGTCTCAAGCGATTATGTTTTTGATGGCGAGTCCGAATCTCCGTATCAAGAAGAAGACATGATCTGCCCATTAGGCGTTTATGGTCAGACAAAGGCAGCAGGAGAAGTCCTTGTATCAACCTTGGACAGATATCAAATCATTCGAACAAGCTGGGTTGTTGGCGATGGCAAAAACTTTGTGTCAACTATGAAAAGACTTGCTGGTGAATCAAAGGAAGTAACTGTTGTAGATGACCAAGTAGGGCGCCTAACATTCTCAGACGATTTGGCGAAGGCTATTCAACAACTTCTTGAAAAGGATGCGTCGGGAATTTTCAATGTTTCCAATTCCGGATCAGCAGTCTCTTGGCATCAAATAGCCCAGAAAATTTATGAAATTCAGGGCGAAGACGTTGCTCTTGTAAAACCAATAAGCACCTCAGATTATTTCGAAGGAAACCCTAACGTCGCTCCAAGGCCTAAATTTAGTGTTCTGGCTTTGGATAAATTACAAAAAATCGGAATAGAAATGCCTGATTGGGAGAAATCCCTACTCAATTTTCTAAATCAAGATTAAGGCCTCTGCAGCCCCGTCCAATGAGGACTTTAGATCCAAGAACTAATCAGCCAACCCATACAACCTGTCACCAGCATCACCTAAACCTGGGACTATGTAACCAAGTTCGTTGAGCTTTTCGTCTAGTGCACCTAGGACTATCTTTACGTCCTTGTTTCCTATGTGATCTTCAACTGCTTTGAGACCTTCGGGAGCTCCTAGAAGGCAGATGCAGGTTACATCTGTTGCTCCTCTTTCAAACACGTAATCGATTGAGTCGATTAGTGTTCCCCCGGTAGCGAGCATTGGGTCGATGATGAATACCTGTCTATTGGTTAGATCATCAGGAAGCCTGTTGGCATATGTATATGGTTGAAGTGTTTCTTCGTCTCTCTTAATGCCTAAGAAACCCACTTCAGCGGTTGGGAGTAGTTTTACTATGCCTTCAAGCATTCCCAAACCTGCTCTAAGGATTGGGATGATGATTGGTCTTGGGTGTGAGAGCTTTAGACCTTCTGTCTTAGTTACAGGTGTCTCTATCTCTACTTTGGTGGTTTTGACTTCTCTGGTTGCCTCATATGCAAGGAGGGTCACAAGTTCCTCTACTAGCTGTCTGAAGACAGGGGAAGGTGTGTTCTTGTCTCTAAGGACTGTTAGCTTATGAGTTATTAGGGGGTGGTCTGCCACATGGATCCGCATGTGCTAAATCTAACAGTTGATATTCTCAAATCAGTTCTGGGTGCTCTAAGGCAAGGACATTCTCTGGGACAGCAGTTGGCGTAACATGAATCTAGCAACTGAGAGGAGCAGGTGGTGAGTAAGCACTGGGAACCATACATGAGAGCTGCTCTTACTGAAGCTCAGATTGCTATGGATGTGTCTGGGGATGTTCCTGTAGGGGCAGTAATGGTTTCTGCTGAAGGAGAGATCATCGCTAGGGGCAGGAATCAGAAAGAGCTGTTGGGGGACCCAACCGCTCATGCTGAGATTGTAGCCATTAGAGAAGCTAGTTCATTGTTGGGGGATTGGCGTTTAGAAGATATGACCTTGGTTGTTACCTTAGAGCCCTGCGTAATGTGCGCTGGTGCTATTCAAGCGGCCAGGATTTCAAGAGTTGTTTTTGGAGCTTGGGATGAAAAGGTTGGAGCCTCAGGATCTCTATACGACTTGGTTAGAGACAAGAGGCTGGGCTCAGAGATTGAAGTAATTCCTGATGTATTAGGTTCCGAAGCTAGTTCCTTGCTGAAAGAGTTCTTCGAGCAAAAGCGATAGTAACGCAGATTTAACCTTTATTTATCCAATATTCTCTATCCCTAGGTGTCTAAACATGTAGTATGTCCCCATACAGGGATATTCGCATAAGGAAACAAATGGCTCGTTTTGTAGTGAATAGCAAACATTTAGAGGTATCTCTAGATGCCAAGGCTTCGCTTATTCAATTGATTTTTGAGAAGCCTTATGTTCAGATCGGCCAAGTAGTTCAGCGTTGTGGGGTAACTAGAGTTACTGCGGCTAACTGGCTGGCGTCCCTTGAACACCAAGGAGCTTTGAGTTCTTTGGTCTCTGGACGAGAGAAGTTCTTTATAAATAGAGAACTTGTCTCTGTTTTAGGGGAATAAAGGGCTTTAACTGCCCGTGAATATGGGGTAACCTACTTAGCGGTGACGTGTCCGAGCGGCCGAAGGTGCAACTCTCGAAAAGTTGTGTGGGTGAAAGCCC
>Ga0209400_1002108_pt1 | contig 15321 bp, 12 predicted proteins | sample M_130807_EF_Meta_FD_187313 | JGI IMG/M metagenome (GOLD analysis project Ga0209400, IMG submission 187313) | Freshwater microbial communities from Lake Montjoie, Canada to study carbon cycling - M_130807_EF_MetaG (SPAdes) (version 2) | ecosystem: Environmental > Aquatic > Freshwater > Lake... | reverse complement strand
GAATGGCGCGCGGCGATGCGCGCGGAACTCGGCGTTCCTGCGGGGCTGGTAGCCGGCACCGGGCACCAGGTGGAGTGGTGGCATCCGGGCATCGTTGCCAAGTTCATGTGGGCGGATGCGATCGCCAGCCGTGACGGCGCGGCGGTGCTCTGGCTGGTGGTGGATACCGACGTGCGCGACCCGCGCGAACTGCGCGTGCCCGTGGAAACACAGGGAAAATTGCAGGCGGTGACGCACCGGTTCGGCCCGCGAGCCGCGCAGGGAACACCGGCGTGCCGGCGCGATGCGCATGCGCCGGCGCCGTTCGAGGCGCTCCGCGGCGTGGCCATTCCGGCGTCCGCCGCCGAGGGCGTGCGTGCAGCGCACGATGCGCTCCTGGCGAACGCCGGTGCTGCCGACTGCACGGAACAGGTGATCGGTGCGCTGCGCGAGACGACCCCCGCGATCGGCACACCCGCATGCACGGTGCGGACCTCGGCGTTGCTGCAGACGGCGCTGGGCGCGGCGATCGTGGCGCGCACAGCGGCGGATCCCGTCGGATGCGCGCGCGCCTTCAACGCCGCGGTCCGCCTGGTGCCGCGCGTGGCGCAACCGCTTGCGGAGGACGGGCCGCTGGGGGCCGAACTCCCGTTCTGGACCATGGCCGCGGACGGAACGCGGGCGCGCGTGCGTGCATCCGAACTACCCGCGCTCCGCGAACGCAGCGCTCCGCTCTGGCCGCGCGCGTTCCTCACGAGCGCCATCGCGCGTGCCGCGCTCTGCGACCGATTCGTCCATGGCACGGGCGGCAGCACCTACGAGCGCGCCACCGAGGCCTTCGCGGCATCGTGGATGGGCGCCACCTTGCCCGCGTTCGACATGGCCACCGCCACGCTGCGGCTTCCGTTTGCGCCGGACGACGGCCCACCGCCGGTCACCCCGGCAGAGCGCCGCGCACGGTGGTTCGACCCGGAATCAGCGCATGGCGCGATGAGCGAGCGCAAGCGCGCCGCACTGGACGCCATCGCGCGCGCACCACGTGCAAGCGCCGAGCGACGCGCCGCCTGGCGTGCCATGCACGAGGAATTGTCGCGCACGCGCAACGCGCACGCGTGCGTTTTCATGGAGCTGGACGCACGCACGGCCGCGGACCGCGAGCGCGCCCGTGCCGCCCTGCTCCGCGCCGACCGCACCTGGGCGGCCGTGCTGCATCCGCGGGAATCGCTGGTGCGGCTCGCGGAGGCGATGCGGGCGCAGGCGCGCCACGCATGAGGAAGCGCGCGGAGCACGCGATGCCGCGACGATCATGCCTTTCATGCCGCTCACGTGCGCATGGGCTCAGGCCAGCGGATCGGGACGGAAGAGCCGGGTGTCGAGGCTCCACACGCGATCGGTGAAGTCCTGGCCGGGACCGATGGCCTTCTCGCGCTGCACCGCATGGATGGCCACGGTGGTCTTGGCGTCGAGGTTGTCGAGCATGGCCACGAAGATGGCCTCCGGCGTCGACGGCACCTTGGCCGCGCCGAACTCGAGCGATCCGTGGTGGCTGAGGACGATGTGCTGCAGCACGAGGAGCGCATCCGCCGGCAGGCGCGTGGCCTCGTCGCGGCTGATCTTGTTGGCCATGGCGCTGAGCATGATCACGCCCTTCACCGTGTGGCCGATCAGGTTTCCCTCGGTGGTGTAGGCGAATCCGCGCTCCCACGTGAGCTCGGAGGTCTTGCCGAGGTCGTGGAGGAAGAGGCCCATGAGCACCAGGTCGCGGTTGAGCCCGGGATAGAGGGGAAGCATCGCTTCCGCCAGGTTGAGGAGCTGGAGCGTGTGCTCGAGCAGGCCGCCGATCCACGCGTGGTGCACGCTCACCGCGGCAGGCGCCTGGCGAACGCGGGCCATGAAGGCCTCGTTGGAGAGGTATGCGTCGGCGAGCGCGCGCATGGCCGGGTGCGAGAGCGAGCCCATGATGCGGCGGAGCCCGTCCTCCATCACCGGGATGTCCTTGCGCGATGCCGGGAGCAGGCGCTTGAGGTCCTCGACGTCCACCTCGACGGCGCTGATCGAGTCGACCACGATCTGCACCTGGCCGTTGTATTCCTGCGCCTGGCCGCCGAGCCACACGAAGCCGGTGGCGGCGAGCTCGCCGAGCTGCGATTCGTCGAAGGTCCACTGGCGGATCGCCAGTTCCCCGGTGGCGTCGCGGATGATGCCCTTCAGGAAGTGCTTGCCGTTCTTGGCGGTGCCCACCTGCGGGTTCACGATCGAATAGACGCCGTCCACGTAGGTGTGCGGGCGGATCTGGTCGACCGGGACGTGCGGGCGCGGTGCGCCGGGTCCGGAGGGCTGGGATGTTGCCTGGCTCATGGACGCGCGAGTGTACGCAGCGTGCCGAGAGCGCCGGGAATCTCCGCCGCAAGTTCGGCAGCCAGCATCCCCGCGGTGCCGCCGGCGCGTGCGGCCCAGCGCTCACCGGCGATGGCGTGCGCCTCGACGGCGAGCCGTGCGCAGTCATAGAGGCCGAGCTTCGGGCCGAACTGCGCCAGGAGGCCCGCCACCACGCCGGAGAGGACGTCGCCGCTGCCGCCGACGGCCAGCGCATCGTTGCCGTGCGCGCATGTCCAGGTGCGATGCCCGTCGGAGACGACGGTGCCGTGGCCCTTGAGGACCACCACGCAGCCGAGGCGCTGCGCGAGCCGTTCCGCCGCGTGGGGCCGCGCGACGGGATCGATGGGGTCGGCATCGATGGAGAGCGCCTTGGCGAGCCGCGCGTATTCGCCGGGATGGGGCGTCAGCACGATGGGAGCGCGCAGGTCGAGGTCGAAGCGCGGCGTGGCGGCCAGGCAGTTGAGCGCGTCGGCATCGACCACCACCGGGCGGCCGTCGTCCTGCGAGAGGAGGCGCACGGTCACCTGTTCTTCCGGGAATCCCGTGCCCAGGCCCGGGCCGATGACGAAGACGTCCGCGCGGCGGGCGTGTTCATCGATGGCCGCAGCGACGGCGTGGGGCACGAGGTGCCCTTCGCCATCGACCGCAAGCGGCAGCCCGGTGGCCGAGGGATTTGCGGCAAGGATCGAGGGAACGAGCGGTTCCGGCGCCGCCGCGATGCAGAGCGCTGCGCCGGCGCGCAGCGCGCCGAGCGAGGCAAGCACCACGCTCCCGAGCATGGTGGTGGGATGCGCGGCGTGGCCGCCGATGACGCAGACGGTGCCGAACGTGCCCTTGTGGCCCGCAGGATCGCGGAAGGGAAGCGGCGGGAGCGGCTCGCTCACCGGGGCTTTCCGGAAGAAGGCGAGACGGCGGCAGGCGCTGCGGCAGGCACCGCGACGGGCTTGCCGTTGATGGAGCGGACATCGATCTCCGTGTCGCCCATCAGGTCAACGATGCGCGCGAGGTCGGTGTCGAGCGATGCGCCGTCGGCCGCGCTCCAACCGGTGAGGAGGTGCGATGCATCGAAGCGCGGCCCGCCCGGCGGCAGCACGGCGTCGAGGTCGACCCACTTCCCGTCGATGATCGCCTGCGTCCACATGTGCCAGCCGTAGGCGTTGCGGATGCCTCCTGCCTCCGACACGTAGAGCAGGCCCGAGGCGACGCGCGCGGGGATGCCCTGGGTGCGCAGCAGTGCACAGAGGAGGACGGCGTGCTCGGTGCAGTCGCCGGCCCTGCTCTTGGCGGCCTCGCTCGCGGTGGCAAAGCCGCTGGCCAGGTTCTTGCGGGAAATGTGGCGAAATACGGCGGAACGCAGCGCTTCGGCGCGGGCGAGCGGGAGCGGCGCGCAGCCGGCGAGCGCCTTCTCGGCGATGGCGCGGATGGCCGGGTCGTCGCCATCGGCCATGACGCTGGCGCGCGTGAAGCGCGAGTCGGCGCGGTCCGACTCGGAGGCCGGGGAGCCGGCATCGGCATCCACCGTGACGGTGGCGGAACCGGGCCCGGTGCGCGCGAACACCTGCGCGCCGGCGCTCGGGATCTCGCCGAGCGAGCCGTCCGTGGCGCGGATGGCGAGCTCCGCACGGCGCGAACCCGACAGCGCCCGGCCATCGGACGAAAGCATGATGAACGTGCGCGCCATCACCTCCACCGGTGCTGACTTGGCGGTGGCAGCGGCGCGGGTGGTGAGCGCTGATTCCAGGATCCCCACGCCGAGGTCGGTGCTGCTGCGCACGAGGACGCCGTCGGAGGCGATCCACTCCGCCGAGGGCCGCTCCATCAACGACGTCTTGGTGCTCCATTCGGTGACGGACACCGTACGGCCATCCACCTGCGCCTGGGCCTGGCCCTTCAGGACGCTCTGCACGGCGACGGGCTCGGGACCGCTCTCCGGATCGAGCGTGATGTAACGGAGCTCCTTCGCACCGGACGCCAGGCGATGGCGGACGAACTCGTCGGCGGCGCGCGGCGCGAGCCAGCCTGCGGGCGGAAGCGGACGGTGCTGCGTGGTGCGCCGGCCGGCCTGCTCCTCCACGATGTCGATGCCGCCCGGGCCGAATGTCCACGTGGAGGTCACGGGCGCAGCACCGGAATCCTTGCGGATCGAGGCACGCACGGGCTCGCCCCGCGACGTCTCCTCGAACTGCGTGCGCGTGCGGATGGTCACGCCCTGCCCCATGCGACCGACGGTCATCTCGGTCTCGGTGATGCTGCGGTAGATGTCGCCCTCGCGCTCGAGCGCGTCGTGGAACCAGCCGCAGGGCTGGCCGCCGAGCGACAGGCGGTACCAGCGGTCCTCGACCACCTGCGCGGTGGCCGCTGCCGGGGGCGATGCCGGCACCTGCGCGTGCCCCGTGGGCAACGCAACACCGGCCACGCACGCGAGGATGCCTGCAAGCATCACGCGGCGCGTTCCGGATTCACTGCGGGCGCATGAGCGGGAAGAGGATGACATCGCGGATCGATTCCGAATTGGTCATGAGCATCACCAGGCGGTCGATGCCCATGCCCATGCCGCCGGCGGGCGGCATGCCGACGCGCAGGCTCTCCACGAAGTCGTGGTCGAGCGTGCGGAAGGTGCTTTCCTCGTCGTCGGCACCGGCAAGCTGCTCGGTGAACTTGGCGAGCTGGATGTCCGGGTCGTTGAGCTCGGTGTACGCGGGGCCGATCTCCATGCCGGCGATGAAGAGGTCCCAGCGCTCGGCGATCTCCGGATGCGCGCGGTTGGGGCGCGTGAGCGGGCTGATCGCGCTCGGGTAATCGAGGACGAACGTGGGCCGCTGCGGGTCGATGAGCGACTCGGCCTGCTCCTCGAAGAGCTCGTTGACGAGCAGCCAGTGGTCGAGCGTGGCCCACTTCTCGACGTGGTGCTCCTTGCCCGCGGCGCGGACCTTCGCCTCGTCGCGCATGTCGAAGCCGAAGGCGCGCTGGAAGAGGTCCTCGTAGCGCACGCGCTCGAAGGGCTTGCGGTAGTCGATCTGCATCGAACCGAAGGGAAGCACGGGGCCATCGCCGCCCTCGGGGCAGCCTGCCATGGCGCACGCCACGTGGTGCACGAGGCTCTCCACCATCTCGAGCATGGTCATGTAGTCGCCGAAGGCCTGGTACGCCTCCATGGCGGTGAATTCCGGGTTGTGGCTGCGGTCCACGCCCTCGTTGCGGAAGTTGCGGTTGATCTCGAAGACCTTGCGCATGCCGCCCACCATCAGGCGCTTGAGGTAGAGCTCCGGCGCGATGCGCAGGAAGAGCTCCATGTCGAGCGCGTTGTGCTTGGTCACGAAGGGACGCGCCGCGGCGCCGCCGGCGATCGGCTGCATCATCGGGGTCTCCACCTCGAGGTAGCCGCGCGACTCCATGAAGCGGCGCACGAGGCTCACGATCCGCGAGCGCTGCTCGAACGCGCGGACCGTCTCCGGGTTGGAGTACATGTCCACGTAGCGCTTGCGGTAGCGGATCTCGGCGTCCTCGAGGCCGTGCCACTTGCCGGGCGGCGGCGCGAGGCTCTTGGTGGCGAGCTCCATGGCGGACGCCCAGATGCACGTCTCGCCCTTGTTGGTGCGGCCGATGGGGCCCTCTGCAACCACGATGTCGCCGTAGTCGAGCGCCTTGGCAAGTGCGAACGTGGACTCGGGGACGTTGGCCTTGCTCACGGTGACCTGCAGGTCGCCGGAGGAATCGCGGAGCCAGAAGAAGACGAGCTTCCCGAGGTCGCGGTGCTGCATGACGCGGCCGGCGATGCGCACGGCGGCACGGCGGTCCACCACGGCGGCGGCGGGGTCGGCCTTGCGGGCCTGCTGGCAGGCCTCGAACTCCGCGTGCGCGGATTCGTCGAAGCGCGCGCGGGCGGCGGCGGCGGTGTCGAGGTCGTCGACGCGGCGACCGTAGGGCTCGATGCCCAACGTTGCGCGGAATTGTTCCAGCTTCGCGCGTCGGGCTGCGACGAGTGCGCCCTCGTCCTCGGGCGTCGGCTGCTGGTTTGCGTCTGGTGTGGGTTGCATCGCGGGAGTCGAGTTCGTGGTCACGGGATTCCAAGCCATCCTAGCGGTTCGCCCCGCGCGGATCGCTATGCTTGCAGGGCTTTCCTCCGACCTACCCATGCCACACAACATCAAGCGAATCGGCGTTCTCACCGGCGGCGGCGACTGCCCCGGACTCAATGCGGTCATCCGTGCGGTCACGAAGACCGCCATCTGGAAGTACGGCATCGAGGTGGTCGGCATCGAGGACGGCTTCCAGGGCCTGATCGAGGACCGCGTGCGTCCGCTCAGTGCGCTTGACGTGAGCGGCATCCTGACGCGCGGCGGCACCATCCTGGGCTCGAACAACCGCTGCAACCCGCGCAAGTACTGCGTCCGCGTGGACCCGGTGACGGGGCCGGTCTTCGAGGACGTCATCGGTCGATGCGTGGACACCGCGCGGCGGCATGCGCTCGATGCCATCATCGTGATCGGCGGCGACGGCACCATGGCCGCGGCGGCCCCGCTGGTGGAGGCCGGGATCAACATCATCGGCGTGCCGAAGACCATCGACAACGACATCGTGGGTTCGGAGATCACCTTCGGATTCCTCACCGCGGTGAACACCGCCACCGAGGCGCTCGACAAGCTGCATTCCACCGCCGACAGCCACCACCGCGTGATGGTGTGCGAGGTCATGGGACGCAATGCGGGCTGGATCGCGCTGACCTCCGGCGTGGCGAGCGGCAGCGACATCATCCTGCTGCCGGAAATCCCCTTCGACCTCGACCACGTCTGCGAGAACATCGACTTCCGCATGAAGAAGGGCCCCGGCTTCGCCATCATCGTGGCAGCAGAGGGCGCGCGCCCGCGCGAGGGCAAGCAGATGGTCGACCGCGTCGACCACACCTCGCCGGACCCGATCCGACTCGGCGGCATCGGCCGCTGGGTGGCGGACGAGATCGCCAGGCGCACCGGCGTGGAGACGCGCTCGAGCGCGCTGGGCCACATCCAGCGCGGTGGCGGCCCGATCCCCGCGGACCGCATCCTGGCCACGCACTTCGGATACCACGCCATCAAGACGCTGATGGAAGGCAAGCGCGGACGCATGGTGATGCGCCAAGGCAACGTCTTCGGCGACGTCGACCTGCTGCACGCGGCGGGCAGGCAGCGCCTGGTGCCGCCGAACCATCCGCTCATCGAGGCGGCCCGCGCCATCGGCACCGGGTTCGGCGATGGCCGGACGCCGGAGCCCGCGCCGAGCAACGAGGGCTCCGAGTCGGTGGTGGTCTGACCGCGCAAACCCGCGCGGTTTCCTAGGATCCGCACCATGTTCACTGCCATGCACTGGTCGGTTGCGGCATTGGTCGCCTTCGGCTGCGGAAGCATCCCGTTCGGCCCGATCGTGGCACGCCTGCGCGGCATCGACCTGCGCACGGTGGGCAGCGGCAACATCGGCGCCACCAACGTGGGGCGTGCGCTCGGCTGGAAGTGGGGCGTGCTGGTCTACGTGCTCGACGCCATCAAGGGCGCGGCGCCGGTCCTGGCGGCGGGCGCGATGGCAGGGATCCTCGGCAAGCCAGCGGACGAAGTGGCGCCTGCGGACATGTGGTGGTGGCTCCTCATGCCCATCGCTGCGGTGCTTGGCCACATGTTCAGCCCGTTCGTCGGATTCAAGGGCGGCAAGGGCGTGGCCACCGGGAGCGGCGCGATGCTTGCGGTGTGGCCCACGCTGACCGGCCCGCTCCTCGTTGCGATCGGCCTGTGGGCGGTGCTTCTTGCCGCCACGCGGTACATGAGCGTCGCGAGCATGGCGGCGGCGATCTCCATTCCGCTCACGGTGGCCGCCGCCGCGGCGATCCGCACCGGCGATGGAACCCCGGATGGCGAGCTTCCCATACGCCATGCGCTGCCGGCCATCATCGTGACGGGCGGCGTGGCGCTGCTGGTGGTGTGGAAGCACCGTCCGAACATCGAGCGCCTGCTTTCCGGCAAGGAAAACCGCCTCGGCACCAAGCGCTGAGCGGGCCTGCGTGGGCTCGCGGCGCGACGCACGGGCACCCCGGCCGCGCACTACGATTCCCCGCGTGATGCACGCCGCAACCAACGAAACCGACGTCCACGGGGGCTACCGGTCGCCGCTCGAATCCCGCAACGCAAGCCCGCGCATGCGCGCGGCCTGGAGCGCGCGGCGCAAGTTCGGCACGTGGCGCCGCATCTGGCTGGCGCTCGCCGAGGCGCAGCACGAGCTGGGACTGCCGGTGAGCGCGGCGCAGGTCAAGGAACTCGGCGCGCACCTCGATGACATCGACTTCGCCGCCGCGGAAGCGCACGAGGCACGCCTGCGCCATGACGTGATGGCGCACGTGCATGCGTACGGCGACGCCGCCCCGGGCGCGCGCGGCATCATCCACCTGGGTGCCACCAGCCAGGACGTGGTCTGCAACGCAGACACGCTCGTGATGCGCGATGCGCTGCAGATCGTGGCGGAGAAGCTCGCGCGGGCCATCGACCGCGCCGGTTCGTTCGCCACCACGCACCGAAGCCTGCCGACCCTCGGATGGACGCACTACCAGCCGGCGCAGCCCACCACCGTGGGCAAGCGCGCCACGCTCTGGGCGCAGGACCTTGCGATTGCGCTGCAGGAAGTGGAGATGCGCATCGCCGGCCTCCGCCTGCGCGGGCTGCGCGGCGCCACCGGCACGCAGGCCTCGTACCTCGGACTCTTCGGCGGCGAGGCCGCCAAGGTGGAGGAACTGGAGCGGCGCTTCGCCGCCAAGCTCGGCTGGCCCGCGGGCCAGACCTGGGCGGTGTGCGGACAGACGTACCCGCGGCTCGTCGATGCGCAGGTCCTTTCGAGCCTGGCCGTTGCCGCTGCCGCCATCCACAAGTGCTGCAACGACCTGCGCCTCCTCGCCAACCTCAAGGAGGTGGAGGAGCCATTCGAGAAGGACCAGATCGGTTCGAGCGCCATGGCCTACAAGCGCAACCCGATGCGCTGCGAGCGCGCCACCGGGCTGGCGCGCTTCGTGATGAACCTCTCCGGCAACGCACTCGACACCGCGGCCACGCAGTGGTTCGAGCGCACGCTCGACGACAGCGCCAACCGCCGCCTCTCGCTGCCGGAAGCGTTCCTGGCGCTTGACGGCGCGCTCGACATCATGGCGAACGTCCTCGGCGGCCTGGTGGTCCACCAGGCGACGGTCCGCGCGCACCTGAACGCCGAGCTTCCGTTCATGGCAAGCGAGGACATCCTCCTGGCCGCCACCAAGCGCGGCGCCGACCGCCAGGAGGCGCACGAGGTGATCCGCCGCCACAGCCAGGCCGCCGCGCACGCGGTGAAGAGCGAAGGCAAGCCGAACGACCTGCTCGCGCGCCTGCGCACCGAGCCGATGTTCGCCGGCATGGACCTCGAGACGCTGCTCGATGCCTCCGCGTACATCGGCCGCGCGCCCGCGCAGGTGGACGCATTCATCGCCAACGTGGTGGAACCCGTGCGCGCGCGCTACCGCCAGGCGCTTGGCGAAGAGCCGAGCCTGCGCGTCTGAACCGCCCCCACCAACACGAATCCACTCCGGGCCACAGAACCATGGCACTCCCACGACTCCGCCCGGAATCCACCGCCCTCCTCGTCATCGACGTGCAGGAGCGCCTCATGCCAACCATCGCCGCCGCGCCGCGCGTGGAGGCCAACTGCGCACTGCTTGCACAGGCCGCGGGAATCATGGGCATTCCGGTGATCTGCACCGAGCAGTACGTGCGCGGGCTCGGTCCCACGGTGGCCACGGTGCGTAACGCACTGCCCACCACCGCCGAGGTGATCGAGAAGACCCGTTTCAGCGCGCTGGTCGACGGCGTGCGCGCCACGCTGCGGACGCAGCGGCGTCCCACGGTGCTTGTCTGCGGCGTGGAGGCCCACGTCTGCGTGCTGCAGTCGGTGCTGGACCTGGTGGCCGCCGGCTGGACCGTCTTCCACGTCACCGATGCCATCTCCGCCGGGCAGCCCGACCAGGTCGACCCGGCGTTCCGGCGCATGGAGCGGGCGGGCGCCCTGCCCACCGGCACGCTGTCGTCGATGTACGAACTGCTGGGGGATGCCTCGCACCCCCTGTTCCGCGACATCCTGCCGATCGCCAAGCAGGTCCCGAAAAACGCCTGACGCGCCCGCGGAGGGGCGCGTCAGGGATGGTTCACGGTCTCAGGAAGCAATCCTGCCGAGGCCAACTCAGGCCTGGCCGCCCTCGGACGCGTCGCGGAGGTTCAGAACCGCCTGCCGAACGGACTGGGCGCACTCCTTGATCTCCTGCATGGTCTTGCGGACGCGAGTGCCTGCAGCCTTGTTGCCGCCAATGGCCTTCTTGATGTCGTCATCGCACTCCGCGATGAGCTTCTTCATGCGCTCGTATGCATCCATGTGTGTTCTCCTCTGGAAGGGGTCGTGGGGGGTATCCGTCGCTGGTCGCGACAGGGGTCATCGTTGATCAGAGCCGCCGGACGGGGCTTCGACACGCACAGCGTACCCGGCGGAATGGGGTTTGGCTGACAGATCTGCCAAAAATACCGCGCCTGCGACGCTCCAAATGGGGTTCAAATTCTCAACCAACTGCCAAAGCCCACATTATCATCTCCCAACCGTCGCCCGACCTGCACCCGGAGACCCTGCCTTGGCCACCGAATTCGTCGTTGACCTCGATTCCATCGACATCTCGAAGGTCCTGTTCGGTCCGCGAGACCTCGACGCCGACCTGCCGCAGACCGGCCACATGCGCCACTGCGACGGCGTGCTCTGGCACAACCCGGAATTCACCGCGGGTGTCGGCCACAAGTTGGTGCGGGACGATGAATTCTGGGTGGCGGGACATATCCCCGGACGGCCGCTGCTGCCAGGCGTCCTCATGATCGAGGCGGCCGCGCAGATGGCAAGTTTCCTCAACACGAAGAGCGGCCGCGTGAAGGGCTTCCTCGGATTCACCCGCTGCGACGAAGTGAGCTTCCGCGGCCAAGTGGTTCCGGGCGATCGGCTGCTCCTCCTGGCGAACCTCACCGAATGGAACCGCCGACGGTTCGTCTCCCACTGCCAGGGCGTGGTGAACGGCAAGCTGGTCTTCGACGGCAAGATCACGGGAATGACCCTCTGAACGGTCCGGCACCCTGCGGTACCGTGGAACTTCCATGCCGCTGCCTCCGCTTCGACTTGCACCCATCCTGAAACCCCGTGCCTGGGGCGGACGCTCGCTGGCACGCTTGGGGAAGCCGCTTCCACCGGACGCGCCCATCGGCGAGAGCTGGGAAGTGGCGGACTTGGCTCCGCCCGTGGCCGATGGCGTGTCGCAGGTCGCGGACGGGCCATTCCGCGGCGACTCGCTGAACCACCTGATCGGGCAGCACCGCGCTGCGATGCTCGGGAGGGCACGCGCGAACGGCGACCGGTTCCCGTTGCTCGTGAAGTACCTCGATGCCGCGGAGAACCTCTCCGTGCAGGTGCACCCGACCGCGGCCTACGCGGCGGCGCACCCCGGCGCGCACCTGAAGACGGAGGCGTGGCTCGTGCTCCACGCCGAACCGGGCGCCGCCATCTACCGGGGCGTCCACGAGCACGTATCGCCCGAACGGTTCCGCCGCACCATCGATGAAGGCACGGTGGTCGAGCTCCTCCATCGCGAGGCCGTCTCCGCCGGCGACTGCATCCCGCTCGAGAGCGGGTTGTGCCACGCACTGGGCACGGGCGTCCTGGTGGCCGAGGTGCAGACCCCGAGCGACACGACCTTCCGCGTCTTCGACTGGAACCGCAACGACCCGGCGCGACCGCTCCACGTGCAGCAGGCCATGGAGTGCATCCTGTTCGGCGCCGCACAGCGACTGCCGGAACGGCCCATCACCAACCTGGCGCGCAGCAGTGCCGCATGGAGCGACGGGCTCCGGGCCGCGGTGCTGTGCGCCAACGAGCACTTCGAGATCGAGGCGATCGAGGCATCGCCTTCGGGCGATGCGGCGCCGATGGAGTGCGTCACCGATCATGCCCCCGTGGTGCTGATGCTGGTGCGCGGCGAGGCAGTGATGGAGTCCGAAGGACACCGCCCCGTCCACCTGCGCGCCGGAGACACGGTGCTGCTGCCCGCGGAACTGGTGCCCACCACCATCGACCTCGCGCCCGAATCGCTCCTCCTTCGAACCACGATGCCGGACCCGGCGCGGCGCATCCGCGATGGCCTTGGTTCCGTAGGCAACATCGCATGAATCCTGGCCGATCGATCGACTGCCGGCACCGCACGGCATGCCTGATGCTGACCGTGGCCCTCGCCGGCCTTGCGTTGGCTCGGCCATCATCCGCAGGCGCCCAGTCCGCGCCGCCCGTGCCGAACCCCGGCGGCCAATCGAACCCGCGTGCGCCGCAACCCGCCGCGCCGGTCGTCATCCCGCCGCCGTTCCTTCCCGATGCAGGCGCGCAGCCCACGCGCCGCACCACCAAGCCAGGCGGGATGCCGACGCCCTATATCGCGGGAGCGCGCCAGTTCCTCGTGCAGCCCGGCCAGACATGGCAGCACCTGCTGGAGGAAGTCCAGCCCGGCGACGAGATCATCTTCCCGGCCGGGTTCCACGTTCCGCAGGTGATCACCGACCTGCGGGGCACCGCGGAGCGGCCGATCTTCCTGCGAAGCCGCGACCCGGTGCCCGCCGCCATCGCCTGCGAGACCGATGGCTGGGTCTTCGTGCGCCCCCGCCACGTGGTGGTCGAGAACATCCTGTTCCTCAATCCGCACGGAGCCGCGGTGGTAGTGGACGGAAGCGGCCAGGATCCGCAGGCCCCGCTCTTCGAAGCGCAGTTCACGATCCGCAACTGCACGGTCACGTGCACTCGCAAGGATCCGGGCCAGGATGCCGTGCGCGTCCGCAACGTCTCCGACGTGCGCGTGGACCAGCTGCGCGTCGATGGATGGAACGACGCCGCGGTCGAGATCGTCGATTCACGCCGCGTCCTGGTGCGCGGGCTGATGATGGCGCCCTCCACGCAGATGCTGCAGTCCGTTGGCGTGAAGGTGGAAGGCACATCCGGGCAGGTCTCGATCACGGGATGCTCGTTCAACAAGATCGTGCGCACCGGCGTTCGCGTGGGCACCCCCTGCCCCGGCGGTGACTGCGGCGCCGTGCGGCCGGTGGAGCAGGTGCGGATCGACCGCTGCCTGTTCGAGAATCCCGGACAGCTGCTGGAAATCGCCAACGCCCGCGACCTGGTGCTCTCGCGCGCCACGGTGGTGAACCCGACCGATGCCATCTATTCCATTCCCGCAGATGCCGGGACCGTCGAGCAGGTGCTCGTCGAGAAGTGCCTCGGCTTCTGGTTCCCGGGGACGCTCGCGCGGTTCAGCCCGCATCCCGACCGCATCCCGCCGACCGCGGTGACGCTGGCCGACAACCTCTGGTACTCGCTGGAGCTGCCGACGGCCTGGGAAGCGCTCGGGGCTCCGTTCGGCTACCAGTCGGTGCCGCAGCACATCTCGCCCGACCCGGGGATCGACGTGACCACGCTGCGCCCGCGCAATGGCGAGGCGGTCCGGTACGGGGCCTACAGCATGGCTGCGCCGACGTCCGCACGGCCCACCGACAACCCGGTGGACGGCCCGGAACTGCCGCCGGTTCGCAAGCCCGAGGCACCGCCGCCGGCGTCCCGCGGACGTACGGCCGCCCCGGATGCGCCCGCCTCCGCCCCGAACCCCAGCCCCTGAGGCCCGGAACCCCTGTCCGGAGGCACCGCCGCCGACAGGGCTTCCCACTATCATCCCCGACCCCCGTGCTCGCCACGGGGCGTGGACTTTCCAGACGGGCCTGCCGCCGCGGCGCGACCGGCCCATCAACCCTGACGCCGCACGACTCCAGACGGAGCCACCGAAACATGCCCAGCACTGGCACGATCAAGCAGGTCATCGGCTCGACCTTCGACGCCGAATTCCCCGAGAACGCGATCCCCGAGATCTTCAACGCGGTCACGGTCGACTTCGAGCTCAACGGCCAGAAGCAGACGCTCGTCGGCGAGGTTGCCAAGCACCTCGGCGGCGGACAGGTCCGCTGCGTGGCCCTGGCATCCACCGACGGCCTGCGCCGCGGCACCGCGTGCGTCGACACCGGCTCGCCGGTGAAGGTGCCCGTGGGCGAAGGCGTCCTCGGCCGCGTGTTCAACCTCCTCGGCCAGCCGGTCGATGAGCGCGGCCCGGTCAACACCAAGGACGTCGCGCCGATCCACCGCACGGCCCCGACCATCGCCGACCTCAACCCGAAGACCGAGATCCTGCAGACCGGCATCAAGGTCATCGACCTGCTGTGCCCGTTCGTCCGCGGCGGAAAGATCGGCCTGTTCGGCGGCGCCGGCGTCGGCAAGACCGTCGTGATCCAGGAGATGATCGCGCGCGTCGCCCGCAACTTCGGCGGCTACTCGGTGTTCGCCGGCGTCGGCGAGCGCACCCGCGAGGGCAACGACCTGTGGCTGGAAATGCAGGAAGCCGAGTACACCGACGCGAGCGGCAAGAAGATGCACGTGCTCGACAAGGTGGCCATGGTGTTCGGCCAGATGAACGAGCCGCCGGGCGCCCGCCTGCGCGTCGCGCTCAGCGCGCTGACCATGGCAGAGAACTTCCGCGACAAGAGCGGCAAGGAAACCCTGCTCTTCGTCGACAACGTGTTCCGCTTCACGCAGGCCGGCTCCGAGGTGTCCGCACTGCTCGGCCGCATGCCGAGCGCCGTGGGCTACCAGCCCACCCTGTCCACCGAGATGGGCGCCCTCCAGGAGCGCATCACCTCGACGAAGGACGGCGCCATCACCTCCGTGCAGGCCATCTACGTGCCGGCCGACGACCTGACCGACCCGGCGCCGGCAACCACCTTCACCCACCTCGACGCGTTCATCGTGCTCGAGCGCAAGATCGCCGAGAAGGGCATCTACCCCGCCGTCGATCCGCTCTCCTCCACGAGCCGC
>Ga0209400_1002105_pt1 | contig 15328 bp, 17 predicted proteins | sample M_130807_EF_Meta_FD_187313 | JGI IMG/M metagenome (GOLD analysis project Ga0209400, IMG submission 187313) | Freshwater microbial communities from Lake Montjoie, Canada to study carbon cycling - M_130807_EF_MetaG (SPAdes) (version 2) | ecosystem: Environmental > Aquatic > Freshwater > Lake... | reverse complement strand
TTTTTTTTCTTTTTTTTTTCTATTTTCCTTTTCTTCTATTCCAGACATATTTTGTCTTTTTTTTATCTCCTTCATGACATTAGAGATTTTTACATTTTTAAATTCTAACAAAACTAACAAATGATAAAAAACATCTGCAGCCTCATGTATAATGTTTTTTTTATTATTATTCCTAAAGGCGCTTACCAACTCCAAAGATTCTTCTTTAAATTTATTAATGCACTTATTTTTTCCACCTTTAAATAGGCTAGCTGTATAAGATATTTTTGGATTTTTATTCTTGTTGGATTTAATCTTTTTTTGAAGATTTAATAAACTGTTAAATGTCATATTATATAATCTAATTTATCTTAAAAAGATTAAAACTATTATTTATATTACTTTAAAAAATTTTGCCAAATATCATTGATTGCATTCTTAAAATGATCACTAAATTTTTTTGAATCGAAAAGAATAGATTTTCTAGAGTTTTGTCTTAAATTAGATCTAATAACATTAAGTTTAGTAAAATCTTTTGCATAATATATTGCTTTATCAGCATATTCTTTAGAATTATTAGCAATCCAATCATTCATATTTAAATTTATATTAATACTTTCTCCGCACTTAGAAATAAACGTAGTTCCTTTTAAGGCTAGAAGAGGTACGCACATCCAAGATGCCTCTAAACTAGTTGTGCCTCCCGTGTAAGGAAAAGTATCTAGTGCAATATCTATTTTATTATATGACAAAAGTAAGTCTTCTCTTTCTGAGCTTCTTTCAAAAATTAAATTTTCTCTTAGAACATTGTTTTGATTAAATTTAAATATAAAATTATCAACGTAAGTTTGATCTTTAAATCTTTCAGACTTTAATATTAATTTTGACTTTGGGATATGATTTAAAATAGATGACCAAGTTTTGATTACTTCATCATTTATTTTATAAATATTATTAAAACTACCAAAAGTAATATAATTATTTTTTATCGCCGGAGTATCAGAGGTCTTTACATTTTTTATATCGGAAGTTGATAGGGAACACCAAATATTCGGTAGCTGATATATTTTTTCTATATAATTATTTTTATCTGTCGTTGGAGTAACGTAGGGATCTCCAACAATATAATTGATTTCGGGAATTCCTGTTGAAGCGAGATATGCTGCCCAACTAATTTGTATTGGGGCTGGTTTGGAGGCAAAAATATGCAATCGATTACCATAAGTATGTCCCTGCATATCAATAAGGATGTGTATTTCCTTTTCTTTAATAAAATTAATAAGCTCTAAATCTTCAAGATTACTAACATCTTTCCATTCATGAAAATTTAATTTTAGTTTCTTAGTATAGTCATCTTCAATATTAGAATTTGATAATGCAAATAATTTAAATTCATTATTTTTATAAAGTTCGCTAAGTAAATCTAATAAAAAATAACCAACTGGATGTTTTTTAAAATCCGCTGAAAGAAAACCAATATTTAATTTTTTTATATTATTATAATCTGTATTATTAAAATTCTTTATAGCGTTTATACTTTCTCTATATTTTTGAAGATGCTGTTTATAATAACCTATCTCTTTGTTGCAAAAAGGAATTAAGCTTAAAAAAGTTGAATAAAATTTTGTATTCTTAGGATTTAAAATAATTGCTTCTTCGAAATACTTAAACGCAAGATCAAAGTTTCCCCATTCAAAATATAAAGTTCCTAGATTGTTATAAACTATTGATTTTTCACCTTTTAGATTTAAAGCCTGTTTCAACAATTCTTCTGATTTACTAAAATTTTTTAATGTTAAATATAAAAGACCAAGATTATTAAAACTTAGATTCAAACCTTCAGAATTAACCGAATTAGCTTTTTCATAGTAAAAAATTGCATGATCATATTGCTGAAGCTCCTCATATGTTTTTGCTAAATGATTATAAGCACTATAAAAATTGGGATTATAACTGCAGGCTTTTTTAAAAAAACTAATAGCAAGATCATACTGCTTCTGATCAAATTTTATAATACCAATATTATAATAAGAATTATGATCTTTTTTATAAACTACTAGCAGATCATTAAATAAATCTTCAGCTTGAAAATAATTTTTTATTTTATAATACAGAACAGCTAAATTAAATTTGGCTTCATAAGAATTAGCATCTAACTCTAAAGATTTTAAATAATTTAGTTTAGCATTAGAAAAATCTAATAAAGAATCACAAACAAAACCTAACAAATTATAAAATAATGCATCGTTTATAAATTCTTTTTCAAAAGACAATAGAATCTTTTTTGCTTCATCAAATTTTGATAATCTGATTAAGTTTATTGTTTCGTTAAAAATTTTATCTTTTTGAAAGTGCAATTAATTAATTTTTAATTTTAAATACAAGCTAAACATTTAATATATTTGAATTAATTAAACATTAAAAGCTTTCCACATCTTTTTAAAAGAAACAGACAGATTCTCAGCAAATTTTTTTGAATTAAAAAGCACATTATTATTTCTATTAAAAATCAAAGTATCTTTGATTAATTGAAGTTTTCTTAAATCCGCAGAAAAGTTTATCGCTTTTTTTATATATTCATCACTACTTTTGCATATCCAATCTTTTAATCCTAAATTAACATTAATACTTTCTCCACATCTAGATAAAAAAGTATCTCCTGACCTGGTCAAAATAGGAACGCACATCCAAGATGCCTCTAAACTAGTTGTGCCTCCTGTATAAGGGAAAGTATCTAGTGCAATATCTATTTTATTATAATCTTCAAAAAGCGTTTTTCTATCTGAATCAATTTCAAAAATTAATTGTTCTAATTTAATATTATTCTTCAAAAATAGCTCTTGATAATTCTTCTTAATTTTTTCATTTCTAAAATTAGAATTTTTTAAATATAATCTTGAATTTTTTACTTGATGTAATATTTCAGACCATACATTTATTAAATCTGGATTAACTTTTATTAAATTATTGAATGATCCAAAAGTAACGTAACCATTTGTAGTTGCTGGGATATTTTTAAGAACAGTAACATCTTCTGCGCAACTAAGATTAGACCAGATGTGATCTTGCTGAGAAATCTTTTCAACAAACTGACTTTTTTCACCAATTATATAAGGATCTGTAATTATATAATCCATTTGTTTTAATCCTGTTGAGGCTAAGTATCCGGCCCAAGCCACTTGTACTGGAGCAGATTTTTGAAAAAATATTTCCAAACGATTCTTTGCGGAGTATCCTGACAAATCCACAAGAATATGAATGCCGTCAGCTCTTATTTTATTTATTAAATCAATATCTTTTAAATCTTTAATATTATTCCAGGAAGCAAATATTGATCTAAATTTAATGTTGAGAGAATCTTGGGTATCATCATTATAATAAGCAAATAATTCAAACTCTTTTATTTCAAAAAGTTCCTTGATTATTCCAAATATTTGAAATCCAACTGCGTGCTCTTTAAAGTCTCCTGAAACAAAACCAATTTTTATCTTTTGAGGATTTTTTATATACGTAAAATCATTTAAATACTTTTTATCAATTACTTTTAAAGTGCCAATATATTGATTAATAATTTCAAAATATTTTTCTAAATTAAAATTCGGATTGTAATTATATTGAAGTATATAATTCTTAAAAATTATTGGATTATCTTTATAAATTCTAATAGCATTTTCATACATTATAAAACCTTTTCCAAATTCTCCAATCGCAACATAACATTGGGCAACAACTGAAATACAATTTGCTATAATACCGGGAGAATCTTTTGAATTTAAATTTAATATTTTCTCGGATAAATCAACAACGTCGTAGTATTTAAAATCATCTTTTAATGTTTGAATGAGATCTAGATAAGCATCATAAAATTTATTATCAAGATCTATAGCTTTTCTAAAAAATTCTATTGCTAAAGATTTTTTGTTTTGTTTTTTAAAAATTTTACCTAAATTATTGTAGGGTAAAGCAAATCCAATGTTAACTTTTATTGCTTTATTAAAATATATTGCTGCTTTTTCATAATCTCCTAATTTTAAAAAAATTGATCCTAAATTATTATAAGCGTAAAAATAATCAGAATCTAACTCTAAACATTTCTGGAAATTCTTTTCTGCGAGATCTAGTTTTGAATCTTCCAAATATAACAAACCTAAATTATTATAAACTTCAATATCATCTTTTTTTAAATAAATGCATTTTAAAAAGCATTCTTCTGCATCTTTAAATTTATTAATATTTTTATAACAATCTGCTAAATTAAAATAAACTTCAAAATAATTTTGATTAATTTTAATAGCTAAATTAAAATATTTTATAGCCTCTTGAAATTGATTAGTTTTTTTTAATACAGTTCCCGCATTATAGTACGCTTCAACAAAATCAGGTTTAAAATCTACTGCTCTTTTAAAGGCCAATAATGCTTCTTGATATCTATTTTGATTAGAAAAAATGACACCTAAAAAATTTTCTAAGAGAAATTTATTGGGATATTTTAATATTAATTTTTTTAATCTTAACTCAGAATCCTGAATATTTTTTTCATTAAATAAGTCTAATATAATCTGAAATTCGTTTTGCGATTCTTTATCTAAAAAATCTAACATTTTTATTAAAAACTAAAGTCTAATCGGAATATTCTTATTAAATAAATAATTCTTTGCTTCCTGTATTGTATAGTCACCAAAATGAAAAATTGAAGCTGCAAGCACAGCACTTGCTAAACCCTTTTCTAAAACTTGATATAAATGTTCAATATTACCTGCCCCACCAGAGGCGATAACTGGTATTGATACAGAACTTGAAACCAGTCTTGTTAGTTCAATATCATATCCTATTTTAGTACCGTCTCTATCCATAGACGTTAACAAGATCTCACCAGCTCCATTCTTTTCTGCTAACTTAGCGTACTCAATAACATTAATTCCTGTCGGATTTCTTCCTCCATGAGTGAATACTTCCCATTTATTTTCTGAAATCTTTTTTGCATCAATTGCAATAACAATACATTGTGAACCAAATTTTATTGAACTTTCCTTAATAAAATTATGATTTTTTACTGCAGCAGTATTAATTGAAACTTTATCTGCCCCAGCTAACAATAGACTTTTAATATCTTCGATGCTTGTAATTCCACCTCCTACGGTTAATGGGATGAAACAATTATTTGCTGTCTCTGATACTTTATTTAATAAGATTTTTCTATTCTCATTAGATGCCGTTATGTCTAAAAAACAAATTTCATCTGCTCCACCTTTGTCATAAATTTTTGCTTGTTCAGCTGGGTCTCCCGCATCTTTTAAATTAATAAAATTAATTCCTTTAACTACTCTTCCATCTTTAACGTCCAAGCAGGGTATAATTCTTTTTTTTAACATTGTTTAAATAAGTTTTTTTAATACATTTAAATCGATGGATTTGTCATAAATTGCCTTTCCAATAATAACACCCTCGGCCGTTCCTAGTTTTTTTAATTTTTTAATATCAGTTATATTTGAAACTCCACCCGAAACTACTAATGGGATATTAATTTTTTTTATTATTTTTTTTAATTCAAAAAAATTAATTCCTTTTTTTGTTCCATCCCTGTTAATGTCCGTATAGATAATACGAGCAACACCAAAATCTTCGAGTTTCTTACAAAAATCTAGAAGTTTTAATCTTGTCTGCTTTACCCATCCTTTAATTGCTAAAAAATTATTTCTAACATCAAGAGCGACGGCTATTTTCCCCGGGAATAAACTACATGCTTTCTTTAAAATTTTTTGATTTTGGATTGCGACAGTGCCAAGCACAACTGTTTCGACTCCATTATTAATCCAAAAGCGTATTTGTTTTAAGTTCCTAATTCCACCACCTAATTGGATTTTTAAATTAGTTCTTTTTATAATTTTAATTATAATTTTCTTATTATTAGATTTGCCTTTTAGGGCCCCGTCCAAATCTATTAAGTGCAAATCAGTAAATCCTTTTCTTTGAAATTTTAAAGCTTGATCGTATGGGGAGTCATTAAATATCGTCGTCTTTTGAAAATCACCCTTATAAAGCCTTACACACTTCCCATTTTTTAAATCAATCGCTGGAAATATTATCATTACAAATCCCAGCTCAAAAAATTAGATAATAGTTTTACTCCATTATCTTGGCTCTTTTCAGGATGAAATTGAGTTCCAAAAATATTATTTTTTAAAATTGCAGCCACAATATTTTGCTCATACTCTGTCGTGCAAATAACATCATCAATATTCTCTGCTTCAAAAGCATAACTATGCACAAAATAAAAATGGGATAAATTTTTTATATCTAAAAATAAATTATTTTTTTTTATAATATTAACCTCGTTCCAGCCCATATGAGGTAATTTTAGATTTTTATTATTAAGCTTAATTTTTTTTACAGAGCCCTTAACCCATCCAAATCCTTGTGTAATCTCTTCTTCATGGCCCTCGCTAGAAAATAATTGCATACCAACGCAAATACCAAAAATTGGTTTTTTCTGAATTAAAACAAATTCATCTAAAGCATCCCACAAACCTACAATGCTTTTTATTGCTAAGGCGCATTGTCTATAAGAGCCCTGTCCTGGAAGAATAATCTTATCAGAATTTAAAATATCTTTGGGTTTGTTAGATATCTTTATATTTATATCTTTTGAAATCTTTAAAGCTGAAAATTCTAAAGCTTTTGAAACAGAATTGAGATTCCCAGTTCCATAATCAACAATTGATACATGCATTTAAAAATTTTTATAAAATCCCTTTAGTTGAAGGCAAAGAATCTACTACCCTAGCATCTTTTTCTAATGCAAGACGTAAAGCCCTGGCTAATCCCTTAAAACAAGATTCGATAATGTGGTGGCTATTATCACCGTAAATATTTTCTATGTGTAAAGTAATACCCGCACTTTGTGAAAAAGCCTGGAACCATTCTTTAAATAGTTCAGTATCCATTTCTCCAAGTTTTTCTACTTTTAATTTTACATTCCAAACTAAGTAAGGTCTGTTTGATATATCAAGAGAAACTCTGCTTAATGTTTCATCCATTGGAATATAGACATGCGCGTATCTTTTGATACCTTTCTTATCTCCCAAAGCCTTGGCGATAGCCTCTCCTATAACAATTCCTGAATCCTCTGTCGTGTGGTGAAGATCAATATGTAAATCACCTTTTGCTTTTAAATTTATATCTACCAAAGAATGTTTTGACAGCTGTTCAAGCATATGATTTAAAAAACCAATTCCTGTATCTATTTTATAAACACCTTTGCCATCTAAATTTACCTCTGCCTCTATAGATGTCTCTTTGGTTTTTCTATTAACTTTTGCGATCCTCATATGAATTAACAATCTATATATAGAAAAACTAACCTTATCAATAAATTAGCTTTAGTAGTTAAATAAATACTACTCTATAATCTTTTTTTTAATCTTAATAAAAAAGCTCCAGATCCACCTAAACTTTGATCTGGCTCTTCCATAGAATTAATAATATCTGAAAAATTATCTTTGATAAAATTTGGAATTGCATATTTTAATAAGCTTAAATCTTCCGACAAATAAGGATTTTCCTTAACCTTAGATCTTAGGCCTTTGCCTGTAATAATTAAAATGTTTCTTAAATCTTTTTGATAACAATTCTCTATAATGCCTTTTATCTTCTCGAAAGATTCTTGCAATGAGTAACCGTGTAAATCTATTTTAAAATCAATATGATCTTTTTTTTTATTTTCTTTTATAGGTTTTTTAAATATTTCGCCTTTATCACCATCTAAAAATTTTTGATTCTTAAAATCTTCCCAGGCTTTTATATCTTCTAGATTTGTAGAATTTTTATTATTCTTTGGCATGCACATCCTGTGCAATTTCGGTTAAATGCCACGTAGGATCATCAGAATTTAAATCTCTCGAAAAACTCCAAACATCATTAACTGTTTGGATCTCTTCAGGACTACCTTCGATAACATTATTATTGGCATCTTTAACGCAGGATATAATTTCGCTCACAAATCTAGTTTTTACATTATAAAAACTGTCTTTCTTATCTACATTTTCTATTTTTGCTTTCTTAATTCCTATAAATGTAAATTGATTAACATATTTTTTATCTTTTCTTTCATCAAGAACACTGACAAAGCTTTTATAGACTTCAGGGGAGGTTAGGTCTTTTAAAGTTTTTTTGTCAGCAGCAGCAAATGCATTAACGATCATCTCATAAGCCGACTGGGCACCTTTTAAAAATACCTCCTCTTTAAATTCTTTTAAGTTAATATTTTCTTCAGCCCTTGATGGCTTAACATCCTCAAATTGAGCATCAACTACAACTGATTTCTTTGCTCTAACAGCGCTATCCTCAGCTCCTTTACCAAGAACATTTCTAAGTCTTAGAATAATTATACCCGCTACTATTGCGAGCAATACAATGTCTATATAACCAAAATTATCATTCATTTAAGGGTATTTTAGATTAAATAGTTAAAAATTAATACATCTAAATTTAGATCGAATTAAATGATATTTAATATAAAAAAATATATTTAAATAATACAAAAATTCATATTTTCAAAATGGAAGAAAAAAATAAGGAAAATTCTAAATACCAAATCATTGCAAACTACTTAAAAGATTTATCTTTTGAAATTCCATCTCCAGATTGTTTTATAGATGCAGCTCAAAATCTTGATAAATATGAGACAAAAGTTGATATTTCTAACAAACCGCTAAAAAATGGGATGCTAGAACTAAATTTAAAACTTATTTTTGAAGCGCCAAAAGAAGTGCTAAATAAAATTCACGCCGAAGCATGTCTTGCTGTGGTATTTAAAATTACTGACACAGAATTAAAGGCAGAGGAAGTTAAAAGGATTATTCTTGCAGAAATACCTGATTTATATGCAAAAAAACTAACAGATCTTATTACAGAATTATTTCATAAATCAGAATTTAAAGAATTTAAATTTAAGAAAGAAATTAACTTTAAAGAACTGTACGAACACCAGTCTGCTAATCTAACGCAAAAGCATTAGAAACATTTTTTTTTAAAAATTTCTTATATTCATCAATTTGTTCTGGCGAGACTTTAACAACGACACCTTCTCTGTTCACATTACTCAGCTTCATCTTTTCGTTAAAAATTTTATCATTGGAAATTAAATCAAGTGTTAACTCTTTCTTATCGATTAATTCGATATAGACTTTTGAAAGCAACTGACAGTCTAATAACGCAGAATGCTTTTCTCTGGTCTCAATGCTAATTTTAAATCTCTTACACAAAGCGTCTAAACTGTTCCCAACTCCTGGAAATTTAGATCTAGCAATCTGCAAAGTGTCTAAAATATCAGATTTTAAGATTGGTTTTATATTTAGTCTTTTTAATTCATTATTTAAAAAACCAAGATCAAAATCTGCATTATGAATAATAAGTTTTTTATCTTTAATAAAATTAAGAAAATCTTTAGCTACATCTTTAAACTTAGGTTTATTCGATAAAAATTCGTCAGAGTAGCCGTGCACACTAAAAGCGTCCGCCGAAACTTTAGCCTCAGGATTCAAAAAGGTATGAAAAATATTTTTTGTGGGGATATGATTGCTTAATTCTACGCAAGCAATTTCAACGATTCTATCTTTCTCTGCTGACAGCCCTGTTGTCTCAGTATCTAAAATAACTTCAATCATTAATTTAAAAGAATCTTATCAATAATATTTTTTACCTGCAATTTAACTTTATTTTTGGAACTATTATGAATTATAAAATCCGCATAACTTTCTTTGATCTTTTCGCTTGTTTGTTGTTTTTTTAATATACTTAAAAATTCTTTATCTAAATTTTTTCTTTTTTTAATTCTACTTAGAAAAGAACTAGATCCAGTTTTAATAAGAATAAAAATATCAACAAAATTGAACATTTTATTTTCCACTAAAAGCGGGATATCTAAAACGACTAATTTATTTTTTTTAAATTTCGTTAGAAAAAGAGCTAATTTCATTCTAACTATTGGATGAATAATCTTGTTCAAAAATCTAAATTTATTTGGGTTTTTTTTAAGAGAATCTCTAAGCTCCTGTTTGTTTATTTTGCCTTTATAAAGTTTTAACTTAAAAAATTTTGAAATCTTTTTATTAACAATCTTATTGTTCTTATAAAGATTAGCAACTTCATTATCTGCTGAAAAAATATTAAAACCTAGTTCCCTAAAAATATTTGCAACAAAAGATTTGCCACTTCCGACCGATCCTAAAATACCTACTCTAACCATTAATTTTCTTTCTAAGTTTTTTATAAATGTCTTTTGTTATTTTTGGATTTTTCTTATTCCAAATATAAAATGCCTTCTGGGCTTGATAAACAAACATATCTAAACCTGTAAATATTTTATGGCCGTTCTTTCTTGCGTCATTTAAAAGCTTTGTATTTTCTGGGTTATAAACAATATCCACGACACTAATTTTTTTGTCAAAAATACTAAAATCAAACTGCAGATCCTTCTGTCCAAGCATGCCAAGACTTGTAACATTGATTAAAATTTGTACGACACCAAATACTTTATAACGATCATTCCATTTGATTGGATAAATGATTTTTTTAAATTTATTCTTAAATATATTTAGTTTGGAAAAAGTTCTATTAGTTATATATATTTTTTTCACTCCTTTTTGAATTAAAGCGAGAATAACTGAAGACGCAACGCCTCCAGCTCCAATAATTCCCGCTGTCTTAATTCTTGTTTTAACTTTTCTCAGGATGCCGTAAGAAAAACCATAAACATCAGTATTGTCACCAACTAATTTTTTTTTGTTTAAATAGACGGTATTAACCGATGAAGTTTTTAGAGCGTCTCCTTTTAAAATATCTAAATGCCTTATAATGCTTTCTTTAAAAGGAATGGTAACATTAATTCCCTCTAGTTCTCTTTTTCTAACCTTATTTAAAATTTTTTTTATTGCAGTTTGAGTTGTTTTTAATTTTTTATATTCACAATTAATTTTATTTTTACAAAGCCAATAATTATGCAAAAGAGGAGATAAAGAGTGCTTAATGGGGTTTCCAATAACTAAAAAGTTTTTTTTATTTTTCATTTAACTTATAATAATTATTTAATTGTTTAATTGGCATTCCCATTACAGAGTATTCATCTCCCTTTATTTCTTCAAATAAATCTTTGCCCATTCCTTCGATTTGATAAACGCCATATTTCTTTATCTTTTCAAGCCCCAATTTTTCTAAATAGTCTTTAATAAAACTGTCCGACAACTGTTTCATCTTTAGAACAACCTGCTCGGTGTGCATCCAAATAGTCGAACCATTTTTGCTCAAACAAATAGAGCTAAACAAAGAATGTTCTTTGCCACTTAATCTTTTCATCAAACTCATAGCTAATTCCATGGTTTCTGGTTTATTAAATATATTGCCTCCAAAATCCAAAACTTGATCTGCACCCAGAACAATCTGGTCATATATTTTGCTGCTTATTTTTTTTGATTTTGTTTCTGCAAGCGCTCTTGAAATATCAAATGAACTGAATTTTTCTGCTAATAAAGAATTTTTTATTTCATCTTCATCTATATTGGCTACCTCTACTCTAACATCAAAACCAAAATCATTTAATATTTTTAGCCTTATCCCGCTTGCGGATGCTAAAATTATATTTCTCATTGGCTATTTTTAATTTCGTGAATTTTTATAATTGAGGCGGCGGTTTCTTCTACTGATTTTCTTGTTACATCAATTGTTGGGATATTGTTTAACTTAAAAACTTTCCTACTTTCTTCCAGCTCTTCTCGGATCCTTTCCAAGTCAACATAGGACGTATGTTTTTCTTCACTTAATGAATCGAGTCTATTTTTTCTTATATCTGCCAATCTTTCGGGGTCAGCGATCAATCCTACAATTGTCTTTTTTTTATTCTTCAAAACATCTTCGGGTATTTTTTGATTTGGAACCATTGGAATATTGGCTGATTTGTAGCCTTTGTTTGCAAGATAAATAGTTGTTGGGGTTTTGCTTGTTCTGCTAATACCTAAAATAATTATATCGGCGTTTAAAATTGTTTCTAATTTTTGGCCATCATCATGCTCAATACTAAATTGCATCGCGGCAATCTTTTTATAATATTCTTTATTTAGAATGTGTTGTCCGCTCGGTTTTCGGTTAGCTTTTCTATTAAGAACTATTTCAAATTTTGGGATTAAATAATCCAAAACACCAAAACAAGGAATTTTATACTTTTTCGTTTCTTGAACTAAAAAAGAGGTAACAGCAGGCTCCACAAGAGTATAAAGCACTATCGGATTTCCTAATTTATCACATTTTTCTAATAGCGTTGTAATTTGAGCCTCGGTTCTAACAAAAGAAAAATGGTGTAAATTATTGTTAAAATTTTCAAACTGAGCTTTTAACGCAAGAAATATTCTATCTAGAGTTTCGCCGGTTGAATCGGAAACTAAAAAAACGTTATATTTTCTGTTCATAATCCTGTTGGCAAGTCTTTATAGTTATTATTTATACATTTTTAACTTTAAAAAACACAAAGGTTAACAGTTAATAAATTATTGTTATTTAATTAATAACATTAATAAGTTTGTTTTTTTTTATTTTAGAACAGTGTGTAATTTTAAATAAACAATATAAATATAAAGTTATTTAGAGAGTTTAATCAACAAAACTTGTTAATAAACTGTTAGTAAAAATATAAACACATTACTAACAGAACCATATAATACTACTATTTTAACTAATATTTATTAATGAGTGGCTCTCTTCAAAGTTCTTTACTAAACAAAGAAAAAAATTTTCCCATTTGGTTTATGAGACAAGCAGGAAGGTATCTTCCAGAATACCAAAGGATAAGAGGAAAAAATAAAAATTTTATTAATTTTTGTTTGAATATAAAAGACGCAACAGAAGTTTCTTTACAACCTATAAATAGGTTTAATCTGGACGCCGCTATAATCTTTTCGGATATTTTATTAATTTTAAATGCAGTTGGACAAAAAATAGAATTTAAAGAAAAAATAGGGCCCATTTTAGAGAATTACAATCTAAATAAATTTTACAAAACATCAGATAAAAACTTTATAAAAAAATTAAAAAAAACCTATAAAACAATAAAAAAAATAAAAAAAAAATTACCAAAAGAAAAATCACTAATAGGGTTTGCTGGTTCACCATGGACGCTCTTAACTTATATGATTAACAAAGGGTCACCAAAAAAAAATAAAAATTTTTTAGAAAAAATAAAAAAGGAAGAAGCAATAAAGATAATTAAAAGATTAGAGCACTTAATCTATATTCATTGTAAAGAACAAATATTAGCAGGCGCGGATGTTATACAATTGTTTGATAGTTGGGCTGGCTTAATTAAAGAAGAAAACTTAAAAGAATTTTGTATTAACCCAAATAAAAATATTGTTAAAAAACTTAAAAAAAATTTTCCTAATAACCCTGTTATTTGTTTCCCAAAGGGAATTAACGAGAATATCAATGTTTTTATAAAAACAGTAAAACCCCACGGAATTAGCATTGATTATGATGTTAATCTCAACAAATTAGATTTGAATAACAATGTGGTTTTTCAAGGCGGAATGAACCCAAAATTTTTATTAGGAAACAACAAGAGAATGTTTAGTGAGGCAAAAAAATATTTAGATTTCTTTAAAAATAAACCATACATCTTTAATTTAGGTCATGGAATATTACCGAAAACAAAACCAGAAAATGTTAAAAAACTAGTTGAGTTTGTGAGGGATTATAATTTATGAGTTTTGACTTAGATAAAATAAAGCACCCAAAAATAAAATTTGGGAAAACTGGTGTTTTGCTAGTTAATCTTGGAACGCCGAATTCGACAAGTTGGTGGGATATTAGAAAATATTTAAAAGAATTTTTATCTGACACAAGAGTAATAGAAGTTAATCCTATTCTTTGGCAAATAATTTTAAACATATTTATATTAACCTTTAGGCCATCAAAAACAGCCCATGCTTATAAAAAAATTTGGATGAACGATACTAACCAATCCCCGCTTAGATATTACACAAAAAGCCAAACTCAAAAATTAAAAGAAAAGATGAGTAATGACAACGTTATTGTTGATTTTGCAATGAGGTATGGAAGTCCAAGTATAAAAAGTAAGTTGGATTTTTTACAAAAAGAAGGGTGTGAAAAAATTATTATTTTTCCTTTATACCCACAATATGCGGCGGCAACTACAGCTACAGTGTGCGATGAGGTTTATAAAAATTTAATAAAAATGAGATGGCAGCCTAGTTTACAAACTATACCGCACTATGAAAGTGAACCTTTGTTTATTGATGCGCTTGTAAAAAGTATCAAAAAGAAAGTTTCAGAAATTAATTGGAAACCAGATTTAATCTTGGCCTCCTACCACGGCATACCAAAAAAATATTTTACAAAAGGCGATCCCTATCATTGTTACTGTCAAAAAACGACGCGACTAATCAAAGAAAAATTTAATGACATTCCTATTGAGACAACTTTTCAATCGCGGTTTGGACCAGAAGAATGGTTAACGCCCTATACGGACAAAACCTTAGAAGAGCTTCCTAATAAAGGTAAAAAAAATGTGCTTATGATATGTCCAGGATTTTCATCAGATTGCGTTGAGACTTTAGAAGAAATAGCAATCCAAGGAAAAGAAAGCTTTCTAGAAAATGGCGGGGAAAACTATGATGTTGTTCCTTGCCTAAATGATAATGAAGACCATATTAAAATGATGGAGCATATTGTTAAAAAATATTTAATTAATTAATGAATTTATATTTAACGCTTAAAGCATTTCACGTTATCGCTGTTATTTCTTGGATGGTTGGCCTCTTGTATTTACCAAGATTATTTGTTTATCACGTTGAAAATAATAGTGCTGAAGTGTCAAAAATTTTTAAAGTAATGGAAAAAAGATTAATGAAAATAATTATGAACCCAGCCATGATTATTACTTGGTTGACCGGTTTATCTATTTTATGGATTTCAGGATTTGGCAGTATTTTTTCTTTGTGGATGTCTATTAAATTTTTATTTGTGATTGTTCTTTCTGGTTATCATGGTTTTTTATCTAAATGTTTGAAGGATTTTGAGTTAGATAGAAATAAAAAAAGTTCAAAATTTTTTAGAATTATAAATGAAATACCAACTATAATACTGATAATCATTGTCTTTTTGGTTATTTTTAAACCGGCTTGAAATATAATTAATAATTGTTATATTTATCTCACATCTAAAAGTTTCATAAGACAATCCCAATCATAAATGAACCTACAAGAATTGAAAAATAAAACGCCAGCCGATTTAATTTTAGAAGCTGAAAAGTTAGGAATCGAAAATCCAAGCACAATGCGTAAAA
>Ga0209400_1002104_pt1 | contig 15329 bp, 24 predicted proteins | sample M_130807_EF_Meta_FD_187313 | JGI IMG/M metagenome (GOLD analysis project Ga0209400, IMG submission 187313) | Freshwater microbial communities from Lake Montjoie, Canada to study carbon cycling - M_130807_EF_MetaG (SPAdes) (version 2) | ecosystem: Environmental > Aquatic > Freshwater > Lake... | reverse complement strand
ATGCTGGTGATTACCCTGAAGGTTTTGGTAATTTAATTGCTTATAGAGAAGGAGATTGGACAGGTGGTTATTTTTGTTTACCTCAGTATAAACTAGCTATAGATTTACAAAATACTGATATATTATTTGTTGATGTACATAAATGGCACGGAAATACTGATTTTATAAATACTGATGAAAACTTTTTAAGAATTAGTTTTGTATTATATTATAGAGAATATATGTATAAGTGCAAACAACCATCAGAAGAGTTATTAAAAATGAAAATGGATAAAACAGGCTACTTAAATTTATAGTTATGGAAAAATTAAATATTTATATACCAAGTAAAAATAGAGTAGATAATTCAACTTTATTAAAATTTGCTGAAACTACTGAACAAGATATTACTGTAGTTGTTGAGCCACAAGATTATGAAAAATATAAAATTAAATACCCTAATTTTAATTATTTAGTTTTACCGATAAACAATGGTGGTATAACTTATGTTAGAAATTTTATAAAAAAATATACTGAAAATAATTCAATAGATAATTACTGGCAATTAGACGATGATTTAACAGGACTATTTTATAGAGAAGGAACAAAATTAGTAAGAACAGGTTTTGAAGCTTTAAAAAAGGCACAGGAACAATTTAAAAATAATAATATTGCTTTGGGTGCTTTAGAGTATAGACAGTTTGCTTGGTCTGCAACAAAAGAACTTATAATAAATAGTTTTTGTGATTCTTGTGTATATGTAGATAATATAAAATTAAAAGGCTTAACTTATAGACAATATGTAGAAGGCAAAGAAGATAGAGATTTTGCTATGCAGGTAATTAAACTTGGGCAAAAAACAGCAAGAACTACTTTGTTTGCATTTTCAGCACCTGCTAATGGAAGTAATGCTGGTGGTCTTAAAGAAATATTCTATGATTTAGGTAAGGAATTAATTTGTGTTAACAGAATGGTAGAATTATGGGGGGAAAATATTTGTGTACCTATTATTAAAGAAAATGGCAGGAACGATATTAAAATTATATGGGATAAAATAAATAGTAAACAAATAAGTTTATTTTAATTAATAATGGATAAAGAAAGAATAGAGGAACACTTTAAAATAGCTTTGTATGAACTTGAAAATGGAAGTACAATAGATGAACTAAGAGAAATTATTACAGAGTATGAAGATGTAGAAGATTACGAAGTTTGTGCTGGTATTTACAGAGCTATTGAAATGGTGTCTTTTATAACTTTAACTGTATTTGCAAAACAATTAGGAAGTAAAATAAGATTAAGATTTAAGAAATGATTAAACAAGAAATAAAAACTAAGATATTAAATACAATACAAAAAGTAACAGGAGTAGATATAACAACTAAAACACGAAAGTATGAGTTTATAGAAGCTAGAATGATTTACTATAAACTATTAAGAGATAGAGGTTATTCATTACAAGAGATAGGAGATACACTAAATAAAAACCACGCTACAGTATTACACGCAATTAATGTATTTAACGATATTAAAGATTACGATAAAGATTTAATGGAAAAGTATAATGCAGCAATACAATTACTAGCAGGAGAAAAAATAAGTAAGTATGTAACTACTGAAGAACTAACTGTAGGTTTTGGTAATTGGTTACTTATTCTAGGAAAAGAATTACCAGTAACTTTAGAATTATACAAACAATTTAAAAAAGAAGCAGGATATGAATAAACAAAATATTTATGAAGTAATAGATATACTATATAAACAACCTAAGTGCTACCTTTGGGATAAACAATACAACCAATGGGAAGAAGATGACTTTAAATGTTTACAAACTATATTAGATAATACTTACAATGGTAAGATAAAAACTAAGAAAAGAAAAACAATTACAATACTATCACCAGAAAAAGAATTCTATACCTTTACTACCTATAAAGAAGCAGCTACATTTTTAAAAGTTAAACTACCTGTAATATCTATAGCAGTAAAGAAAGGATATAATATTAATGGACATAAAATAGTTTAATTATGGCAGATATAGCTATGTGCAAAGATATGCTTTGTAAATCAAAAGAAACTTGTTATAGGTTTAAAGCAACACCTAATAACTATAGACAATCTTACTTAATACCTAATAGAGAAGAAGATGCTATAAATTGTAGTATGTATTGGGAGTACTGTAATAAATGTCATCAATATAATGGAATACATAAATTAAGTTGTTCAACACAAAAAATAGAAATAAGATTATGACAGCAAAAGAAAAACAAAAGCAATCAGATCTACAAAGAATAAAAAGAGTAATGAACTTCTACTACAATAGAGGATGTAATAAAGAATCAGTAAATGATTTATATAGAAAGATACTTGCAAATAGATTTAACAATTAGTTATTTATATTATTTTTAAATAAACAATAGTTGATTTTTATTGATATGGAAAAGATAGATAAAAGAAAGTTTAATGGTGGTAACAGCACCAAGTCAAATGGAGCTGATAAAAGAAAAAATGAATATCGTACAGCATTAGAACAAGCTGCAACTGTAGAAGATGTAATATCAGTTATTAAAATGGTACATACTAAAGCAGTAAGTAAACAAGATATAAAAGCAGCTCAATTATTCTTAGAGTACTATTTAGGAAAACCAAATCAAAGTATTGATATTAACTCTAGCGAAGGGTTTAATATTGACTTTAGAAATCTATTTACTTTTAATGATTCAAATAAATAACAAGTATCGAGTTATTGGTGAAGCCGATAGTAGATATTTTGTAGTTACAGGTGGTAGAGGATCTGGTAAATCTTACTCAGTGAATCTACTACTTACTATGCTTACTTATGAAGCAGGACACACAATACTATTTACAAGATATACTTTAACTTCTGCATACATATCTATTATACCTGAGTTTATAGATAAGATAGAAACGCTAGGGTTACACAACGACTTTCACATAACTAAAGAAGAAATAGTAAATCTAAGAACAGGAAGTAAGATATTATTCAAAGGAATTAAAACAAGTTCAGGAGATCAAACAGCTAACCTTAAATCTTTACAAGGTGTTACTACCTGGATATTAGATGAAGCAGAAGAACTAGTAGATGAAGATACTTTCGATAAGATAGATTTATCTATAAGAAGTAAAGAGAAACAGAATAGAGTTATACTTATATTAAACCCAACTACAAAAGAACACTGGATATATAAACGTTTCTTTGAAAGTAAAGGAATACAAGAAGGTAGCAACACAACTAAACTAGATACTACTTATATACATACAACTTACTTAGATAACTTAGATAATCTTTCGGAATCTTTTATAACTCAAATAGAAGATATAAAGAAACGCAGACCTGAAAAGTTTAAACATCAAATAGAGGGTGGATGGTTACAAAAAGCAGATGGTGTTATCTTTAATAATTGGAGCATCGGTAAGTACGAACACGTAGGCACAACTATATACGGACAAGATTTTGGTTTTAGTAATGATCCAACAACTTTAATAGAATGCAATATAGACGTTTCTAACAAACGAATTTATATTAATGAATGCTTTTACTTACCTAATCTTACAACGTCTCAGATATTCAATTTAAACAGGCAATACGTTAACGATGGACTTATAATAGCAGATAGTGCTGAGCCTAGATTAATAACTGAATTAGCACAATCGGGTTTAAACATTACTCCTGCAATTAAAGGACCAGGATCTGTTACATACGGAATAAGCTTACTACAAGATTACGATTTAATAGTAACACCTGAATCGGTTAACTTAATTAAAGAGTTAAATAACTATGTTTGGTTAGAAAAGAAATCTAATACTCCTATAGATAATCACAATCACTTACTAGATGCTTTAAGATACGCTGTAAGCTATCAGTTAGAGAATAAACACAAAGGTAACTATTACGTTTATTAATGACTTACGGAGAAATCATAGCAGTTATACAGTGCTACATACACCACAGTACAGGACAGCAAGTAAACATTAACTTACCAAGAAATATAGGTGAGATTAAAAAGATGAAAGCTATGTACGAAGTATCTATTAAAATGTTAAAAAAATGTTAAAGTTTTTTTAGTTTAAAATATTGTTTGTAGTTTTACACCATAATTAAAAACAAAAACTATGAAATACTTTTTACAGAACAAACGACCACAGCTTACATTTGCTTATTTAGTGTTAATCTATGTAATAATTCAAATAGCTAGAATATGATAGATCCTACAGAAACTTGGACAGGTGATTGGGAGTATAGCAACGAGAGAAACTTCTGGCATAATCAGGACTTTGAAAGTGATGAAGCTAAGATATACGTTAAAGAACTTGAAGCTAAAATATCTAGCACAAGAAAAGAATTAACTAAGCTTAGAGATTATTTTAAAACAACCAATCAAATACTATTGACTAATGAACTTGAAGGAATACTTAAAAGATTACAATAAAACAATGGAAGCTTTTAAATGGTGTATAGAAAATGGTATTACTATTTATCCTATTTGCTTACAAGATTATTATATGGAAGGCAAAAGAAAGATAAACAAAGTAAAGATAGAAATAAACATAAACGGAAGTAAGTTGCAAGGTAAACAAATATATAAGCAGGATCAGGAACTGCACAATAAAATAAGCGAATTATATTTGCATTATAAAAACAGAGCTTCATAATTAGTAGGTTAAATTTTGTTTGGTTAGGGTAGTCAGAAATGGCTACCTTTTTTGCTTTATACAAATAGCTAGATTAATTATTTTTAAAATAAAAATGAAAGTAGAAATTAATGTACCTGAAACTTTATCTGAAGTAAAATTAGAACAGTATCAAAAGTACGTTAAACTTATAACTGATAATGAAGCTTCTGATTTTGTAAATCAAAAAACACTAGAGATATTTTGTAACCTACCTTTAACAGATGTTATTAGAATTAGTTATAGTTCAGTTGATGAAATACTAACACACTTAAATAGTTTGTTTTCTAAAAAGTATTTTCTTAAACCTACATTTGAATTATACGGAAAAGAGTTTGGTTTTATTCCTAACCTAGAAGAAATTACTTTCGGTGAATATATAGATTTAGATACTTATTTAAAAGATACTTCTACTTGGCACAAAGCTATGGCTGTGTTATATAGACCAGTTAAAAAGAAGATAAAGAATATGTATCTAATAGAAGATTATAACGGCTCTGATAAATACGCTGAAGTAATGAAAGATAGTCCTTTAGATGTTATGCTAGGTGCTATGGTTTTTTTTTACACTTTAGGCAGCGAATTACTGAACGATACGATGGACTATTTACAAGCTCAGAAGCTGGAACGATTGGCGACTATTCAAGGGAGCAACAATTCTCGTTTAAATATGGATGGTATCAATCAATCTATGGAATCGCTAAAGGAGATCTCACAAAGTTTGATATGGTTACCAAGCTTCCATTACACCAGTGCTTAACTTGGTTAACATTTGAAAAAGAAAAAACAGAAATAGAAATAGCAAACATAAAAAGAAATGGTATATAATTTAATTGAAACTATAAAAGGAGCTTTAATAAACGAGCCTTTTTGTAATACAGTAACTGAAGGTGATATATTTCAAGTTGATTTAAACAAGCGTACTATATTCCCTTTAACGCATATTATGATTAATTCAGCAACGCACCAAAGTAATATAATATCTTTTAATATTACTATGCTTTGTATGGATATGATAAATCAAAAAGAGCAGGACAATAAGATAGATATTTGGAACGCACAACATTTATTAGCTACAAGAGTTTTAGATACTTTAAATAGAGGTGATTTAAGCAATGGTACATATCAATTAACAGGCAATCCAAGTTATGAGCCTTTTACAGAAAGATTTGAAAACGATTTAGCAGGATGGGCAGTTACATTTGATATTCAAGTTAGAAACAATATGAGTATATGTTAAAACTAGAAGAAACGCAAAAGTATTTAAATGGTTTTGCTAAGTATGTTATACAGCAATCTAGGAGTAACTTAACTAAGCAAGGTAAGAACGTAAATAAAAAGCTTTACGATAGTTTAGATAGTGAAATAGAAGTAAGTGCTAATAGTTTTAGATTATCTTTCTTAATGGAAGATTATGCAGCATTTCAGGACAAAGGAGTTAGTGGTACAAAAAAGAAATATAACACACCATTTAGTTACAAATCTAAAATGCCACCTGCAAAACCTATAACTGAGTGGGTAAAAAAGAGAGGGTTTCAGTTTAGAAAGAAAGATGGTAAGTTTATGAGTTACCAACAAACAAGTTATTTAGTAAGAAGTGCAATTTACAAGAATGGTATTAAGCCTAGTTTATTCTTTACTAAACCATTTGAAGCAGCATTTAAAAGATTACCAGATGAATTAGTAGAGAAGTTTGGTTTAGATATAGAAAATTTAATGAAACATAGTTTAAAAGATATAAAATAATGGAAGTATTTAATTGTAGAAGTCCGTTTATAATTTCGGTACTTGGAGCATCAACACAAGTAGAAACTAAGTTAGAGCTTTTTATTTGGGGTTTTAACGAAACAGAGCCAACAACTCCTACTAAAGTTTTACAAAAAACAAGGTTTAGCGATACACAATATATTAATCATTATAATATATCACCTTTTGTATATGATTTAATTTTACCTTATTATTTACTTTCATCAGTATACAATGTAAAATGTATTATATATTATAAAGATGAAGGAGATACTGAATTTACTTATATTTATACTTATAATTATTTAAGTGTTAATGGGTATAGTGAATATAATGAAGGAACAAACGCTATTAAAACTACTAATGAAGGAGCATTACCATTATTAAACCCTGATATAAATCGTTATATAAATTATTATAGAGTAGCTACGTCTGGATATAGTCCAACTATAGATATAATATTTGATTTTACAGTTTATAATCGTTATAGAATGTCTATTGAAAGTGGAGAATATGGAAATAATACTTATATAGATGCAGCAGATTATGATACTGATTATACTGTTAGTACTTTTGATATGACTCAATCTGCTATCCCTGAAACTGCAAATGGAAATGATTTTATTATTGAGTATTTTGATGGTACTAATTATTATGAATTAATAAGATATACTTTAATTCCTATTTGCGAAACTAAATATACTCCATATACTTTAGATTTTGTAAATAATTGGGGTGGTTTACAAAGAATTACTTTATTTAAAAATAGCACTAAAACTATTGATGTAAAAGGTTCTGATTATAATACAAATACTTTTACAAGTGGGTATCCAAGTTATGATATTCAATTAGGACAAAAAAGAGTATTTAATAAAAATGGAAGTACTACAATAAAATGTAATACAGGTTGGATAAAAGAAATAGAAAATGCAAATATTAAAGATATAATGTTATCTGAATATTTATATCTTAAATCTTCAGACCTAAGTTTTGCAGCAGCTGTTACTTTAAAAAATAGTTCTATGTTAATGAAAACTCATTTAAATGAAAAAGTAATTAACTATGAGTTAGAGTTTGAAGTAGCAAATAGTATAATCAATAATGTAGTATAATGGTATCAGTAGAAGTATATATTAAAGTAGGAGAAGAATACAAGCGATTAGATTTGTTTAAAGATGAGAAGATAAGTTTAACTTCTTCTATACAAAATGTAAACGATTTAAGCAAGGTATTTACTGATTACACTCAGAGCTTTACTGTACCAGCATCTAAGGTAAACAATCAAATATTTAACTATTGGAATGAAAACGCAGTTAATGATGGTTTCGATCAACGAGTAAGATACGATGCAATTATAGAACTTAATACAATACCATTTAAAAAAGGGCAGATACAAATTGAAAAGGCAAACGAAAAAAATAATAGAGTTGAAAGCTTCTCAGTTACTTTTTATGGTAAGGTAAAACAAATTAAAGATTTATTTAAGGATGATAGATTAGGTGTTTTAGATTATAGTAGTTTAAACCACGAATATACATATACAGAAGTTGAAAAAAGAATAGATGGTACTACTGATGATGGAGTATGTTATCCATTAATAGGAAATCAGCGTAAATACGAATATTTAACAGGTACTTCAAACGATATTACTTTAGGTGGTACTCCTACAAGGTCAATAGTTTATACTGATTTATTCCCTGCTATACCTGTTAGTAAGGTTTTTGAATTTATAGAAAACTATTATAATATTACTTTTACAAGTAGTTTATTTGATACTTCATATTGGAAAGATTTATATATATATTGTAAGAATGTAGAACAACAAAGGGTAATGTCTCCTTTAGTTAGAGTACCTTTTACAACTGCAGGTCCTGGTACTTTTTTTTATGAAGTAAACCAAACTAATAGTACTTATACTTTCCACCCATTTGGAGATGTTGAATCAGCAACTTATACAAGATTAACAGTAAGATGTACGCCAAGTGATAATGCTGTAATGTATAGATTGCATAAAAAGAATGCTACAGGCACATTACATACTATTTATGATAATCTTTATGGAGAAACTTTTAATGTAGTTTATGATGGATGGCCTGTTGGTTTAACTGATACTATATATTTTGAAGTTGAAGCTGCAGGAGTTGTTACTTTTAACACTCAATTTTATATACAGGAAGAGTATTTAGATGGAGACGGAAACCCATATTTATTTACAGGATATTATACAGGAAGTTTAGCAACTACTTCTACAACTGATATAGCTGTAAAAGTACCTGATATTAAAGTAACAGATTTTTTCACAGGTATTATTAAAATGTTTAATTTAACTATTACAGCAACTACTGAAACTGAATTTAATTTAGAGCCATTAGAATTTTATTATGCTTATGGTAATTATATTGATATTAATAGCTATGTAATTAATGATAGCGTAGATTTAGAAAGAACTAAGCTATTTAAAAAGCTAACTTTTAGTCACGAAAAAAGTGAGAATATATTAAACAATTATTTTAGAAATACATTTCAAAGAGGTTACGATTATGGAGATTTAATATTTGAAGATAACCTAAGTAATGAAAGTAATACTTACGAAATAAAAACTCCTTTTGAGGATGTAATGTGGGAAAGAGTAACTGATGAAAACTTTTTAACTACTTCATTAATTGATAAAGATTTAAAACCATACAAACCTAAACCTATATTAATGTATAAAAATAATTTAGGTGGTGATGCTACAGATTTAAACACTGCGATTAAATTATTTGATGGTACTAATTATAATGATTTAATTAAGTATGTAAGATTTTCAAATGAATTATTTATTAATAATGATATAGCAAGTTTAAACTTTAATGAGGAGAACTCTACCTGGAGTATAAACAATACAGCAAGTGATAGCTTATTTAATTTATGGTATAAAAACTATATTAGTGGTTTATACAATATTCGTTGTAGAATAGTTAAATTAAAAGCTATTATGCCAATAACAAAATTATCTACAATTAAATTAAACGATAAAATAGTTTACAAGGATAAGAAATATATTATAAACCAATTTAGTACAGATTTAACTACAGGAGAGGTTGATTTTGAGTTAATATCTGATTTTAGGGAAGTTGCTAATTCAACTGCTGTAGGTGGTAAAATTGCATTAAAACAAAATTTTAATATTGATAATACTGCACAAGATTTAGAAATAACTATTTTAAAACTTAATAGTGAAAAATATAAAGTTACTTATAATAGTACAGTTTTTGATGATAATTATGCAGACGGTACTTTTATAATTCCTATTGAAGCAAATACAACAGGAGATGCAGCATTTAAACAAATACAAATAGATTATTACAACCCAAGATCTTCAAAATACATAAACATAGTACAAGATGCTTAAAAATATTTTAGATTTATTAAAACTTCAAAAAGGTTATGGGTCTACAGAATCTATAGCAATAGCAAAAGGAGTAAATAAAATACCAGAAACAACAAAAGAACTAAAACAATACTTTAAAAGATTAGCAAATGGCAATAACTAAGACAATAGAAATAGATGTAAATTCTAATAAAGCTGAGGGAGAGGTAAAAGACCTTATAAAAGGTTTTGAAACTTTAAACGATTCTATTAAAGATGTAGGTAAAACTGGTGCTAAGGCTTTAGATAATATAGAAAAGAATACTAAAGAAGCAGAAAAATCTACTAAAACATTAGCAGAAGGTTTTAAATCTACAGGTGTTGCTATGAAAGCTATGGGTATTGGACTTATAATAAGTGCATTTTCTATGCTTAAAGATATATTTATGTCTAACCAAAAAGTAGCTGATACTTTTAGTGCTGTTATGGGTACTGTTGCTAATGTATTTACTCAAGTTACAAATATTGTAGTTTCTGTAATTGAAAAAGTAAGTGCTTCTACAGGTGGTTTTAAAGCTCTTAGTGCTGTAGTTAGTGGTTTATTAACTTTATCTTTAACCCCGTTAAAACTTACCTTCTATGCTCTTAGTTTGGCTATTGATGAAATTAATTTAGCTTGGGAACAAAGTATATTTGGTGATGGAGATCCTACAAAGATTAAAAAACTAACTAAAAGTATTGACGAAACTAAAGACACTTTAAAAAAGGTAGGTAACGATGCAATAGAAGCTGGTAAGAAAGTAGCTGTTAATATTGGCGATGCTATTGGCGAAGTGGGTGCTGTAGTAGAAGGTACTATTGATGGTGTTAGTAAAATATCTATTAAAGGTGCTTATGAACAAGCTAAGGCAAATGTACAATTACAAAACACTGCAAAATTAGCAGAAGCAGAACAGGCTAGATTAGTAGAACAATACGATAGACAGGCTGAGAAATTAAGACAGGTAAGAGATGATGATAGAAATAGTATTGCAGATAGAATAGCTGCTAATGAAAAGTTAAAGAATGTTTTAAATAACCAACAAGCTGCTATGCTAGGACAAGCTAATGCTCAAATATTGGCAGCCAAAGCTACACTTCAACAAAACAATAATATAGAAAACCAAGTAGCTTTAACTAATGCTTTAGCAAATAGAGAAGGAGTACTTGCACAAATTGAAGGTTTAAGATCAGAACAACAAGCAAATAATTTAGCTTTAAGTAAAGAGGCTTTAGATTTAACTAAAAGTAAAAGCGAAGCAGAAACTCAATTAGCTATTACACAAAAAGAATTTAATGCAGAAAGATTAAAAGACGAAGAAGCTATATTATTGGCTCAAAAAGACGCTTTAGAATATAGTAAAAAGGTAGAACTTGAAAGATTACAAAACGTAATAGATACAACTAAGGCAGGTACACAAGCTAGAGTAGATGCAGAAAACGAATATGCTGCTAAAAAACAAGAAGTAGAAAACGCTTTAACTACTAAACAAGACGAAATAGATACTTATAGATTAAATAAGAAAATAGAGAATCAACAATTAGTAGCAGATAACGATGCTTTAAATTTTCAAACTAGATTAGAAGCTTTAACTGAGCAAGAAAGATTAATAACTGAAGCTACCAATATTTCGGAAACAGAACGTACAGCATTATTAAAAGCCAATGCAGAAGCTAGAACTGAAATAGCAACTAAAGAAAAAGAAGCTAAATTAAAATTAATGGATGCAGTTTCTAGTGGTTTGTCTATGGCTGCAGGTGAACTTGGTGAAGCTACTGCTGCTGGTAAAGCTGCTGCTGTTGCTGCTGCTACAATATCTACTTATACTGCTATTGCAGGTCAATTACAAGCGTTTTCTAAAGTTCCTATTCCAGGATATGCTATTGCTCAGGCTATTGTAACAGGTGCTACAGGTTTACTACAAGTTAAAAAGATTTTAGAAGTAAAAACTCCTGAAGGTGGTGGTGGTGGATCTGCTCCAAGTATTGGAGGTGCAGGTGGTGGTGCTGCTGCTCCTGCTTTTAATGTAGTCGGTGCAGGTGGTGCTAATCAAATAGCACAAGTAATGAATAATCAAGGAATGCCACCAGTTCAAGCTTATGTAGTTGCTAGTAATGTAACATCAGCACAAAGTTTAAATAGAAACATAGTAAGTAACGCTACTTTAGGATAAATAACAATTTAATATAATATTAATTTTTAAATAAAAACTAAATGAATTTAATTGAATTAATTATAGATGATAATGAAGAATTGCAAGGTGTAGAAGCTATTAGTGTAGTAGAATCACCTGCAATAGAATCGGACTTTTTAGCTTTAAAAACAGAAGAAGTTAAACTTGCTGAGGTTAGTAAAGAAAAACGTATCTTAATGGGTGCTGTATTAATACCTGAAAAACCTATCTATAGAAGAAATGGAGATACTGAGTATTACATTTACTTTTCAAAAGATACAGTAGTAAAAGCATCTCAATTATTTTTAAAGAAAGGTAATCAATCTAATAGTACTTTAGAACATCAAAAAGCCATTGAAGGTTTAACAGTAGTTGAAAGTTGGATAGTAGAAGATTTAAATAAAGACAAATCTGCTTTATATAATTTAAGTGTACCTATAGGTACTTGGATGGCTTCTATAAAAGTTGATAATGATGAAATTTGGAATGACTTTGTAAAAACAGGTAAGGTAAAAGGGTTTTCACTTGAAGGATATTTCGCTGATAAATTAGAATCTAAAAAAGAATTAAGCAAAGAACTAACAGAAGAAGAAAGTTTAATAGAGCAAATTAAAGACGTATTAAGAAACTATGAAAATTAGTTTTGATTACGATGAAACTATCTCAACTAAAAAAGGTGGAGATTTAGCAAGGCAATTAATTGCTGATGGTAATGAAGTTTATATTATATCTGCTAGAAATTTAAAAGTAGGTATGATAGATAGAGCTAAAAGTATTGGTATTCCTGTTAGTAGAGTTTACGCTACAGGTAGCAATAAAGAAAAAATAGCTAAGGTTAAAGAATTAAATATAGATACTCACTACGATAATAATAGTGATGTAATAAAAGAGTTAGGATCAATAGGTAAATTATTCACTAATTAAAATAAAAATGAAAAAAACAAAAAGTAAAACAAGCCCTGAAGGTGGTAGAAAAGGTTGTCTATGTGATGACGGAACTTATAAAGCAGAATGCTGCAACGGAGATTTACAAAATCAAGGTGTAGGAACTTTAGTAAGTCAAGGTGTTAGCGAAGTAACTAATACAAATGAAACTAGAGTAATAAGTAACTCAAGAGGATAAAAATATAACAATAAAACAATTATTAATTTTTAAAACAAAAACAATGCGTAACGAATTAAACAACATTACGAATAAGTTATTTAAAGCTGATTTATCTAATCATAAAATTGAATTAGCTGAAACTGTTAGCTCTTTAATTACAAAAGCAGAAAATGGCAATAAATTAGCTAATGAAGCTAAAATTGCTATTAACGAATTAAAAGCAATGTCTAAACAAGTTGCTGATAAAGTAGATAATTTCGCAGGTGTTTATTTTGATGTTGTAATTAAAGGACAAGACACTATTAAAGCTGCTAATGATTTAGGTCTTGGAGATAGTCCTGAAATTCAAAAATTAAAATTTGCACAAGAAAAATTTTCTAAATTAAGAAATGAGCTTAAAAATGGTTCAGACTGGCTTATAAAATAATTAAATCAATAAATATGTCAAATGTAATTAATCAAATCAAAACCATTTTGGGAATGGAAGTAAAACTTGCCCAAATGAAGTTAGATAATGGAACAGTTTTAGAAGCTGATGCTTTTGAAGCTGGTATGTCTGTTTTCATCGTTAATGGTGAAGATAGAGTAGCTCTACCTGTTGGAGAGTACAAACTTGAAGATGGCAATATTTTAAAAGTAGACGAAGAAGGAATTATCGCTGCTATTGAAATGCCTGAAGAAGAAGCCCCTGCTGCTGAAGAAGTTACACCATCTCCTGCTGAAGGAAATGAAGAAATGGCTGCTGAAGTTTCAGCTCCTAAAAAAGTTATCGAATCTACAATTAGAGAATCACACTTTTCTAAAGAAGAAGTAGATGCTTTAAAAGCAGAAATCGAAACTTTAAAAACTGAATTAGCATCTTTAAAAGCTGTTGAAGTAGTAGAAGAAGTAGAATTATCTGCTCAACCTTTAGTACACAACCCAGAAGCTAAATCTGAAGTTAAATTAAACTTATACTCACAGAGTAGAACTAGAACTACTTTCGATACTGTGTTAAGTAAAATTGCAAATATTAAATAATAACAAATTAAACACTAAAAAATGGCTACTACAACTAGTATTACAACTACTTACGCTGGTGAATTCGCAGGTAAATATATTTCCGCTGCTTTATTATCAGCTTCTACTATCGAAAACGGTGGTATTGAAGTAAAACCAAACATTAAATACAAAGAAGTAATTAAAAAAATCGCTACTGATGCTATCGTTAAAGATGCAACTTGTGATTTTACTGCTACTTCTACTGTAACTTTAACTGAGAAAATTTTACAACCTGAGGAATTTCAAGTAAACTTACAACTTTGTAAAAAAGACTTCCACTCAGATTGGGAAGCTGTACAAATGGGTTACTCTGCTTTTGATTCTTTGCCACCATCATTTGCTGATTTTATTTTATCTCACGTAGCTGCTAAAGTAGCTGAGAAAACAGAGCAAAACATTTGGAAAGGTGTAACTGCTAATGCAGGAGAATTCAACGGAATTGCTACTTTAGTTGCTTTAGATGCTGCTTTACCTGCTGCACAAGAGGTTGCTGGTACTACAGTTACTTCTTCTAACGTAGTTGCTGAGTTAGGAAAAGTAGTAGATGCTATTCCTGCTTCACTTTACGGAAAAGAAGATTTATATATCTATGTATCTCAAAATATTGCTAAAGCTTATGTACGTGCTTTAGGTGGTTTTGGTGCTTCAGGTTTAGGTGCTAATGGTACTAACGCTATGGGTACTCAATGGTGGAATAACGGAAGTTTATCATTTGACGGAATTAAACTTTTCGTTTGTAATGGTATGGCTGCTAACACTGCTATCGCTACTTTGAAATCTAATTTATTCTTTGGAACTGGCTTACTTAACGATCTAAATACTGTGAAGTTGCTAGATATGGCAGATTTGGACGGATCTGAAAATGTGAGAGTAGTTGTACGTTTCACTGCAGGTGTACAATATGCTATTGTTGAGGATATTGTAACTTACGGAATCACTAACTCTGCTAACTAATAAATTAGCAAACTAACTTAAAAGGGTGGTGGAAAAAACACCATCCTTTTTTTTAAATTATATATTTTAATTTGTATATTTGTAATATGGAAAGCATTATTTATAGTATAACAAATCCGATAGGTGAAGTTTACATAGGGAGTACAAAAAATAGATTATCACAAAGAAAAACAGAACATAAATATAATTTAAAAAGAAAAAGAAAAGGCAAAATATACGATAGCTTTAATAAGTATGGTTTTGAAAA
>Ga0209400_1002102_pt1 | contig 15343 bp, 17 predicted proteins | sample M_130807_EF_Meta_FD_187313 | JGI IMG/M metagenome (GOLD analysis project Ga0209400, IMG submission 187313) | Freshwater microbial communities from Lake Montjoie, Canada to study carbon cycling - M_130807_EF_MetaG (SPAdes) (version 2) | ecosystem: Environmental > Aquatic > Freshwater > Lake... | reverse complement strand
AGTAACGTTCTGCGGGATGTTGAGTGCCTGCGCAATCATCGCCGGTACCTGCCACTGCTCGGAGCCAAGCTCGTCACGATCTGCAGGCGCGATAAGGAGGCCTTCACTCCAGAGGCACTGCAGCGCCATCTCATTAGGCCGATCACCGGCATCGCTGACCAGTCGCTCAAGCGTCGCAGCACTCTCGCCGACAACATCACGCCGAATAAAATCTTCGAGCTCTCCACGAGGGAGTGCCCCGCTTGCTTGTGCCGCCCACACTGCGACGGCGCCGCCGTTCCCAGCAGCATCGCGTCGTGCCTGCTCTAGACGGTTCCCCTCGGCGGTAAGGCCACGGGACTCTGCAATTTGGCGTGTCTGGAGCGGTGAGATGCGCAGATCTAGAGCGCCAATCTCCACGATTGGTCGCTTACTCTCGGCCATCGCGAGCCGGAGTGCTGCATTCCGCCTGCCGATGAGTACGACGCGGGAGGTGTCGGGATTACGTTCGACAATCCTCCGCAAAAAATCTAACCCTTCGCTCGTGGCAACAAGTGCATCAACCCCGTCAAGGACGAGATTCATGCATCCGAATGGCGACGCAAGATCCGCATTCAGCGCAGCCGTGCACGTCTCAAGTGAGTGTCGGCGACGGATTGCTCGGCTGAGGCGCGGAAGGCGCGCCCCATCGTCTTCATCGACCGCAAGCGCCAGCGCATGATGAAGGCGCGTGCTCGCCCGGATCCAACGCGTTGGCTGCGGAGAACGAGAGGCCCATGCGGCAACCGCGCTGCTCTTCCCATACCCGGAGCTCCCTGCGATCAGCGCGACACCACCCTCAGCGATGCGGTCAAGGTGCGCCTCTAGTCGTGGACGGGCCATCTGTACGCGTTGAGTCTCAGCCATACCCCCTCCTCGCTATCGCGGCAGCGCCACGATTTGGCTGAATGGTGCTCACAGGTGCGTACTCGTTGCGTACCCGCCGTGCGGTGTGCTCCCGCGTCAGGAGCGGCAGACTCTACACTCGGCGCATGACGCGAACTGCTGCAGAGGTGACGGGGAATAGCCTGGATGCGACAGGCGAGCTAGCGCTCGATCGTGCCTTGCGCCGCGCCTGGGCCCCAGTCTGCCGCGCCGATGAGCTCACCGACCGGCCGCTCCCCGTGCGCCTCTCAGGCGAGACGCTCGTCCTCGCACGGCTCGGCAACGAGATCGCGGCCTACCCAGATCTCTGCGTCCACCGCGGCACCGCGCTCTCTCTCGGCTGGATCGACCCAGGAACCGCGGCCGCACCCGATGGATCTGCACCAGTGGGCGAACCGTGTCTCGTCTGTCCCTATCACGGCTGGACCTACGACCGCACGGGAACGGTGCGTCGCATCCCTGCGGTACACGGGCGCTCAATTCCACGCCGCGCACGCATTGAACGCTACGCAGCGGTAGAGCACATCGGCTTGATCTGGGTCCTTCTCGATCCGGGTCCTGGCGGATGGGAGTCACCTGCACCACTCTTTCCACTGCCGCACGCGCCATGGTGGGGTGATCCAGCACTCCGAACAATTCCTATCAATACCTACGACTGGGCCTGCAGCCCTGCGCGACGCATCGAGAACTTCATCGACTTCAGCCATTTCCCCTGGGTGCATGAGGGGGTGCTCGGCGATCGCGCCAAGCCACTCAGCCCTGAACATGTTGTTGAGAGCGATGGCGAGACAATTCGCTTTGAGATCGCGCTCGAAGAGCCGCAGACGAGCGTGAAGGGCGACACGCAACCCGGCACAAAAGTTCAGCGCGATCCAACGACGTATACGGTACACATGCCGTACTCGGTGACGCTCGATCAGCGATTGCCAAATGGGAATCGCTTCATCCTCTTTATTGCCGCCTCGCCACTCTCAGCAAAAGAGACGCGCACATTCACCTGGAACGCACGCACGTATCGCATGGAGCCAGAGGCAGATGAGGAGCTCGCAGGGTTCCAGGTGCTGATCCTTGATCAAGATCAACCGATCACGCAGTCACAGCGACCAGAGGCGCTACCGGTTGATCTTTCGGAGGAGCTGCATATTGCAGGTCCAGATCAAGCGTCGATTGAATTCCGCCGCATCCTCGGCAGGATCGCAGACGCGGCCCGTTAACTTCGAGCGTTAGGCGTTGCGCAAGATGCGCGCGGCAAACGGGATCGCACTCAGCAAGATGAGCGTCGCGAGATAGAAGAGCACCTCTGCGCCAAACTGCGCGTAAATCACACCGCCAACGAGTGAGGCGATAGAAACGGCAAGACCGAATGAGATCGCACCGAGCAGCGCCTGCCCCGTTGCCTGGAGCTCGAGCGGCACCATGGAGCGAACGGCCATAACGCTCGCCAAGAGCGTGCTTGAGAACCCAACGCCGCAGAGTCCACGCGCAGTGATCAAGAGTTCTGGCGACGGGATCACGGCGTAGGCGAAGGTGCAGGCGGCAAGGCCAAGCAGCCCGAAGATGTAGAGCGTGCGCAGGCCAAGGCGCGTGACGACGATCGCGCCAGCAATGAAGAATGGAATCTCAACCGCTGCTGAAACACTCGAGCTCAGCGCGACCATCGACTCTGTGCCGCCGAGGTCCTGCATGCGGATCGTGCCGTAGGCATAGAAGGCGCCCGCACCGAGATTCATGAAGAGGCTCAGGAGCAAGAATGGAGCGAGGCGTGGCGAACGACGGAAGGTGATGCTTGCCGTGCCGAACCGATCACGCCAACTGCCGACAACTGCGATCTCTGCGTTACCACCAGCAAGCTCGCTCCGCTGTAACTCTTGTTCTGCCGCGGCATGGAGATTGAGGGGGGCGTTGGTGCGCAGGCCGATGGTTCCGAGCAAGATGATGAGCGCACCGCCGGCGTAGAGCGGGCCGATGGCGCCGATCCCGGCCGCTGCAACGACTGCGCCTGATGCGATGCAGGCGGTGGCATAACTCCCGCTGGTGAGCGCACGCAACGGCCCCCACTGGCCGCCCGTTGCAGCGAGGCGCTCCATGCCGATGGCATCAAGGAGCGGGACGATCCCCGCGCCAGCGAATGCGCTCAGCGTCGCGCCTGGAATGCCGTCAAGCGGACCGAAGGCGAAGAGCATGACCCCCGTAGCGCTGAGGACGAGTGAGAGGCGAAACGCGGCAGCACGGCCAAGCGTCGCGTCGCCAAGGTGGCCCCAGATCGGTGCTGCTGCGAGGGCGATCATTGCGTTCATTGCGCTGATGAGGCCGATCGACTCGACGCCGACCCCGCGACTATGGAAGACGATTGCGGTGTAGGGGAGATAGCACGCCTGCATGAGGCCGACGCCGAGGTAGAGGTACGAGGCGCGGCGCATCCCTGCGCGGGCAAGTGAGAGGGTCATGCCCCCTAGAGTACCGACTCGCTCTCCACTGCGCCGTCTGGGAGATCGCTGCGCGTTGGCACCAACGTGACGAAGCGCGTCTGGTCCTTGATGAACCAGAGCTGACCGCCACCTGTTGGTCCGTTGCGGTGCTTCGCAACGCTGAAGTTGATCGTCTCACCCTTCACGTTGACATCCTCCGACTGCTCCGCCCCCTCGCGGTAGAGGAAGATCACGACGTCGGCATCCTGCTCGATTGCACCGGATTCGCGCAGGTCTGAGAGGCGCGGCACGCGCTTCTCGCGATTCTCCATCTGGCGCGACAGCTGCGAGAGGGCGATGACAGGGATCTCAAGTTCACGCGCAAGCGCCTTCAGGCCGCGGGAGATCTCGGAAACCTCTTGGACTCGGTTTCCATCGCGGCTCGTTTGCCCCGGCTGCATTAACTGCAGGTAGTCGACGATGAGAAGGTCGAGGCTATGCTCCATCTTCAGTCGACGTGCCTTTGTGCGCAGCTCCATGACCGAGATGCTCGCCGTATCGTCAATGAAGATCTTCGCCTGCTCAAGTTTTGCCATTGCGTCGGCAATCTTCGGGAAGTCGAGCTCCTTGAGGTAGCCGCTGCGCAGGTTGTACGAGTCGATGTTCGTCACGCTTGAGAGGAGGCGCAAGACCAGCTGCTCCTTGCTCATTTCGAGCGAGAAGACGCCGACCGACTTCCCCTCCTTCATGGCGATGTTCTCTGCAATGTTCAGTGCAAGCGAGGTCTTACCGACCGATGGTCGCGCAGCAAGCACGATGAAGTCCGACTGTTGGAGCCCTTGCATGATCGTGTCAATCGCATGGAATCCTGTGCGCAGCCCCATGAGCTGACCGCGATGCTGGTGAAGGAAGTCGAGCCGGTCGTAAGCCTGATGAAGCAACTTGCCGAGCGCAGTGAAGCCGCCCACCGCGCGCTTCTGGCTGATCGAGAAGAGCTCCGACTCGGCGCGGTCGATCGCCTCGCCCGCGTCGGCCGAATCCTCGTAGCCGATCGCCGCAATCTTTCCTGCCGCACTGATCAGGCCGCGCAGCATCGACTTGCGCTCGATGATCCGCGCGTACTGTGGCGCATGCACCGCCGTCGGCGTCCGGTCGCAGAGATCGGCAAGTGCCGCGCGTCCGCCAATCTCTTCAATCTGGCCGCGGCGCTCCAACTCCTCGGAGACGGTGAGAATGTCGATCGGCTGCGCCTTCGCATGCAGCGCCTGGATGGCCGCGTACACCTTGGCATTCGCCGGCTTGTAGAAGTCACCCGGCCCAAGGATCGCGCCGACCTCGTCCATGGCCGTCGCATCGATTAAGAGCGCGCCAAGTACCGACTCTTCGGCTTCAGATGATTGCGGGGGGAGTGATCCTGTCATAGGGCGTATCCTCGCAAAAAGTCGGCTGCGGCTCTAGGTGGATCTCCACGAAAGCGCGGGAATCTCTCCACGAAACACGCCGAACTGAAGATTTTCTGTGGATAACTCCTCGGCATGCCGCGCGTAGGTGCGGGTTAGTGAACGCGGCGCAGGACTCCCACGAGCACGCCCTGCACGTTTACCGTCGGGTAGTACATCGGTGGGTAGGCCTTGTTTGCTGGCTGGAGCCGCACGCGCCCCTGCTCGCGGAAGAGCTGCTTGAGCGTGACGGCATTCTCTTCAACCTGAGCAACAACGATGTCGCCATCGCTCGCCACACTGCCAGGCTTAATCACCACGTAGTCGCCGTCGGCAATCTGCGCTTCGATCATGGAGTCGCCGCGGATCTTCAGGAGGTAGGAGTCGGGGGTCGACATGAACTCCGGCACGGCGACGGTCTCGGCGCGCTCTTCGTACGCCTCGATTGGGCCACCTGCAGCGATCTGACCCACGACGACAAGGTCGCGCGCGCGCATCGGCGCTGCAACCGGCTCAATCTCGTCGATCTCGAGGAGTGCGTGCGCACGTGGGGTGAGGCGAATGGCGCGCGAGAGCCCAGCGCCGCGCTCGATCAAACCCTCCCGTTCGAGCGTCTCCAGGTGATGGTGGACGGCAGAGGGGGCCGAGAGTCCGACGAAGTCGGCAATCTCGCGCACGGTTGGAGGGGTGCCATTCCGGCGCACCCCCTCAGCGATCGCCTGGAGGATTCGTGCCTTGCGGTCCTGGTCATGTTTCGTCATGCCCTCATTAGAACGGCTGTTCGGAATCTTGTCAACTAGCTGGCACGCGTGTCTATGGGTAGGAACCTGGCCAGCCCACCCGCCCTGCCGCGATGCGTCAGGATGCCCGAATGCGGAACCTGATTCGAGCGCTCCTTGCCCTTGCCTGTGTTGCATCGGCGGCTACACCCGCTGCCGTTTCCGCACGCGATCGTCGCGTTTATCACGTGCCAGTTTTGATGTATCACCGCATTGCACGTGCGCCGGCCGATGCGGTATGGCCGAGCCTCTACGTCAACCCCACAAAATTCGCAGCGCAGATGGCGGCGCTTGATAATGCTGGTTGGGAGACGATCACCGCAGCGCAACTCGCCGCAGCAGTGGCGGCCGGGGACACGATCCCAAAGAAAACATTCGTCATTACCTTTGACGACGGCACGGTCGACGGGTACGAGAACGCCCTCCCAATCCTCCAGGAGCACGGATTCGTTGCAACGTTCTATGTCATCACGCATAAGGTTGGTCGCGAGAAGTACTTCAGCGTGGAGCAGGTGCAAGCCCTTGCCCTTGCAGGGATGGAGATCGGCAACCACACCTCACTCCATGTATTTGACCCACTCGCCACGCGTTCAGAGACCAACGCACTCGTCCGCGACGCGCAAGATGCAATCGAGCTCTGGACAGGGGTTCGACCAACAACGTTCGCGTATCCCTACGGGTATCAATCGACAAACCTCATCGCGTCGGTCCGTTCCGCTGGAATTCAAATGGCCTTTACAACGCAGTGGGGGGCGCGGGAGACGCCTGACTCGGCACTCTCGCTGCCGCGCGTGCGGCTCGGCCCATGGGTTACACCTGAGCGCCTGGTTGAGATCTTGGGGTACTGGCGCTAGCGCACGATTCCCCTAGTCGATCAATCGCGCGCGCGTCACCGCCGTGTCTCCGTACTTCTTGCGCATGGTGTCCGCCGCATTCGTGAGCGCTCGATCGCGCGCAGAGTGCGCAGCGTCAAACAGGCCAAGCTGCTCATCGGCGCCAAGGTCAGAGACGGATACGCCGATCAGGCGGTAGGCGGTCCCCTTCGCCGTCTTACGCAAAAGGGCGCGCGCCGCTTCGTAGATCGGACCGGCGAGATCGCTTGGTCGCGGGAGTTTGACCTGGCAGTTGAAGGATTGGAACTCGGTGTCCTTCAGCTTCAAGGTGACGGTTCGACCGAGGAGCCCCTCGCTGCGGAGCCCGTATGCAACGGTCTCTACTAGTCCGAGCAAAAGTGCTGCGAGGATTTCAGGATCAGACGCATCTTCATCGAGCGTCATCTCGCGGCCGAGCGATTTTCTCTCGCTCTCATCATCGACCGGCGCCACATCGATGCCGCGCGCAAGGTCTTTCAACTTTGGCCCGTGCTGACCAAAGCGTCGCAGCAGGTGGTCGTCGTGTGCAACGGCAAGATCCCCACACGTGGTGATTTCAAGTTCATGCAGCGTTTCGCGGGCAACGGGACCGATCCCCGGGATCACACCAACCTTGCGCGGGGCGAGCCAGGCTGCTTCACTTCCGGGCGGGATGATCAGTAGCCCATCGGGCTTTGATGCATCAGAGGCGACCTTTGCGACAACCTTGCTCGTCGCTCCACCCACACTGATCGTCAGCCCGGTCTCTGCGCGCACGGCGCGTCGCAAGCCGCGCCCCGCATCTTCAAGAGATCCAAGCAGTTGCTCGGTGCCATCAAGGTCGAGGTACGCCTCGTCGACGCTCACCTGCTCAATGACTGGTGACCACGCGCTGAGCACCTGCATGACCTCGCGCGAAACTTCTGCATAGCGATCGTGTCGTGGTTCGACAAGGATGAGCTGCGGGCAGCGTGCTAGCGCGCTGCGCGTTGATGTTGCTGCGCGCACACCGAATGCACGCGCCTCATAGGAGGCGGCGCAGACCACGCCACGCTGGCCCTCGCTGTACCCAACAGCAACCGGCTTGCCAGCGAGCGCAGGGTTGTCGCGCACCTCGACCGATGCGAAGAACGCATCAAGGTCTACGTGCAGGATGCGACGACCAGGAGCACCGCTGACAGGAGGCGTCGTTAGGCCTTTGGTTCGATGACGACGGTCACCTCGGAGACGAGATGCGGCGCAACCTTCACCTGCACCTTGTACGAGCCGAGCTGCTTCAGTGGCTCGTCGAGCAACACCTGGTGCTTATCGATATCGAGACCGCGTCGGGCAAGTGCCTCGGCGATCTCCTTGGTCGTCACCGAGCCGAAGAGCTTCCCGCCCTCGCCGACCTTCACCCCCATGGTGAGGACGGTGGCGCTGATCTTCTGGGCGAACGCCTCGCTCTCGCTGCGGGCTCGCTCGCCCTTCTGCACGCGGGCGGCGATGGAGTCTCCGATCTTCTTGGCGCTCCCATCGCTGGCGGGGAGGGCGAGGCCGTTGGCGATGAGGTAGTTCTTGGCATACCCCCCGGCGACCTCTTTGACGTCGCCTGGCTTGCCGAGCTTCGGGACTACTGCGGTGAGGATGACCTTCATGGTGCTGCTCCTTTCATGGTGGGTGGCCGGCTGGCAGGGGGTCATTCTCGCATAAAACACCCCTTGACACCGAACGGATGTTCTATGACACTAGCCATGCAGAACAGATGTTCTATCGGCAGGAGCCCCATACGGGGAGGAGTTTTGAGATGGCAATGCAACCGATCGTTCCAGTCCAGGCGGCAGTCACGGCGCACTGGCGTACGGGTGCCCCGCAGGCGATCTCCTTCGCCGGGGTCACCCGCAAGGTCACCCGCGTGCTTGCCCTCCGCCGTGAGCAGGGCACCTTCTCTGCCGCCACCGGGCCACGCACCCTCTGGGAGCTCGAGACAGAAGATGCAGCGCTCGTGCTGAGCTTCGCTAAGCGGACACGAACCTGGCGCATCGAGGCGTTCGACGATGCATGGGCGACGCTGCCATTTGCGTCAACGGTTGAGGTGCCAGGAGGCGTGCTCAGCCACGCCTAACACCCGCGGCTCGGCCGCACCGCTACGATCGGCAGATGGAGAAACCTGCCGACCAGTCACTTGCCAGCTACCTTGCGTCGCTTGCGGCGCCAACCCCTGCGCCAGGCGGCGGGTCGGCAGCTGCGGTTGCCGCCGGCATGGCCGCCGCACTTGTCGAGATGGTTGCCGGCCTCTCTCTCGCCAAGCAACCTGATGGAGGCGATGCCGCACAACAGCAGGGAGCGCGCGATCGTGCTGCTGCAGCGCGCGTGACACTCCTCCAGTACGCCGAAGACGATGCGGCTGCATATACCGCATTTATTGAAGCACTCCGCCTCCCAAAGAACACGAACGATGAGCGCGAGGTTCGCACTGTTGCGATTTCTTCTGCTGCAGTGCGCGCAGCGGAAGTCCCCCTGCAAACACTTCAGGTTGCAACTGCCATTGCGAACGATGCAGCGGCGCTAACAGACCGGTCGCTCGCGAGTGCTGCAAGTGATCTTGAGGTTGCGCGTCGCTTTGCTCGCGCCGCCGGACGGAGTGCCGCTGACAACGTTGAGGCAAATCTTCCCTACATCGAAGAGGCAGAGACGCGCGCACGACTGGCGCAACGCACCGTTGCTGCGCTCGCCGATCTCGATCGCGCCGCACCGCCATCTGCATGAGGCACCACTCGTGAGTCGGTCGCTTGCGGCGAAGCCGCGCCTGGCTCCGCTTGCTGAAGAGGCGGCAGCGCTGGTTGCGCGAGCAACCGTTGCACGAGATGGACGAGCGCCAGTACTTGCGGCGGTCATTGCCACACGCCAGCCAGACGCACAGATCTATACCGAGCGCCTTCTCAAACAGGCCGCGGCGGCAGGGCTCGCGACCAAGACGATCACCCTTGCGAGTGATGCAACAGCAGATGACATCTCCCGCGCAATTACCGAGCTAGCCGAGAACCTTGACGTTGCTGGCATCATCCTGCAGTCGCCACTCCCCGACGGCGTTGATCGAGCGACAGTTGCCAAACACATCACCGTGCACAAAGATGTCGACGGATTAACGGCAGAGAGCGCAGCGCTGCTTGACGCCGGCACGCTCGACGGCACGTTGCTTCCCGCTACCGCTGCAGCGGTGATGGAGCTCCTCCGCATGTACGAGATCCCTCTCACTGGTCGCAGGGCGGTCGTTGTCGGCCGGAGCGCCGTTGTCGGTCGTCCAGTTGCACAGCTCCTTCGCCTCGCAGGCGCACAGGTAGAGGTCGTGCACTCACAGACGACCGACATGGGCGCCGTGACGCGCACAGCAGAGATCCTTGTCGTTGCGGCCGGGGTTGAAGGGCTCGTGCGCGGCGAGCATGTCTCGCGCGGAGCGGTGGTTGTCGACGTCGGCATTCATCTACGGGGCGAGAGCATCGTCGGCGATGTCGATGCTGCAAGTGTCGATGCTGCACTTGGCCCGGACGGCTGGTTGAGCCCTGTCCCAGGAGGCGTGGGCCCCATGACGAACGCCATGCTCATCCTGCAAGCCGCGCGGGCGGCGGTACGTCAGGCGGGGGCGTAGACTCACCCCATGGGATTTCCGTCTGACCTTGAGATTGCGCGCAGCGTCACCCCGCGACCAATCGGCGAGATTGCCAGCGCACTCGGCTTCCACGATGACGAGGTAGAGCCGTACGGACGGACCAAGGCGAAGATCAGCATTGAGGCGATCGAGCGACTCGAGAAGCGCGGCAGCCGCGGCAAGTATGTCGTCGTTACCGCGATCACTCCCACGCCGCTTGGCGAAGGGAAGACCACCACAACGATCGGCCTCGCCCAAGGCTTGAATGTGATTGGACATAAGGCCACGGTGGCAATCCGCCAGCCCTCACTCGGCCCGGTGTTCGGCATTAAAGGCGGGGCGGCGGGAGGGGGCTACAGCCAGGTGATCCCCATGGAAGAGTTCAACCTCCACCTGACGGGCGACGTCCACGCGATCGGCGCAGCGCACAACCTCGCTGCCGCATTCCTCGACAACCACCTACACCATGGCAACGCGCTCGGCATTGATGTGCGCAGCATCACTTGGCCGCGCGTCGTCGACATTAGCGATCGAGCGATCCGAAAAACGATCATCGGCCTCGGCGGGCGGGAGAACGGCATCGTGCGCGAGTCAGAGACGGTGATCACGGTTGCAAGCGAGGTCATGGCGGTGCTCGCCCTCGCCTCAAGCTTGGCCGACCTGCGTGCCCGTCTCGGCCGCATCGTGGTCGCTGAGAAAACCGATGGCACCCCAGTTACCACCGAAGATCTCAAGGTTGCAGGTGCGATGGCCGCACTCCTCCGCGACGCCCTCAAGCCGAACCTCCTCCAGACGCTTGAGGGTGGCCCAGCATTTGTTCACGCTGGCCCCTTCGCAAACATTGCCCACGGCAATAACTCCATCATTGCCGATCGCGCAGCACTTGCGACGAGTGAGATCGTCGTTACCGAAGCGGGATTCGGCGCAGATATGGGCGCAGAGAAGTTCTTCGACATTAAGTGTCGCGCCTCTGGCCTCACACCTGATGCAGCTGTGATCGTCGCAACCGTGCGCGCGCTGAAGATGCACGGCGGGGTTGGCAAGATCGTTGCAGGGAAGCCACTCGACCCCGCGCTCAGCGTCGAGAACGTCGATGCAGTTGAGCGCGGTGCAGAAAACCTCGCGAAGCAGATTGAAAACATTCGGGCGTTCGGTGTGCCAGCCGTCGTGGCGATCAATGCGTTCCCAACCGATACGGCAGCAGAACATGAGGCGATCCAGCGTGTTGCACGTGCAGCAGGGGCACGCGATGCGATTATCACAACCCACTTCACCGACGGCGGCGCCGGCGCCGCGGAACTCGCCGAGGCCGTGTGGGCCGCCGCCAACTCTGGTGAGGCGACATACGCGCCGATCTATGCCGACGACATCCCGCTCGCAAAGAAGATCGAGACGATCGCTATGCGTATCTACGGCGCGGACGGGATCGACATTGCGCCGGCAGCAGCGAAGCGCCTGGCGCGCCTCGAGGAGCTCGGCTATGGCGCGTTGCCAATCTGCATGGCGAAGACGCAGTACTCCCTCTCGCATGACGCAACAAAGCTCGGTCGCCCAACCGGCTTCCGTGTGCCGGTGAAAAGCGTCACCCTCGCCGCCGGCGCCGGCTTCATCACAGCAGTTTGTGGCGACATGCGCCTCATGCCAGGACTCAACAAGACACCTGGAGGCGAGCGGATCGATCTCGACCTCGAGCACGGCGGAGAGATCGTCGGCCTCTTCTAGCCGTAGCAGGATTCCTGCAGCGCCCCCAATGCGAGGAACATTCCACGCCGCAACGGCGTTCTAGAAGTGAGGCGCTCCATATGCGGGCGCGTAAGTAGAGGTGACCTATGAGCAGCCTGCTCCGACTCCCCGCACTCTCGCTTGGTGCCAAGTTTGGCGCAGCGCTCGCACTCGCCTTTGCACTGGTTGCAGGTGGCGGGATGAGCCTCTTTACCGGGGTGACAAACGAGCTACGCGCTCCTGGCGGAACTGATTCTGCAACTGGCGGAAGCGGCGGCACTGGCAGTGCAGTGAACCCAGGGGTCTTCCCGTCGAAAGACGCGAACGGCGGGAGCACGAGCGGTGATCGCGTGGATCTCGTACAGACCGGGTACTTTGCGCTTGAGGTCGATGATCTCGATGCTCGCCTCGCAGCGATCTCATCGGCAATTGAGGCGAAAGGCGGCTACGTCTCGTCAAGTGCACGATACGGTGATGCAAGCAACCCGTCGCTCAATGTGACGTTCCGCATTCCTGCCACGGCATTCACAGCCGCGACCACGACGGTTCGCGGTGAGGGCACCGTCTTGCAGGAGGAGATCAGCTCCTACGAGGTAACGATGCAGCTTGTCGACCTCGAAGCACGTTTGAAGAACCTTCGCGCCAGCGAGTCAGCGCTCATCAAGTTAATGGCGAAGGCGACGAGGATTGCCGATGTACTCTCCGTTCAGTCAGAGCTGAGCAGAGTTCGTGGCGATATTGAATCCTACGATGCGCAGCGCTCAGCGCTTGCGGATCAGGTTGCGATGGCAACGATCAGCGTCCAGCTCACGCTACCGGCCTCGCCACTCGACACTGCGTCAAAGGACTTCAACCTCGTCAAAGAGATTCAATCCGCACTCGCCAACCTTGTCGCAGTTGGCCGTTCGGCGATTGTCTTGGTGATTAACCTTGTCGTTGTCGCTCTGCCAATCGTCTTGATCGGCGCGCTGCTCGGCGGACTGCTGGGTCGGGCGATCACGCCACTTGTCGCAACGGTGCGCAGCCTGCTTGCAGGCGGTGGAGCCAAGCGACGCGGACGCGCCCGCCGGTAAGTTGCGGTGGCGCTTAGGCGCCGCGTGCAGCTGCCGCAGCTGCGGCAATAACGGCGACAGTGATCAAGCCAATGAGGGCTCCGGCGAGGCCGGCAGCCCACGCACGAAGGTCGATGGCGCCAAGCGCGGCGGCATCGACCTCGCCGTGTCCACCGTGGTCATTGACCGCATGATCGCTCATGGTCGTAGTATCGCAAAGCATGAGAATCTCGCTTGGTGACGGCTTTGAACTGATCGGGATCGAGACGGCCGATGAGCTCGCGCTCGTTCCGCCGTGCACCCGCGCCGATGCCGATCACGCAACCTGCACCTGGTGGGAAGATGCCGACCGTGGCGCAAAGGCGACGAGCGCCTCTCTGAGCACCACTCCCGCACGCGCATCGGCGCCAGCCGGCGGGAAGGGCGCCCTTGCAGCGTTCCTCGGTGTTGAAGAGGAGAGCGTGCCGGCATTCAATCCCTTTGCCCCCACACCGCCGACACGTGACGAGGCGCTCCGTGATGCTGCCGCAGCGCCCGGTCAACCGCCGAAGCTCCGCCTCCTCACGCGACAACTGCCAGTGAGCGGGCCGATGGGCTGGGTCCTTCTCGCCAAGGGCGAGCCGGTCGCCTACTGCCAGGCGGGGCCACTCTCGGCCTTTCCGCGTGCGCAGCGCTTGCGTGATCGCTACCCCGACCTCCCCGCCTCACCACCGCCCGCGATCATCACGTGCATCTCGGTTGTTCCAGCTGCGCGCGGAACGGCGCTCGGCAGCGCCCTTGTGGAAGGGGTGCTCGTGCGCTTGAGCGCCGCAGGGTTCTCTGCTGCCGAAGCATTCCCAGAAGACCCGGCAAGCGTGAGCGATCCCGACGCAACCTCAACGGCAACACAACGCTTCTGGGAGCGCCTCTCGTTCCGTGTCGCCGCAACCGGCCCAGATGGCCGCTGGCCTGCGATGCGCCGCGAGCTGACATAGCGGTGAAGGCGCTTCCACGTTACGAGATCGTCGCGAATGCCAGCGAGGGGCGCGATGCGTCGGTGCTCGAGGCACTCACACGCGCGATTACAGAAACGGAAAACGTTCTACTCCTCGATCTCCATGCAGATGTCGATCACGACCGCTCTGTGCTCACGTATGCCAGTGACGATACCGATGCCCTTATTCGCGCAACGATCCGCCTCTCAGAAACGGCAACGGCACGCATTGATCTCAGCGCTACCGGCAAAACCGGTAGCAACGAAGGCGTGCATCCGCGCATTGGTGCGCTAGATGTTGTTCCCGTTGTGCCGATAGGACTAGGCGCCAACAGTGCAGAAGCCTCCGCGATCGCGATAGAGATCGCACACATGATCGGTGCAACGGGTGTCCCCGTTCATCGCTACGGGCTGATTGCGCGGGATCCATCGCGTGCTGCACTCACGCCTCTTCGACGGGGCGGCTTCAGGGGGCTCCGCGCGCTCCACGAACGCGAAGACGGGGCACCAGACGATGGCCCTGCGCTCCCCCATGCGACGGCCGGCGCAACGGCCGTTGGCGTGCGCGCGGTGATGGCCGCATGGAACATCGAGCTAGCTGAGGGGTCGGAAGATCGACAACGCACTGCAGCGCAGAAGATCGCGTCAGCAATTCGCGGGAGTGCGTCAGGTGGCGTTACTGGGCTGCAAGCGCTCGGATTCTTTTTGCGCTCGCGTGGCCGCGCCCAGGTTTCGATGAACCTTCACGATGCAGCAGCGGCGGCTGCGCGGGGCGACACACTCGCGGCAATCCGTATGCGTATCGCTGCGCTTGCAGTGCAGCATGGAACGAGCATCGGAGCGACAGAGATCGTAGGGCTTCTCCCTGAGGCGGTGCTTTGTGCAGGCGGAAACCCAGAAGAGCTCGAGATCAGCGGCGGCTGGGAGCGTGCATCACTTGAGCGGCGAGTAGCAGCCGCTCACTAGCCAGCGATCCCGATAAGGGCAAGCAGGCTCACGGCAAGAAGTGCCGGCATAAGGCAGCCGCACCCACCGCCACTCCCTTTCTTCGCGTTACCGCGCGGCGATGGCTCGCCACGGCCGCCGTCGGTGAGTACGTTCAACATGATTAACTCTTCGACAATACTTCCGTTGTCATTCAGGTCTAATGGGCCGCCATCTCCGCCGCCATCATCACCGCCACCAAAATCTCCGTCGAATGCATCACTTGTCATGGTCACCTCCGCTACCGAATGGATTTGCCGGGGAGTTATACCAAAGCATCGCGCGGAGCTTGCTCTGGTTCTCCTTTGATTCTTTGCAGCGCTCCGAGCAGGCAACACCTCGCGGGGGGAGCGGATCGAGGAAGGTTTCAATCGTGTAGGTTGGCGCGCCTGGCGCAATCTCTTGCCCACACGCAATGCATCGCTCGTTGCTCATGCTGCTATGGCACCACACCCCCGTGCCAACTCTATGGCGCGTTTCGCCTGGCGCGTCGACTACCCGCCGAAGCCCTCAGCGCGCGGCTCAAGCACCACGGTGGTCGTCTCTTCGGGGAGTGCGGAGATCGTCACCACGAGCTTCTGCTGCGGTGCCGGTGGCGTGGTCA
>Ga0209400_1002101_pt1 | contig 15348 bp, 8 predicted proteins | sample M_130807_EF_Meta_FD_187313 | JGI IMG/M metagenome (GOLD analysis project Ga0209400, IMG submission 187313) | Freshwater microbial communities from Lake Montjoie, Canada to study carbon cycling - M_130807_EF_MetaG (SPAdes) (version 2) | ecosystem: Environmental > Aquatic > Freshwater > Lake... | reverse complement strand
AAATGCGGTACCTATTGCTTCACCTATTGTTGAAACAACTGTCTTTAAAGCATCAAAAGCTGTAGTTAATATATTCCATATAAACTCACCAACTGGTTTCATGATGTCAATCAGCTTTGAGAATATTCCCTTCCAGGCTAAGAATAGACCTTGAAGAGCCATAGCTACAACAAATATGCCGAGCATAAGGACTCTAAACAAGAAATCTCTAATCCAGATAAATACTGGGTTACTTGTAACTGCATCAAGTATTCCTACTAGGATATTAAATACTCCAACAATAATACCAATCCCAATTTTTATTGCACCAACGGCTATATCAATTACTGTATTTAAAATCTTAAACGGAAGGGCAAATAAGTTAGCTATAATACCAATACCAATTTGAACTATCGGTGTAGCTATATCAAATATTTTTGAGAAAATATCAATAATAAAACCAATTACAGAGAATAGTGGACCTTTTATTTTGTCAAAAATATTGACAACTACAACGATAAGACCGCCAAAGAAAGCGACTATTGCACCAATTACAATTCCAATTCCCATTGCAATTTTACCCAGGAATTCCATAATAGGAGCAGCGATAGTCTTAATGCCATCCCAGATAGCCCCCCAGAAACCCTTGAACAAGTTAATAAAGCTATCAACAAATCCCCCGATGTTATCTTTTAGAGCGTTGAATCCATCAACAAAGAAAGAAATTATTTTCTTGAAAGTATCCACAACAATCCCGCCAATTGCATCCCAAACATCTTTCATGAAATTCCAAGTATTTTGTGCAAAATCTTTGATAGCATCCCATGCTGCACTCACCCCTGTCTTTATTCCATCCCACACAAAACCAATAACGGCTCCAAGCGCTTCCCAAGCGGCTATGACAGCGCCATTAACAAAATCTCTAAATCCTTTAACCTTGATGTAAAGGTAAATGAATAATCCAATAACTATTCCGATTGAAGCAACTACAGCTGCTGTGGCTATTCCAGCTGCTGCAAGGGCTTCGCCAATAGTAACCATAATCGCCGCAATCCAATCAAACATAGTCTGCAGTACAAAGAAACCAGCAATAGCACCAACTGCTCCAAGTATTGCAGTTTTAACTGGACCCAAGACCTTAGCCAAACCAACAGCAGCATCTTTAATTCCGCCAAAGAAACCACCACCATCGGATTTTTCAGCAGCAGGTGTCTTGCCCATTTGGGTTTTCAAATATTCTTTATAACCTTCGCTTACTTCTTTATAATTATCCTTAACACCACGACCTTTATCTTCGCCAGGAAGAGCAGCGCCATTTGGTTTCTTTGCTGCATCTCCACCGCCACCAGATTCTTTCTCTCTTTTTATTTCAATCAAATTGATATCTGAAGCAAGTTGCGTTATTTCAGCAAACAAACCCGTCATGTATGCCTTAATGCCTTCTAAGCCAGAAAGCGCATCACCAAATAGTGTATTAAAATCAACTTCTGAAGTTGCTTCAAATAACTTCTTAAAGTCATCCCAAAGAGTTCCCTTTAGCGCAACAAGCTCTCGCTTTAGAGAATTTACCATTTCAAGTAGAGCGAAGCCAGCCGCTTCAATCCACAAGTTTCTTGGAATAACTCCTGCAATTTCTGCAGTTACTTTAGAACTCCACGGAGTTACGAATTGTGCAATTATTCCATCAGTAAATGCAGTTTTGAAAGCATCTGGCATTCCAGTTGCCAGCATGTATGCAGCACCAAGTATTGATGTTGCGTTGGCTGATCCATTTGCTGCACCAAACTTTGACTGCGCCTCAGTGACTAACTTATCCATTGTTACAGTGAACATACCGATTGATGGATCAGTGAACTCTCTAATTGCAGATGGCAACGCTAGCATTGAGGCTGAGAATGTTTTTGTTATTTCATCAGAGAATTTCTGAGATGCCCCGCCCAATCTTGAAAGCAGAGTTTTAAATTCATCTTCAGTAGAGAAACCGACAGTTTTAATCTTTTCAATTTGAGCATCAAAATCTCTAAACATTTTTTCATATTCTTTAGCAAGCAGATCTTTCTCTCGTGCTATTACAGCCAAAGCCTTATCTCTTTGCTCCCCTTGCAGCGTTTTGAGCCTAGAAAGATCTAGGTCTTTCTCTTCTTTAGTTGACTCAGTTTTTGATTTCTGATTTGCTAAATCAAGTGAACGAACATCTTCGCTTCTACCCTCATAAGCGGCAACTTTTCTTTCTCTTAAATAATTCTCTTGATCAAGAGTTCTTGTCTTGATAAGTAATCTCTTCTTTTCTTCATATTCAATCTTGTCGGTCAATCTTCCTTCTGCATCAGCAAGTTCCTGAATAGCATCAGCTTGATTGTCAAATGCCTCCAATGCCTTATCTCTTTGATCTTCCAATCCTCTCTTAAGAGCATCTACATAATTATCAACCGCTGCATCAGCTTTACCAAAGAAGCCATCAGTAAATGTCTTCTTGATATCTTGCATCTTCTTCTTCATTCCCTTAGCAAGAGCAGCACCAAGAGCTTCACCACCAGATTTTGCAACATCCGCATTTTTCTTTACAGATTCTTCTATTGCTTTCTTTAGACCATCTGGATCACCAGCAGTACTGGCAAGTGCCTGATTGATTCCTTGACCTATCTTTTTGGCATAAGATCTATCAATTGCAGACATTCCCTTTTTAATAAAACCAGCCATTCCACTAGCCGCATTACCCATACCGTCAGCAACTGATTTACCAACACTAGAAGCCCATTCATCAATGTCAGCATCGCTCTTTGTTAAAGCTTTTGATGCTGCAAAACCAGCAAGCGAAACACCTATCAACGCAGCGCCAGCTGCTGCTATCGCTGATGAAGCACCCCCAGTTACTCCCAGTAATGCTATTCCTATTCCAGTTATAATAGATCCAAAAAATAGACCGACTTCCATTGCAAATTTTCCAATAAAATTAAGCATCTTTATGCTTGCTTTCGCAACTGCTCCGATTACAGCGCCAATAACTCCACCCATGTGCGGAAGCAATTTAGAAAGATTACTAAACAGCTTTGCCATAACATTAAGACCTTCGTAAAGTAAGCTTTGGAAGAATGCAGACATGTTATTTCCAGCGGTTCCATCTTTACGCATTGCTCCACGAATCGCTCTGCCAAGTAAGATAAATCTATTAACCAATCTTGTAATAACTGGACCCAAAGTGTTTTTAACAAATTTTTGACCAGCTCCCTGAGCAAAATCATTGAATGCTTGTGCTACAGCTTTAAAGGCTCGTGACATAATATACAGAGCTCCAGCAGTTTTCTGTGTTTGAGCTGTAGCACCATTAAACCCACCAAAAGCATTTATGATATCCAGAATTGGATTTGCAAGAGCGAGAATTGCTCCCTTGATTAATACAATTGCTTCTTTAAACATCTTTAAAGCCGCTGAGTTATTAGTAGTTCCTCTCTTTAATTGAATAAAGATTGAAGAAATAACCAAAACAATTGGGGCTATTAAGAACAGAGCAGCATTAAGTTTTACCACGATACTTACAACGCTCAATACTGATTTCAAAATACCGCTAAATGCAGCCTGTATTCCAGCACTAAGACCCGTGAAGGTATTTAGCCCTACCAGTCCTTTTCGCAAGAGACTTGTTCCAGCAGCAAGCCCAGTCATGGCTGCTTTTGCAGCTGCCAGTCTTGCCCCTGTATTGGAGAATATGTTTAAGTGTGCAATTCCTACCCTTAAAGACCTAACAAATGTCATCATTCCAGCAGTCAACATGAAAGTCCAAGCTTTTGTTAATTTGCTTTTTTGCAAACTAATAAGGAATGCTTTCATTTCTGTATTGACAGTTGATGCCAATATCTTTCCTAGTTTTCCAAAAGCCCACGCCATGTCACTTGTTATAACTTTAGTTGTAAGACCAGCGGCTGTCATAGCTTTCATTGTTAAGACTGCCGAAGTAGATATGGTATTAAAGAACTTAACAGCTCCACCAGAAATTCTAAAACCACCCGCCAGCATGTCAGCCGTTGAGCTGACAGCCTTTAGTCCACCAGTCACGGCTTTAACACCGCTAACTGCATATGCTGAAGCTAAGGTACGACTAACAGCCGTAAACGATTTCACACCCGCTGTTGCAGCAACATGCATTGCTTTTGGCATTGTATGACTAAACAAACTGGTCAACTTCTTTGCACCTTTTTCAAGGTCATCTAACTTTGATTTAATACCAGAAAAAGCAGTTGCTTTTGGTATTGCAGCACCAGTTGGCGTTGGGAAGATTGGGGCTTTTGGCAAGACTGGACCAATCATTGGTCTAGTTGACGAGACAGCGGCAGTTGAGGCAGCAGTTCTGCGTGGATCTATGCCTGTAATTCTTCTAAGCTTTGCCGCTCTTACATCATCAATTACCCCGCCATCATCAAGTATTTTCTTACGAACTTCTCCAAGTGTTTTTCTTCGTGAAGCCCTCATAACCAATGGATCGGTGTATGGAGCCAAACCACTTCTCGCTGAAGCGAGCCTTGCTGAGTCTCTTGCCTTGTCGGTTATATTTATTTTCAACTTGTCGGCTGAAATTATTTTACCTTGGAATATGTTTGGTCCTTGAAAGAAGTTTGGTCCTTTAAAGAAGTTGGCAAGAGACTTGTCAAAACTAACAGCCAATTCACCAATCTTTTTAATAACTCCGCTATCTGTAGGAGCAAGTTTCATTCCAGAAGGAAGACTGCCTACATTAACCTTACGACTTGGTTTAGACGCTTTCGGTATTGCGGCTCCTGTTGGAGTTGGGTAAATCGGAGATGCAGCTGCTGCAGCCGCTGCTGCTTCTCTTGCTAATCTTGCTGCTTCTTTCGCAGCCTCTCTTGCCAACCTTGTTGTTTCTTTTGCTGCTTCTCTTGCTAATCTCGCTGCTTCTTTTTCTGCTTCTTTCGCTAACCTTGCTGCTTCTTTCGCTGCATCTTTTGCCTCTTTTGCTGCCGCAGCCGATGGTGCCGCTGGTACTGGTGCCGCTGGTACTGGTACTGTTTTTGGCACTGGCGCTGCTGGTGCTGCTGCTGGTGCTGCTGGTGCTGTTTTTGTTGCTGTTGCTGGTATTGTTGCTGCCTTTAATGAATCAGTCATAGCCGTGCTGGCTCTGGCAAGGTCAGTCAATCTCTTGGACGCATTTTTAGTTGCAGTTTCTAATTTCCTCTTAGCCTCAACAAGAGCACTATTTTGAGCCCCCAGACCATTCTTTATGGTAGCTGCTTCTCTCTTTAGAAGTTCTGCTTTTGCTTTTTCAAGAGTATTAAGACTACTACGAACTCCATCTCTAGCTTTTACTAAACTTGCCCCAGATTTTGTTGATAATTGCTCAGCGGTATACGATGAAATTAATGCATCAATTGCTGCAACTTGTTGGAATTTTGCACTAGTCAAAAGAGCGTTGGCTTTATTCATAAGCTCTTCGCCTCTCTTAGACATTGCAATTGTTGCAGCTGATGCATTAGTTACTGCTGTTTTATTTGCTGTCGCAGTACTGGATGCTGTAGTTGCTTTTGTATCTTTCAATTCCTCTGTAGTTGCTGCCTGAGTCACCCCTGTATTCTCTACCTGTGCTACTGTATTAGCCTCAGTTGCAACAATGTTTTTTTCTACCGCTGGAGCTACAGATGGAGGTGGAGCTGCAGGTGCTGCAGGATCGGCTCCACCTGGCATTTTATCTTTTAACTTTTGCCTATCTCTTTGTATTTTCTTTATTGTCTCTTCGTCTTGCCTGCGTCTTTCCGCCGCATCTAGATCTCTTTGCACTTGTCTAGTGTTTGGCTGCCCAATTCTTTCTGGGCTACTTGCGGCGGTTTCAGCTTTCCCCTTCCTTCTTGCTTGAATCTCTTCTGCAAGAACAGGTATTTTTGCCGCCTGACCTGACCCAGTGAGGGTTGTCATGGCTGCTATTTGCCCTCGCTGTATTAGATCTATGGCGGCAGTTGATGAAGCAACGGCGTTAACAAGCACCTTATCAACTGATTCAGATAAGAATTGAATATTCTGAAGGTACTTAGCGATACCTTTAGCTGGCTTTCTAAATAATGCGCCCAACCTTGATTGCGCTGCTTTGTTGAAAGGACTCTTGTGAATTTCTGGAGTTTTTGCTAAATTTTTAATAACATCTTCAACTTGTTTATCCAAACCCGCCTTAATAGTTGCTGCTGTTGCCGCATCCACTTCGGTCTTCATTAAATTCAAACCAGTTTTAAGCATATTTCCAGTGCCACCGCCAGGAGTTGCTTTAATTGTTGCCTTAGAAACTTGGCGGATAATATCTTTTTCTATTTTTCCGTAACTAGCTGGAAGCTTGTCTACTAAGTCATCAATTGATTTATCAACCAAAGTTGATATTTTAACCAACCCATCCTTGACTGCCTTGCCAGCTGCCTTGCCAGTTTTCTTTGCTACTGGGGCTGCAGGGACGAGATTGGCTGCTTTTGGTAAATCCCCCATGCCTCCAGAAACACCCTTAGGGAATCTTTGAGCAAGATCCGCCGCCGCATTCTTTTCTACTCTCCTACTAAATGCACGAGTAGCACGAGTAGCAAAGTCTTTTTTGGTTTTGGTAACATCTTCAAGCATTTCCTTTAGCTGTTGTTCATGTTCCTTAAAACCTTTAATTTGCTTTCTTACTTTTGCAAGTGCTGTTTTATTTTTTAAGAGTTTTTCCTCTGCGCCTTTATCATAATCAATAGAAAGCGGGTTTAATTGAGATAAACTAACTTCGCTTTTTGTTCCCATGCTTGCATCACTAAGTGCTTGAAGCAAAGCAGGTTTTGTAGCTGATATTTTACCTTTATTATGTAATTCATCTGCCAAAAGATTTTTATAATCAGCTTCATTACCAGGCATATTTTGCCGTAAAGCTTTTGAAGAATTTATTCCGCCCGCAGTTGGCTGCTCCCCAGGGAGATATTGTTGCTGATATTGTATTAAATCATTCGCAGCACGACTTAATGGGTGAACTTTTAAGGTATTAAGCTGCCTTGAATATTTCAGCATTTCTCTCTTTTTTGCAATTGCCTTATTTGCTGCGTCTTTCTTTCTCTGTATTTCTTTCTGTAACAACCCTCGTTGTTTTGCTGTTTTTGAATTAACTACTTTTTCTTCTAAAGCTTTTAATTCTTGATCCGTTGTTGCTTGTATATCTTTTATCTCTTGTTCTAAAATTTTAATGCCTTCAGTATCTGGACCGTGGTAATACCCAACTCCTGACGCTGTTTCTTTTGCAGTTGGCATTACCAAATCTTGTGCTGCAACATTCTTGGCACGGACTTTATCTAATGCAGCTAGTAATTCTTTCTTTTTAGCTTTAGACAATTTCTGTGCTCCAGCATCACCACCAAACTTCGGAGCGTCTGTAACTTGACCTTGACCTGTATACAGATGACTAATAGCATCTGTGAGCCTTTTTCCGTCTTTGCTATGTGGATCCACTGTTGTCTTTTTCATATCCTCAAAAAGATTTCTAAACAGATTTTTCTTATCATTAGTGGATGATTTTAATAATTTGCTTCCTTGATCAAATGGAATAATTTTTGTTGGTGATTTGATCGTTCCAAAAGGATTTAATTTTTTTGCTTTTATATTTTTCTTAAGAGCTTTTTCTATGTCACTTTTGCTCTTAATAGACATTTGAATTTCTTTATCTATTGTCCTTAAAAATTCATATTCCGCAGGAAGTTGTGCATTTTCTGCATCAAACCATGCAACTATCTCCTTATAAGCAAGAGTAGTTCCCTTGCCCGCACCAGTTTGCGATGTGAATTGACGACTGGCTGCTGTTACGCCAGTTGGTAATGAGATTTTTCCCGCAGCTGCACCAACGGGACCAACTGGTAGTAATTTTTTTGCTTCCCTAAGAGCAGCCGCTTCCCGAACCGCTTTACTTTTGACAGCATTCGCAGCATCAGCTGCACTTTCAGTTTTAGCAATTGATGGTCTTAAAGAATGAGCGCTTCTTCCAGGATTTCTTTGACCTGGTGCAACCCTTGCTGCTCTCTTTCTAATTTCAGCAAGGCGTTTTGCTTCCAAAGCCTCCTCGGCTTTAACCCTTGCCTCTTCAGCATTACGATAAGCAATTTGTTCAGCAAGAAGTTTTTCTCCAGCGGCTTTATCTCTTGCTAGTTTCTCAGCATCAGATAATTTCTTATATACTGGTTTCTTCCCGCCTGTATATTTTGCTGGCTTAGTCTTATCTAAATCATTCGCTACTTGTGTCTTAATCTGTTCAGGGATGTCTTGGACTTCTTTAACAGCTGTTTCAATCTGAGCTGTTGCTTCTTTAGTTACTTTCTTGACTGCATTTTTTACTTTTGGTGTTACAGCCTTTGATGCTGGTTTTACTTCTGGTACTGGTACTTCTGGTACTTTTGGTGCTTCTACTTTTGGTGCTTTAGGTGTGGGAACTCTTGGTTTTCTTGGCTTTGGTGCTGGCTTTGGTGCTGGCGTTACAGGTTCTACTGGTGTCTCTGCAGGTACTACTGGTGGAGCACGGGGTGCTCTTGTTGCTCTAGGTTTAGCGGGTTTTGGAACTTCAGCAACTGCCTTATTAAATTCTTCAACAGAAGTACCGAGTGCCTCCAATTGGGCTTTAGCTTCAGCCGCAGCTCTCTCTACGGTTGCTACAACTGGGGCTCCAATTGTTGCAGCCGAAGGGATAGGCAATCTTCCTGGAAACAAGGAACCTCGTGGATGCATGATAGTAGGTGGAGGAGGTACAGGTGGAATATAATTCGGCACAGTTGGCGTAGGGAATACTCCACGAGGATTCGGTGCACGGTATCTTCCTGGAAACAGGGAGCCTCGTGGGTGCATGATAGTAGGTGGGGGCGGTGAGTAATTGGGCACAGTTGGCGTAGGGAATATTCCACGAGGATTCGGTTTGTGTATGTATGATGAAGGCGTGATCGGTGCGCCTGTTGGTGTTGGATAAAGCGGAGCTGGCGTAGTAATCGGTGCGCCTGTTGGCGTTGGGTAGAGCGGTGCTGGTGTTCCACCACCTGCTGGTGATTTTGGAGTGCGTGATCCAGGGGTCGTACCAGGAGTTGCACCAGGGGCTCCACCACCAAACTTATTACCTACAAATGTATTATTTTGAAAGACCGTTCCTTTTAATGTTTTAGCAATTGTTTTAGCAGTTTTATCTACAGCGTCAGTGGAAGCTTTTGCAATTTTTGCAGGCACATCATTCATATCTGTCAGCATTGAGTTTAATAACTCTTGAGTGTTGGATAAACCAAGCTTGTCCGCACCACGCAATGTGGTCTTAATAGATGATAGGCTATCAGGATTAGGCATTCCTCCTTTTTCTATTAATTCCCGAACTGGCTGAGAAATCCCTTCCAGACCAGGAGTCATTTTCCTGCGACCTAGTAGTTTGTTGCTGTATCCTGACTTAGATGAGTCCTGTGACAGCTGAAATTTAGAGTCTGTAACTTGAACCATTGAATTATATCCACGAAGCATTCTTGGATTATTTATGACATCCGCTATATCCACTAACTGAGTTTTAACACCCCTTAATGATCCAAGCCATCCGTTGGTTGATAAAAACATCTTGCTAAATCCTTCAATGGCTCCACCAAATAAAGTTTTAAATGTACTTGCTAATAAACCAACCATTGGAATTATTAACGCAAGCCCCATAAAAGCACCAATAAACTTCCTAGTTGTTACGCTCAGCCCTTTGAAAAAATCTTCTATTTTTTGAACAATGGGAAGTATTGCTTTGACGACTACATCCACCACTGGAACAATTGCACGACCAATACCCATGAGTGATTCTCTTAATCTATCAAACCTCGTGGCGGCTGTATCAATTGACAATTGAAGTTCAATCTCCATTTGCTTACCAGCATACGCAGCTCCACCAACCGCTTCCATAAGGAAACCTTTTCCAGCTTCCGTTCCGACTTTAGCAAGAAAGTCTTTAGTATTGCCAAAAGTGTCACCAAGGCTATTTGTAGCTTCTTTTTGAGCGGCTTGAATCACCTTTGCTCTTGCAGAATATTCACCATTTACTTTTTCTACTGAATCTCTATTTAAATTTGTTAGATCTACTATCTTTTTTAAACTAACCTGTTCCATTCCATTAGCTTTTAGTCTAAAATTCACCTTGTCTTCTAATTCTTTAGCTATAACACTTTCGGCAGTCCCAGTTGTGTCAAGTGCTTTTTGGAATTGAGCAAACTGCCTAATTGCAGTTTCCATTCTTGGACCCTGCCTAACACCAAATAATCTTGAAAACAATTCTAAAGTTCCCTGCTCGCCCTTTATAGAGAGCAATTTATTGAAGCCATCAGTTAATTTCTGAATAGTTTCCATACCCACGCCAGCTGCTAAATTAAATTCTGGACCAAGTGCACTGTTTAATTCTCTAATAATCCCAGTGTTCTGTTTTGTCATCGCAACCATTCTTTGCAAAGATACCTTAATGGAGTTTGCAGAAGCACCAACTTGGAAACCAGCAGCAACCATTGGAACTATCATCGCCGTTGTTTCTGTCATTGATAATCCAAAAGAAGTAGCGGCAGCAGACATTTCAGGGAATGCATCTGCAATATCTTTCAAGGAAAGCGTTGTTTTATTTTCCATTAAGTTAAATATCGCAAGCTGACCACGAAGCTGCTCAATGGTGTCGCTCATTTGCTTAGCATTTGTTATGTCAAAAACAAACCCTTGTTGCTGAGCCGAGTCTCTTTTAACTCTCAAAATATTTTGATAAATAGATTGAATAAACTGTTGAGATTCACCAATATCAAGATTACCAAGCTTTTCCAATTGGACTGTCAACAATGTTAAATCAGTAATTGCATTTGTTGGAACACCCAATTCAGCAAAGTCACCAGCAAGGCTTTGAACTAAAATTCTTGAAGTACCAAATTTTCTAGTAATTTTATCTAGCGCTGGGTTAAGTTCATCAACAGCTTTTCTTGCCGCAATAATCGCCTCTTCTCCAGTACCGAAACCGTCAGATATTAACTTTGTTAGACGGACTTGCTCTCTTTCTAATCTTGTATAACTAAAAAATGCAGTTCTAAATATCCCAATTAATGGCAAGGTAACATTTCTTGCCATCTGCATACCAACCCTTTGACTTTGGATGCCAGACTGTTGTAATCTTCTGCCAAAGGATTCAATGGCGTTTGATTTCATTGTCTTATTTAAAGTACCAACGGATGAGTTCATCGCATTGAGATGACTGGCGGTTTGAGAATACGATGAGCTTAATGAGGCTGTCATTTTACCGCTAGCAGCAACCCTCTTTTGCGCCGCATCTAAAGCAAGAAGCGATGCTGTATTTTGCCGTACCATCGTATTAGACAGAGACATTTCTTTACGATACAAAGCAATAGATGACCCTAAAACGCCAACACTGGATTTTGTTGCATTTAAAGCCGAATTTAATTGAGCTTGAACATTAGTATTCTGTATTGCACTTTGAGATAATTGAAGTAGTTGTTGTGCTAGACCGCCAACACCTGTTGCCAATGCAGAAACGGACTCAGCGCCAGTGACGCTTGCATCAATTCCTATTTTTGCCGTGAGATCACCAGTGTCTGACATAATTCATCCAATTATAAGTATCGCATATTAGGACAATTAAAGCAACGAATAATGATTCATTTTTTTTTATTTTAACTGTTGTCAATTAATTATACATAGACTATGTGTAAAAAATATCACTTTATGATTCATTACTTTCTACAGGTGTAACTTTAACTTGTTCATAACCCATACCGAAACTCATCTGCCGAATTTCATGAACAGGAGTTGCAACAATAGGGGCTGGGTCATACCAGTCATCATCAAAATCTACATCCGCACCTTGAGCAGCAGCGGCTATTTTCATAGATACGCTTGTTTCAAACATTGCAGCCCTATACAGTAAAAATAATTCATTTAATGTCAAACTGGATTCAAGCTCAAAGAAGTTTATCCATGCGCCAGTTCTAACAAAAACTTCAGATTCGTATTTTAGAAGAGGGAGATCTTCCCATGATTGGTCAGATGAACCAGCCCCCTCTTCGCCTAGAAGGAAGGGTCTGATCCCATTGCTGCTGCCATCAGTTCACCGAATGAACGAAGGTCAAGCACATCTTCAAGTTTTTCTTTATTATTACCCAATTCAGGATCAACTGCTGCTAAAGCAATTCCTGCGGCTTCAACCATGATGTCAATATCTTCATCATTCAAAGTATCTTCGCTCTTCAGGTCTTTAACAACTTTCATAAACTTTCTAAGATTACGAATAGTCAAAGGCTTAATTGTTCTTGTCTTACCATCAGCAAACATAATTTCCGTGCCTGCTGTAATATCCTTATTTTTATCGCTCAAAATATTCCATCCTTGTGTCTAGTTTCAAAGGGTTTCGCCCCTCAAACATTAAGTTTATCACAAAATGCAGAGGGGCGTTGCCTTTAACTAAATTATTTTTCTGTATTAATTATGCGGTTTGATCAATGATCTTGCCGTACTCATAACCAGTGTCTGCTACTGTTGGCAAAATTCTAAAGCCAACTGTAAACATTGTTGCTTCCGCACGCTTCATGCTGATTGTGGATGATTCCATTGAAATCGCACGCTTTGTGTAGAATGTACGGGTAAGAGTTGCGCCTGCTGTTGAGCCAGGTGCTGTACCTGTCACGACTAAGCCCTTCTCAAAAGGAATCACTCCCTGTGCACCGAACAAGAATGTCTTTGTGTTTGCGCCATCGTTGTTAGCAAGAATATCTGATCCACCAGTAGTACTATCGTAGTTCCAAGCAGTTGCGAGGTTATTAAGTGTACCCTCTGCAAGTGTTGTCTTAACCATGACTTTCACCTTTGATTGAATTACTTTAGCTGCATCGCCAAATTGATCAATCTCAATGTCAACCATGTCTGGTTCCCACGAAATTTCCAAACCGTTTTGTGTTGCACCAATGTCAGCAAAGTTGTTCATTGCTGCGATGGTTGTTGCGTTAGCGTTGGTACCCAGTTTAAGGGTTGCCTCGCCAACAATAATGTTAGAAACATTAACTGCCATATTACTTCCTCCTATTTATCAAGGCGGAATATCTTCCTGCCTTTTTTGTCTCGCCATTTGGCGATCCTATCTATATCTTTAGTACGGATTTCGCCTTGACGATTTCCAATACCCAGACCTTTATTCCATTCAAATTCGTAAACAGTGTCACGAAGCTTGACTACATAACCAGAACTTTTACCAATGTATGTTATTGTACTATACTCCATATCTTATTATTTTACCACACTTCACTAAACATTGCAGATTTTAAAGTCTAAATTCATTCTATACCAGCCTTCTTTCTCCAGCGGGGCGGATAGATTAGCCCCCGTTTGGTATGAAGACAATATCCTGGAGTTTGATCCAGTAATCCCACCAGTTTTAGCGACTTCATCGCCTTTGCTTAAAATATACAAAAACCTTTCGGAAAGCTGAAAGAGCCTGTCAACATTTGTATCAAAAATACAATAACGAATGCTGTCTTTTCTTATCCAATATGCCTCAACATTTGGGACCATTGGTTGGTAATAATAAATAACAAAAGGAGCCGTTTCGCCATTGGTAGCAACCACTGGGAAGAAGTTCATAGTTTTACCAGCAATGTTTGCCAAAGTCGCATCAGCAATCAATGCCGTATTGATGTCATAAACACTAAGCGCCATATGTAACCCCAATATTTTTAGATACTGCAGTTTTTATATTATCTAAAACATTAGATGACATTGACTCAACCATTCCAGAGAACTGCTCCCCCGTAGAGTTTTCAAAATGATATATTTCTCCAACATTAAATATGACATCAATGCTTTCTCCACTGCGAACTGAGCATTCTACATTTTCAAAAATGTCTCCATACTGCTCAACAACATTGCTCATAATAGTAGATTCACTTGCCATAATCCCCTCGGCAACCCCCGACTCAATGTCCATAGGGATTCTTTCCAACCTAGCAAGTAATAACGATACTTGATCGCTTCCATTTACTCTCATTATTCGCCCTCCACAACTCTTCTTAAAGAAACTTTAACAGAATGCTTTCTACCCGAAAAAGAGAAATTAGGCTGAATTCCAATAATTTCAAAATTGCTACTTTCTATTACATTTGAATAACGATCAACAATATTTTTAATTCTATTGCTGTATGTAATATATTCTGCATATTTAGCAGGAACAATCAATTCATACTTTGGTAAGTTTTCTTGATAGGGAGCAACTCTTCTTTCGCTAGTGCTGTTCGCTTCAAGTGGTGCTTGGAATTGCCCAGGAATTGTTGCAAGCATTGTAAATGCGGCAACCTTCTGTCCAGCAGCGCTAGTCGTTATTGTCTTCTGATAGACATCACATTTGTGAGTGAATCTTAAATAAGAACCATTTGACATTAGACCACATAATCCATAATAAACAATGTGTAGTCCATCAACAAAACATCTGCATCAATATTCCCAGTTGATTCATAGAAGCTGTCACTTGTTTGAATTTTCAAAATATCCATATCTGCGGAGTGGATGCCATGCCTTCTGTATTCAGAATCATTATTCATCATGTCTTCAAGCAACAAATCCGCTGCCTGTTCAATATTATTAGGAACAAACTGCCAGCCGAAGCTGCCCTCAATCTTGTAAGAATCAGCAGCGTTAAATTTGTTTGTCGTAATGACTGTTTGAACGCTATCCAGCATTGATCGCTTAAACTGAATATAGTATGTACTTCCAAAGCTGTGCGGTTCCTTTGCTTTCTCTATAGCAGTATAGGATGCATCTGACGAATCATATAGAATGGCTTCATCACTCATTCCAAGATTTAAAGTAACCTTCGTTAAATCTACAATTGGGTAAGGCAAATGTAAAGTTTTCTTATTTGTTCCAGGAATTTCAATATACTTTGATGGATAATAGTCAAATTGTTGACCGCAGAATGTGTTAATAATGTTTCTTACTTTCTTTTCCATTTTATCAAACTTGTCATACCAGTCATCTTCTAGTTCGGGATGATCCTCAAAGAAGTCATCAGCCGTGATATAAGGGGTGTAGACATTTATATATTGAGATTTTGTATAGGAAGTGCCAGATACAGTATATATAAAATCAGCACGATGCCTGCCCGCTGAATTTAGAACATAATGACCAGATGCCAACTGTCCATAAGTGATTGTATAAACACCCGCCGAAGCCCTAGTTGCTGCCGTTGGTCCACTTACAAGCGAACCAAACTCATGGTACAACTTCACGGAGACCGCATTTGAAGTTGGGTCAGAAGGAAGCGTTAAAGTAAGCGTCTTACTTGTATCTAATTTTACATCATCCATAATAGTCAATTATATCAGAGAAGGTATT
>Ga0209400_1002100_pt1 | contig 15356 bp, 9 predicted proteins | sample M_130807_EF_Meta_FD_187313 | JGI IMG/M metagenome (GOLD analysis project Ga0209400, IMG submission 187313) | Freshwater microbial communities from Lake Montjoie, Canada to study carbon cycling - M_130807_EF_MetaG (SPAdes) (version 2) | ecosystem: Environmental > Aquatic > Freshwater > Lake... | reverse complement strand
GGATCGGTTCCTCCGTAAACAAAGCTATCTTTGGGAAGATCCGCCAACATATCCCGCCCATACATCCAACCAAACCAGTGCTCCCGCTGGCTGCAAAATGTCAGATTCTGGCGGAAGCTAAAGGCGGCAATTCCTGCAACCAAAGGAATCGCCAGCCCGTAAGCTATACTTGGACGTCTTGCAAAGCGCTCGAGAGCAAGTCCCGAGCCCAATCCTGCGAGCAGAACAAAGAAGGCATGAGAAAAACCTAAATAAGGCATGTAAAGCAACCAAGCCGCCTCATCCGCTCCTGCCTGGTCAAAAGCAGGTTGCAAGAACCCCGCCAAAAGAAATCCTAAAGCAGTTACCTGAATCCAGGATCGAATGGGTGAAGGTAACCCACCTAAAAAAGCTACAGCCACTACCAACGCCAAAATCGCCAACGGACTGAAGTTGGCAACGATCTTTCTCCAATACAGCTGAGAAAACTTTCCGAGAGTTTCCTGGAAAGATGGGGGCTTAGGAGATCCGGGGGGTGGCTCAGGTGGTGCGAGAAGCTCTTGAGGGGCTGCCCCCATGACACGCCCTACCGTTTTTAAAAGCTGATCAGAAAGCTTTCCCGAATATTGACTGCGGTTGATCGAGTAAAAAAAACCTTCCTTGGTGCTCGTAAATCCCCAATTCATTGGAGGATTTGTCTGAGACGCTAAAGGCATATAGGCGTAGGGAGAAAGCCCTATGCCGACGCCAAGAAGCACTAGAACCCCTGTTCTCCAATGGGTCAATTTCCTCTTTACCAGAAGCCATAAAAGTAATCCTGTTCCTACGCAGTAAAGGAATCGTAACGAAGAGTGTAGAGTGGGTTGATCACCTGAAATACTTCCAAACCCCCAATAAACCAGCGCAGCGGCAAAGCTCAAGTACAGCAACCCCTCAGCCAATAAATCCCTTCGCCTCAGCAACATCACAAATAGAGGGAGTGGTGACAATGCAATCATCAGATGATGATTACTCATCCCCAAAGCAAAGAAAAAAGCAGACCAAGCAAGACCGTTTGTCCACGCCGGTTCCCGAATCCAACGGTAAAGAACCCACAAATAAAGAGTAACGACTAAAACGTGCAGCCCATAAACCTCTGCGATCACCGCTTGGGACCACATCGAAATACTGAAGGCCAGAGCCAGAGCCCAACCGGCGGAAAGGATTTGAGCGAGCCGATCTCGCACCCCCGCCCATCTCATCGAATTACAAAGAATCAGCCCAATAATTCCAACAGAAAGAGCGGTACAGAAACCCGAAAAAAGGTTCACTTCCCATGCCCCGTTTCCAAATGGGAAGAGCTTGAAAATATGAGCTCCAATCGTCCATAGCGGATACCCCGTGGGATGCGGGACTCCCACATGAACTGCAGCAGTCAGAAATTCACCAGAATCAAGCAGGCCAACATTCGGCTGGGTCGTAAGGCAGTAGACAACCTGAGAAACTAACCAAGCTACTCCACCCGCTATCCAATCTTTGCGATCAAACGGCCAAGACCAACTAAACTTCAGGGAGGTCGGCTCGCTCTGCTTCATGGAAAGATCCTTCGAATCGCCAATTGAAAAACTCGCTGGGCAGCTTCCAGTGCAATCGGAGTCGACATCTTCGAATCACCCTGTCGGCGTTCGGTGAAAACGATTGGCACTTCCACAATCTTGAGTCCCGCCTGCCATGCAAAGAAGTGAAGTTCCACTTGAAAACCATACCCTTGAGCAGTGAACTTTTCCCAATCGAGGTTTTCTAAAACTTTTCGGCGAATGGCTTTGAATCCACTTGTCGGATCGGTCATCGGAAGTCCCGTCAAGCATCGGGCATACCAACCCCCAAAGGTGCTGATCCATAAACGGCTTTGCGGCCAATTAAGAATCCTTATTCCATTCAGATAACGCGACCCGACTGCCATATCCGCCCCTTCACCTAAAGCCGCTAAAAGTCGCGGCACATCGGCTGGATCGTGTGACAAGTCGGCATCCATCTCAACAACAGCATCATACCCCATTTTCAAAGCCCACTGAAAAGCAGCCCGATAGGCTGAACCTAACCCCGCTTTTCCAGGACGTTCCAAGATATGAACTCGTTTCCCGTACATCGAATGGCTTTTTACTTTGCCGGCAGTTCCGTCGGGCGATCCGTCGTCGACGACCAGAACATCCACATTCGCGGCTTTTCCCAAGACTTCGTCGATTGCCATCTGAATCATCTCCGACTCATTGTAGGTAGGCAAAATCACTAAGGGTTTTGTTAGCTTCTCATTACGAACCTGTTTTTCCTTTGCCACGGAAAAAGTCGTCCTGCCATGCGAATAAACGGTTTTGTCGAATTCTAGATCGTCCCCCTCCCACCACTTTTTCCAAGTTGTCTCAGAAGTTGAGAAGCGCAGATGAGCAGCTCCCCCTAAAACAAATATCCAGCCTCCAAGCCCAAGCCCAAGCGAGAGCGAAACCCAGAATGGAGGTGCGAATGAGAAAATCACCTCCCTAACTCCCTCACCAATCCGAATTCCACTAAAGGCCACTGCGACTCTCTGCGCCTCACCCCTCACTCCATCGACAGCAACATTCCAGTCTGGATGCCAGGCCTGCGTCAAAACAAGCCAACCGGACAAACCTTGGGGCAATATTTTCCAAAGATTGGGTCTTTCATGAAAGCAGGTGGAAGAGTCCAAAATGCGAAAAGGCTCCCCTTCCCTATCTCGGAAGCTTGCCGTTAACTCCACTTCGCCATTTTGCGGGTTCATGATACCTGCCAAGGCCGGATCATTCATCTCGATACCAGAAATTTCCACAGGTAGAAAATAAAGCCGAATTAACCCCAAATCCGCAGTGGTGTATTCATATTTCAAGGGGGGAATGGAAACGTAGTTGCGAGCAAGAAACCCTGGAGCAAGCGAATTAGGATTTTCAAGAATTGTGAAAAACGAATTCTCAAAGATCGTCGGATACTGCTGCTTGAAAGCGGTCTGTAACTGCTCGGGTGTGTCGACATCCTTTCGATCTAAAAGGATGTAGCGTACGCCCTGTAAGCTAAGTGAAACTTTCATGAAATCGGCACTTGAACCACCCGCATCCTGAATTGCTCGAACCCCTTTACTCATAAAGTAGGCCTGAAAAGCCTCGGTGGAGATTGGCCGACCTGTTAGCTGCGGTAATTGAGTGTAAAAGTAGCGACCGGATAGTGGCAAAATTGATCCAGGTTTCTGCTGACTTTTCAGAAAGGATGCTGCCTCGAGAAAGCTTTCGTAGGTACCCGCCTCAAGTCCCGGCTTGAAGAATTTGGCGTAGTATGGAGTAAAATCAAGAGCCGCAACGATCATGACCAAAGCGGGGAGCCAACTCCTTGTCTTTCCTGGACAAAACCGCGTAACGGCGAGTCCCCCGACTCCTGCGAGACAAAAGGCTCCACCGACCTGCCAGAAAGACCAAGGCGCACGTACGGTTCCTGCTAGGGGAATTAGCTCGAAGAGCCGAAAGCCTGGAAGAAACATATACACCACGAAAGCGATTGTGAAGGTCGGCCACTTCCATCGTCCATTGGGCCAGATTAAGGCAAGAACAGCGATTGGTCCCAAAGCACTAATCCAAAAGACGGGCAAAACCCAGTCCTGAATTCCCTGAGCCGATTTCAGAAACTCCATAATGCCGCCAAATCCGCTGCGTGGCCCCAAGCTGAACCACTGAACGAGAAGAAAGAGAGCGATAAATAGTTTGAGAGGGCCATCCAGATTCGATTCCGAGCCCCGCCGACGAAATTCGAGAGCCACTGCAGTGGCAAGGACCACAATGATGCCCAAGTAAAAGCCTCCGTCATCCACTGTGAAGTTACTAGGCATTCCTTGCATAAGGAGGCCCCCACGGTCGAACCAGGAAAGCGGAGCTTTGATGGAAAAACTGGATTGCCAACCGAGCAAAGGATCGGTGGAAAAGAGAGTCATGCGTCCGGCCTCGCGTAGGCCTGGAAGCTGCGGGAGTAGTCCTAAAACCACCCAGACGGCTGCTGCACCAAGACATCCCTTGATGATGGGCATCGATTTGCTTTGAAAACGAAACTGAAGCCAAGCAGCTAGGCCGAAAGCTACGGGGGCAAAAACGGCGGTGATTTTGTTAAAAGTGAGGCTCATTGCAGCCACGGCCATAGCCAAAATAATCATCCCCCTACCAGATCCGCGGGTGGCGATTTCGAGTAGCGCCCACCCAATCAATGGAGGATAGGGCATACAGAAAATCACTGGCATATGCTCGTTGCCTGCAAGGCGAAGGGCGGCTTGAGGTCCTAGAGCATAAAGGAAAGCCGCGATCCACCCTGCCCTCTTGTCGCCAGTAAGACGCTGGATAAAGGCGGCCATGAAGACCCCAGAAAGGCCAAGAGCAACAAACCCAAGAAGCTTACAACCTATGACTGGATCGGTGAAAACACCCCCTAAAACCATCCAAAACATGGTCAAACCGGTACCCGCTAGCGGTGCGGTGGGGGACCCCCCAAGATAGTTGGGCGTCCACCAGGCGAAACCTTTATTAGCAAGTATAAGATCCCATACATCCTTCGACTTTGCGTAGTTGGCTAAGAGCTCTTGATTGGATGGGCCTAGGCCCACCCAACCCGCAAAAAGTGCCCCCAAAACAGCGAAAAAGATGCAGGCCTCCGCGGAGAAGTGAAAATTCTTGGAACCCTTGGCCATAAGAGGTTTATAGTAGAGCTGTCCTTTAAATGAACAAGCCAAGGAAAACTCCCAAAGAATCAACTCTTCGTCCGCAAAAACGATTCCGTCGTAAGTTCTTCGTTAGGGTTGCTATGGGAGTAGTCCTCCTTGCCTGGGCATCTCTTTACTTACCCAACCTCGGCACAACGCCACGATGGTACGGGGACGAGACAATTACGCTGAGTTGCGGACAGGACTTAGTCCACGGTGTTTTCGCGAATCGGGCCACATGGAATACCTATATGAATCCGCAGTTTTGCTATCAACCTGGGTACGTTTTGCTAGTAGGACTCGCTTCAACTGTAAGCCATCAGAACATTGCTTGGCCGCGCTTTCTCAACGCGCTATGCGCACTGGGAATCGCTTTAGTTGCTCTTCGGGTTCTAGGAAGACGCTTCGGGCTCCTCACCGCTTTATCCATCGGCTTGCTTTTCCTAGCTTATGAACAAAGCGTAATTCATTTTCGCTGGGTCTACGCGCATAACGCAGTCGCCTTAGGATTATTTATCTGCTTTTGCTTCCAAACGATTCCAATGCGAAGACGCAGAGGTTGGGGCGCGGGCGCAGGACTCGCTATTGCGGCAGCTTCCCATCCTTTGGCTTTACAGGGTGGCTTGGCAGCGTTTCTCAACCGCTGGAATCAACCCCGGGCATGGCTTCCCCTTTTTCTTCCGCCTCTCGCCGTAGGACTACTTTCGTTAAGCCCCATCTTTCTTTGGAAACCAGACTGGCTCATTCATGATATATTTGAACTGAAAGAGTTTTATGGATCTTTCACCCAAGATCTCGGGGCAGGATGGCAGTGGCCAATTAACTTCTGGAACTTTTTTACCCATGACTGGTTTCATATCCTAGCGCTGGCCTCTGCCCTTTTTTGCTTTTTTTCTCGGTTTCGACCTATTGCCTTAGCCTCCATCCTCGTAGCGGCGCTCCTCACCCGCAACCGACAGAATCTCCCTGTGTTTTACTATCAGGCAGTTGTTATCCTACCCTTACTAGCCGCAGGGATTGGTTATGCCATCGTTCGATTGTCTAAAGTCCTTCCTTGGCCGAAACATATTTCGCGATGGCTAGCCTTCATGCTTCCGGCGTTTCTATTCTGTTTAGTTCTCCCGAAGGTTTGCACTTCGAGCCTTATTTCACGGAATGATCCATGGGTAGTTCACTCCATCAACGACATCAAAGAAACCGCAGATTGGGTAAATCAACACACCCAACCTGAAGACCTTGTTATTTGTCATTGGAATATTGGATGGTTGCTTCAATCCCAAAATGCAGATCCCTTGATGTGCGTTGGATGGCAAGGCATTCCGACCTTTACCTATGAGAATGGAATCTCAAGGGAACGTTTCCGATACAGTGCTGATCAAAAGCGAGCTAAGTTTTTAGTTATCTGTGAGATCGACCGGATTTGGACCTTTGGACAACCAAACGTGAATCAGATCTTCAACGACCAGAGTTTTCTCTCATGGACCCCGGTATATCAAAATTCAAATTGTCTCGTCCTTGGACGTAGGATCGCGCCTTAAACTCCTGCTTCAAGAACAAGAGCAGCCTGAATCCAAAGATCTCGAGACCCGTAGTCATAGGATTTTATCCTCCACGGCGTCCGAGCAATAATTTCACGCGCTTCATTTTGAGAAAAAAGCAGACTGGGCTCAGGAGGATGAAGTGGCTCCGACCAACCTATCAACTTCCTTATCCCTGAGATGATCCGAAGAACGAAAACCGAAGGAGCAAACCGATGAGGCCAGAAAATGACCGCCTTACCACCGACCTTCACGCTGGAATGCATAGAAATAAGGATTTTAATGATATCTGGATGGGAAAAGTGTTCGACCAATCCTAGCGAGTAAATGCCGTCAGCACCGTTCCCTACTGGCCCTTCCAATATATTACCCCGAAGAGTCTTGGCTTGGGGATAATGATGCCGATACAAGGCAAGTGCTTCTGGCGAGATATCCACTCCTGTTATTTGAAATTCAGAGAAACTTTTTTCATCCACTTCACCACCCCCACATCCCACATGCAGGAGGACTGCTCCAATGGAAAACTCACTTTTCAAAATCACATGCAAGCGATTCACAATAAATAGCCTTCGGTAGATCGAGGCTAAAACTGCGTACCAGTGCCGTCCTTTGACGTCACGGGCTCTCCAGTAGCGGTCCCATCCACTGGCATCATTCGGCATCGCGACCACGGAGCCACGACGCAAAGATATCGCGAAGAGCATAAGCAGGCTGCGAAATGCCTGCCGCATATTCAACTTGGATTCACCGTAAACACGTTTGGGTAAGTGAATAGAAACCTCTTCACAGGAAACTCCAGCATGATGAAGAACAGCCAGACTTTCGAAGAAAAAGGAATACCCAGAGGATGTAACTTGGTCCCATAGGTTCTGCGGAATCATCTTGATCCGATACAAACGAAAAGCTCCTGTAGCATCCATCGGTAAACCAAGTAAGCGATGGGTGAGGAAATGGCCGAGATGCGTCAGGATTCTTCTTTTTAAATTCCAGTCCTCTAATGATTTATTGTCGAGAAACCGAGAGCCCACAATAATCGGAGCAGTGAGCTTTGCTGAGAAGAGCCTTGAAATATCTTCAGGTTGATGAGAGAAGTCGCAATCCATCGTTACCAATGATTCATACCCTTTATCGTAGGCATATCTCAAAATGTCTCGGTGTGCCGATCCTATCCCCATACAAGGACCTCGATGGATCACTCGGATAGATGGATGCTCATTTGCTAGAGAATCCAAAAGTTCACCAGTGCTATCCGTCGACTGGTCATCGATAAAGAGGATATCAGCAGCCAAAGGAATCTTAAGAAGCCTCTTCACCATCAACGGAACATTCTTCGCCTCGTTCAGGGTCGGAATCCCTATCAGAACCGAGTTCATAGAAGCTCTCCGCTATCAACGACAAGCTGTCGACCAAGTTCAGGAAGATGCATTTTAATTATATGGCCCGCTGCTGAATGCAACTTAGAGGCGTCACCCAAAAAACGACGCTTTGGCTTTGTCAGAATATCCTCCCTTGTAAGGATGTGTTGCCTCCAATCCAGACCCATCGCTCGGAATACGGACTCAGCAAATTCCGCTACAGTATGCTCGGTCCCTGTTGCCAAGACGTATTCCCCACCCTCTTCTAACTCTAAAATGGAGGTCATAGCCCGAGTGTACTCTGGAGCGTATCCCCAATCGGAAGTGGCGGACAAGTCGCCTAGGGTAATCTTATACGAAGAATCTTTTTTTGCTTCGAGCGCAGCGGTGAGCAGTTTGCGTGAAAGAAAACCATTGGACCGGTAGATTGATTCATGAGGAAAAAGAATCGCATGCGAAACAAATAGACCATATTTTCTGCGAGCCTCCATACTGGCCCGCATCCCCGCAACCTTACTCTCCCCATAAACACAGTCGGGCCGAAGAGGGGTGGTTTCGTTTTGTGGATGAACTGAGGTATCTCCAAATATATGCGCGGAAGAAGCATATAGGAGACGTGTTTTTGGTGTCTTCGCAAGACAACTTTCCAATACGTTTTGCCACCCTAGACAATGAACCCGAAATGCGTCCTCTCGTTCCCTCTCGAGATCGTTAACTACAGCTTCACTAGAACGGTGTGAGGCTGCCAAATAGTATACCCTGTCTGGTTTTTCACCCGAAAGAAGTCTGGTTACTGCTTCCTTATGTAAGGGGTTGAATGGGTCATTTTTACCCACCCCTAAGACCGAATGCATGTCCGCTCGAAGTTGCTGGCATAAAATTGTTCCGTCTTGGCCGTTCGCACCAAAAACAATCACTTTCATTATGCAGTCACAATCTCAATCTCTGGCATAGGAAAAATCATCCTTCCGCCACGAGCCAAATAAGGAGCTTCTTTCCTTAAGATAAAATCGCGAAAATGCCACGGAAGAACGAGATAGTAGTCAGGGTTACGCTTTCTTCCCTCTTCCTCCGAAAGAATTGGTATTCCAGAACCAGGTGTAAATCGCCCATGTTTCGCAGGATTTACATCGACGACTGCTTCAATCTCATTTGGTCCGAATCCGCAAAACTGCAGAATCACATTTCCCTTTGTCGATGCTCCAAAGGCAAGAATCCGCTTCCCATCATTTCGGAGAGAAAGAATGAGTCGCCGAAGAGATTCACGGTGGTAAAATACACGCTCGGCGAAAGCAAGAAAGGGCGCAGACGTTCCGAGCCCCATTCGCCCCTCTTCAGCAAGAAGCCAATCGATAATTTTCGTTTCTCGTGGATAGGAAGATTTTCCTTTAACCGCGGTTACAGCAAAACTCCCCCCGTTCGTAGAGTTCATTAAAACCTCCACAGGCAATAAACCGGCATGATCCAGAAGTTCGAGAACGGGTTTCAATGAGTAATATTCCAAATGTTCATGACAAATTGTGTCGTAAGAATTCTGCCGAAGCATCGTCGGCATGTACGACTGTTCGAAATGCCATATTCCCCCATCAGGCAACAAGCCAGCAATTTCATTCACAAATCCTGATGGATCTTCAAGATCATAGAACATGGCTACAGATGTAATTAATTTTGGGCGAACTTTCGTTGTAGCCTTCTGAAACTTTTCGGCAGAAAAGAAATCAGGAATCAGCTGAATGCCATCAGTGTAATAGGACCGAAACTTCTCTGCGGATGGATCCATTCCGATTCTCCGAATTCCTTTTACCGTAAAAGCCTTCAGGAGTGTGGCATCGCTGCTGCCAATATCCAATACGCCGTCTCCTGAAGTCAGTCCGCAAATACGCTCAAGTCGTTTCGCTTTGGATGTAAGGTGCTCGACCATGGAGGCGTTTAAGCCTGAGCGATACCCGTACCCCTCCCCATACATTTCACCCGCGTCAAAGGAATGTGCTAACTGGAGAAGTCCGCTCTTTTGAGACCAAACAAGCTCTAAGGGTCCTCGAGTGATCTTATCCGTTGGCGATTTCGGGAAAACCCCAGTAAGGGCTTGATCCCCCAAAGAAAGAACTGGGATAAGTTTCTTATCACCACTAATCCGGCACTCTGTAATTGCCTGATAGCCTTGATTTAAAACTGGGCTCGAGGAACCGCTCATAACCCAATTAACAATGCGGAGTTTATTCCAGCCATTGGTAAAGCAAGTGATTCAACAGATAAGATTTTAGCAACAGGGTAATTTAAATCTTTTCGCGCAAAACACTCCTGCTCATGCATAGCTCGGGGATAATACACTTCAGTTTGGATTCCTTCAGTACCCAGTTTTTCCCTAAGGGCATCCCGCTTGCCCTTCCCCGTCACCCGAATCACAAACTGATTCCAAGTATGTTCCCCTTGCCCTGAATGACAGGAAAAAGGAAGGAGAATCGTCCCTGGTTTCTGCTCACCAGACGACCCCTGTCCCTGACAGATACAAGAATCAAGCGGCATGATTGCGCTCCACTTCTCTTGCAGTGAACTGATTAACTTCTGTGCACTTTCCCGCCTCTTCTTTAGCGCTGAATCCAAATGCTTAAGTTTCACCCGCAAGAAAGCCGCCTGCAGCTCGTGTAACCGAAAGTTTCCGCCAATCATCTCGTGAAAATACTTTTCCTTAGCTCCGTGCACACGCAACTTGCGTATCTTTTCAGCTAAAGAGGCGTCCTTTGTCGTAATTAGCCCACCCTCTCCTAGTGCCCCAAGATTCTTCGTCGGGAAAAAAGAGAATGTTCCCAAGGTGCCCATGGTGCCCGCCTGCCGCCCCTTATCCTTTGCCCCCAACGCCTGCGCCGCATCCTCAATCACGGGAATACCGTGTTTTTTTGCTGCCGTCAGAATCGGATCCATATCGGCGCACTGACCAAAAAGATGAACGACAATAATGGCCTTTGTTTTCGGACCGATCTTGGCCACTACCTGATCCGCCCGCAGGTTGTAACAGCACTCCGCACTATCCACAAAGACAGGCACCCCACCCAGACGGGCTACAGCTCCCGCTGTGGCAAAAAATGTATAAGTGGGACAGATAACCTCATCCCCTGGACCTACCCCCACCGCTTGAAGAGCCAAGAGAAGTGCATCGGACCCATTCGAAACACCAATCGCGTGCGGAGTCCCAATCCATGCGCCGATCTCCTTTTCAAATGCTTCCACTTCAGGCCCGAGAACGAATCGACCGCTATCGAGGACTCGATCAAAAGCCAACTGAAGCTCCGCCCGATAAGGAGCGTGCTCCGCCACTAGATCAAGTATCGGAACCTTCATAAGTACATAATATAGCCGAGAAATCCCAAGACTGAATCCCAAAAAGAACTTTTTCGAAGGATTGCCCTAAGCACCCGCCCTAGGCAGTTTCAATCTATGTCCAGTTCCAACGGAGCGAAGTTCATCGTGAAGGGCGGCAAGCCCATCTCAGGGGAAATTGAGCCCCAAGGAAACAAGAACGAAGCCATGCCCCTGATGGCCGCCACCTGCATGACCGATCAACCCGTCATCCTTCAGAACATTCCACAAATTGAAGATGTTCGACTAATGGAAAAAATCCTTAACGATCTCGGCCTATCTACCTCCGAATCTGATGCCTGCTCCACACGCCGCACGCTAACTCTTCAGGCCAAGGCCAATCCCAAATCCATAATTCATCCAGAACTAGGCTCTCGCCTTCGAGGCTCTGTGACTTTGGCTGGCCCACTCCTCGCCCGCACAGGCGAAGTCACCCTACCCCGACCTGGTGGCGATAGAATCGGTCGACGTCGCCTCGATACCCATCTCCAGATCTTTACTGCCTTAGGCGCAAAAATCAGCGAAACAAAGAATGGCCTGCAAATTCAGGCAAAAAAACTTCGTGGAGCCGACATCCTGCTAGACGAAGCCTCCGTCACCGCCACCGAAAACGGCCTCTGCGCTGCATCCCTAGCAGAAGGAACCACGGTCATTCATAACGCAGCCAGTGAGCCCCATGTTCAGGCCTTAGCAAATCTCCTCAACGCCATGGGTGCACAGATCCATGGAATCGGCACGAACACTCTTACCATTCAAGGAGTCAAGTCACTCAAAGGCGCTACCCACCGAATTGGACCCGACTACCTTGAGGCAGGCTCCTTTATCGCTTTAGCCGCAGTCACAGGCGGCTCTTTAAAAGTAAAAAATGCCGCCCCTCAACACATGAGAATGATTCTACAAACCTTTGCTCGTCTCGGTATTCACACCGAAGTTAAGAGCCAAGATATTCTCGTCGCCAAAAATCAACTGCTCGAAGTAGAGAAAGAATTTGGCGGAGCCGTCCCTCACATTGCCGATGCCCCTTGGCCCGGTTTTCCTGCCGATATGACTTCCGTCGCTCTTGTCACTGCTACCCAGTGCAAAGGCACGGTTCTGATTCACGAAAAACTTTTTGAATCCCGCCTCTTCTTTGTCGACGGTCTTCTGGAAATGGGAGCGCGAATCATCCTTTGCGATCCTCATCGTGCCGTCGTCCTTGGCTCTGACAAACTACGCGGGGCCAAACTCGCCAGCCCTGATATCCGCGCAGGAATGGCACTCCTCATCGCCGCACTTTGTGCAGAGGGTGAATCGGAAATCCGTAATGTCACACAGATCGACCGTGGTTTTAGCCACATCGAGGAGCGCCTCAAGTCGCTTGGCGCTCAAATTGAGCGAGTTTAGCCCCCTCTTTTTTTCTCAGGCAGAGCTTTTGCCTCAAGCTCGATGAGTGATCGCCCTACCAAGGTATCTTTTCCAGGACGAAGTATGCGGCGTGCTTCCGCTAGAGCATTTTTTGCCACGGCGCCTTGCCCCTCCGCTAATGCTGCTTCGACAAATGGAACAATAAGCCCGTAGTAAAGATTCCCACCGGCCTGGCCCTTGAATTCGCGAAGCGCCCTGCGGAAGGCCGTTTCCGCCTCTGACCACTTTCCAGCCTCGATCTTTTCACCCACCTCCGTGGCGGCGGCCCCGATTCCCAAATCAAAGCGGCGGGTTCGGTTTTGAACCAGAATTTGGCGGGAAAGACTCTTCACTGCCGCCTCATCCCCCCTCTCCTTTGCTAACTGGAGCAGCTTCTCTTGGCCGACAACCTTTAAGTCGGGGTAGATAGAAAACCGCTTTGTGTACTTCTCCCAAAACTCCACCCGTTTTTCAGGAGATGCTTTCCCTCCATCCAGTAGTTCGCCCTGCGCCTTCCACGCAGGCAAATATTCAGGCTGAACAAGTAGAGCTGTCTCCAGCCATCGATCTGGATCACTCTTTTCCAAGGTCTTTCCTATGTCGGTAAGTAGCTTTGCTTGTTGATGGGCCGATGACCTCTCTCTGCCTTTTGCTAAAAAGGTAAGCTCGGTATCTGAAATAGGCTGCCATACTTGGGGATCCATCGCGTTGCCGACGGGGTAGTTTTGAGACTCGTACCGCCCGCAGTCGGTCTCCCAATGACCTGGTGAATCCATGAATCCAAACCAGGCATGTCCGCCATCATCCCCTTGCCCGGAAAAATAAAGGGTGGGCAACCCCTTCGCTTTTCCCGTATTCGCAGCAAAGTAAGCTTGGTCGACACAGATTCCCCCCTTGGATCGGATTTCCGAGAAGGTGTAAGCGGGATAGGGCCAAACCAGTTGATTCGCTTCATAACGAGGAATGTCGTAACGAATCGAGCTAAAGACCTTACCGAATCCACTTCGGCTGGCAGTGACATTCTTTCTTGCCCACTCCATCTCCGAGGCAACCAGAGGATGATCGATAACGAACTTTAACTCATTCACCGTAAAATCCCTTAAGTCAGTCACAAACCTTCGCGCCCGTTGTAATTCTGTCATCAACTGCAATCGGGCTACGGAATCGACCGGCTCAGTGGGAACTGCATCGGCCGCAACCTGACGGTGAGGCCATCTTTTGGGAAAGGGCTGATCAAAAACAAGGGCCAAGGCCACGGCAAGACGTGGAAGCTCTTTGAGACAATCCGGACAAGCGATTTGCATCTGAAAAAGTATTTTGAAGACCTCATCCTGATGATCTTCTGGTCGGATGTTTTCAAGAACGGCTCGCCGAAGTTCGGAGTTTTCCCCCAAAGTCCGAAATGCCAAAGCTTCCTCGGGCGTAAAGTCGGTGCGAGCCCAGTCAAGCCACTGCCACAAGCGGAACTGTTCAGCCTCGTCGCTTCCTGGCTGAATATCAGAAGGTTTCTTTTTCTTAAATTCAGACCGAAGCGTGTCCCCTAGCAATAATTTCTCATGAGCCCAAGTAGCTGGGTCCGGATGGGCCTCCCACCAAGTGGCTGAATCAGCAGACGAAATAAAGAAGACGATCGCCCCCGAGACACAAAGGAGACATCTCACCTGTCTCTATCCCAACGGCACCGAGACTCTTTTTCGACCGCGGAAACTGGACAGCTCCCGATACCCAACCTCTTGAACTAGTGCAACTGCTCGATCGAACTCATAACCGACTTCCGCAGGAGCGTGTGCATCGGAGGAGATTAAAATCGGTATCTTTCTTCGAAAAGCCTCTTCGATAAATGTCTTGGAGGGATAGATCTCCATCACCTCTTTTCGAAGTCCTGCCGTACTCACCTCCATGGCAATTCCAGCCGCCTCAATCGCATCCAGGGTATCTTTATAGTAAGGGCGAAGATCTCCTTTCGGCCGATGCCCAAACTTTTTTACCAGATCGGGGTGGGCCAAAAAATCGAACAACCCGCTTTGGGCGGCCTGGGTCACCGCATTGAAATATTTGGTCCACACTTCCTCAACAGGTTGATCCTTCCATCGCGCTAATTTTAAAGGGTTGTCCACGTCCCAATCGGGCGTGATGTAGTGGACGGCACCAATGAAATAGTCGAAATGGGCCTTGGTCGCTAATTCTCGAATCCACCCCTCTTTTCCAGGAATAAAGTCACACTCTAACCCAAGCCGAATTGGAAGCTGAGGAAACTCGGCCCGAGCCTCCTCCACCAGGCGAAGATATTCAGGGAAATCGACCCAATCCAGTCTCCAATCATCAAACTTCGCGGGCATCGGGTTGTGTTCCGAAAAGCCGATTTCTTGGAGTCCTTTTCGAACGGCTTCCGCCGCATATTCCCGCGGGTGCCCCGTTGCGTGACCACACAAAGGGGTGTGCATGTGATAGTCAAACCTCACACCTCCTATCTACCTATCTCCCAGCCTTTTCCAAGGCCATAGGGGAGCGTTGCCCAAACACCCATCTTTCGGCATCATCTGGAGATGCCACCGTCTTCTAAAGTTCATCTCTCCCCTGCCCGCCTCAAGTCGGCCCTAGCGCGACTTCGACGACTGCGAATTCTGGTCGTGGGTGACCTGATGCTCGATGAGTTTATCTATGGTCGCGTTTCTCGTATTTCACCAGAGGCTCCGGTTCCGGTTGTCCATGTAGAAAGGGAGCAGGCCTACCCAGGTGGCGCCGCCAACGTGGGTCGGAATTTAGCGGCACTCGGTATCCATGCAGAGATAAGCGGTGGAATTGGTGCGGATGCTGCCGGCCAGCGCCTCCTCAGCCTTTTGCGACATGAAAAGATTGGCACGTCTGGTGTTTGCAGATCCTCTCGATTTCCAACAGTGGTCAAGACCCGTATCCTGGCGAGGCATCAACAGGTCGTCCGAGTTGACCGAGAGGAGCCGAGCCAACTCACCTCAAAAGAGAGGCAAGCAGTGCTGAAAAAGGCATTGCAGGTTCTTC
>Ga0209400_1002099_pt1 | contig 15358 bp, 18 predicted proteins | sample M_130807_EF_Meta_FD_187313 | JGI IMG/M metagenome (GOLD analysis project Ga0209400, IMG submission 187313) | Freshwater microbial communities from Lake Montjoie, Canada to study carbon cycling - M_130807_EF_MetaG (SPAdes) (version 2) | ecosystem: Environmental > Aquatic > Freshwater > Lake... | reverse complement strand
GTGCCACATAACCGACGGTTTTACCTTTTTTTTGCATCCACAAAATAGACAAGGCAGTTTTCATGGCAAGACCACGCACACCAAGCAATGTTTTGGAGTTACGGGGAGCATTTGCCAAGAATCCTCAACGCAAGCGACCAAACGAACCTAAACCAGTTGGCGATATTGGTGATTACTCGCTTGGCTCGGTTGATCCCGCAGAAATTTGGGATGAATTGAAAGCCGCCTGTCCAGCAAATGTATTGACCCAATCAGATCGATTGGCTTTTGAAATTGCGGTGGAATTTACTCGCCAATATCGAGCGAACCCATCAGGTATCTCATCCGAGCGTATCAAAACCCTAATCAACCTATTGGCTAGGTTCGGAATGACCCCAGCCGACAGAGCAAAAATTAACTTAGGAAGTGCTAACCCACAAGATGAATCACCTTGGGCGAGGTTAGCCGCCAAGCAATGAACCGAGACTACCTGACAATAGCAGATCAATATTGCCGTGATGTTATCTCTGGCAAAGTTTTAGCCAACAAATATGTAAAAAATGCCTGCAAAAGACAGGTTGCAGACTTAAAACGCTGGAAAAAGAAATCTAGCCCATTCCGTTTTGATGCTGAAAAGGCTATCAAAGTCTGCCAGTTCATTGAATTACTGCCTCACATTAAAGGGCCTCTAGCAAATCAGCCGATTCAGCTAGAGCCTTGGCAAGTATTCATCCTTACTACTATCTTCGGATGGGTTACTAAGGATGGAAAACGCAGATTTAGGCGAGTTTATATTGAAGTCCCAAGGGGTAACGGCAAATCTGCTCTTTCCTCGGGTGTCGGGCTTTATATGCTCGCTGGTGATGGCGAGGGTGGCGCAGAAGTCTATTCTTTAGCGACTACCCGTGACCAAGCCCGTATCGTCTTTGGTGATGCACAGCAAATGGCTCGCAAAACGGCTGGATTACGTAGCCACTTTGGTGTTGAAGTATTAGCTCATAACATTAACGTACAGCGAACAGCATCCAAGTTTGAAGCGTTATCTGCTGAGGGTTCTACTCTTGACGGATTAAATATTCATTTTGGTTGTATTGACGAATTACACGCTCACAAGACTCGCGCGGTGTATGACGTAGTAGAAACAGGAACGGGCAAGCGAGATCAATCACTTCTTTGGGTGATTACGACTGCTGGCTCAAATCGCTCTGGTATCTGCTACGAAGCAAGAACCTTCGTCACCAAACTATTAGACGGCATCTTTGAAGATGAGTCTCAGTTCGGGATTGTCTATGGGTTAGATGATTCGGATGATTGGACTACCGAAGAAGCTCTTATAAAAGCAAACCCAAATTGGGGCGTTTCTGTAAGACCTGAAGTCGTTTTGCCTTTGCAACAAAAGGCAATGCAACTCCCATCAGCGACTAATAACTTTAAGACCAAACACTTAAATGAGTGGGTCAATGCGGATGTTGCTTGGATGGACATGAGGGCGTGGGATTCATGCGCTAACCCTGATCTCTCGATAGAAGATTTTGCTGGTAAGCCTTGTTATATTGGGCTGGACTTAGCAAGCAAGACCGATATTGCAGCATTGACCATCTTGTTTTCTGAGGATGACGGCAAGTTCGCAGCTTTCGGAAAATATTACCTCCCCGAAGATACGATCTTTGACGGAAGAAATAGTCAATATCCTGGATGGCAACAAGTAGGAAGAATCCTAGCAACGCCAGGCTCAGTCATCGATTACGAATACATCGAGAATGATCTGATTGATCTATGCGCTCGGTTTGAGGTTAAAGAGATACCTTACGACCCTTGGCAGGCAACGCAACTAGCTACTCGGATGCTAGATAAAGGTTTGCCAATGGTTGAAATGAGGGCTTCGGTGGCGAATTTTTCCGAGCCAATGAAAAATCTTGAAGCATTGACACTTCAAGGCAAGTTAATACATGACGGCGATCCAGTTTTGACATGGATGGTAAGTAATGTCGTGGCGCACTTAGACGCTAAAGACAATATTTACCCTCGCAAGGAACGCCCCGAGAACAAAATTGACGGCGTTGTTGCACTAATCATGGCTCTTAATCGAGCGCAGATCAATGCTGGCGATGGGCCAAGCGTATATGAAGGGCGTGGAATTCTGACGCTTTAAGGATAAATATGGGTATTTTGCAGAAAATTCGAGGCGCATTAGAGCCAAAATCTCAGGACTGGGGCACATTAGAACGCTATATTGCCTGGGCTTTCGGTGGTGGCGCTTCATCTTCTGGGATTGTTGTAAACCCACAAACTGCCATGCAAGCCTCGGCGGTTTACGCTTGCGTTCAAGTATTAGCGCAGTCTATTGCGATGCTTCCTTGCCATCTTTACCAAAAAAATAAAGATGGATCAAAGGCTTTAGCCGACAATCACCCGCTTTATCCGCTATTGCACGATCAGCCTAATGATTGGCAGACTAGCACCGAGTTTTTTGAAATGCTCATTGCTAGTCTATGTCTGCGTGGCAACGGCTACGCTTATGTGAACCGCACCGCTACGGGTCGAATTGTAGAATTGCTACCACTTCATCCTGATATGGTTCGTGTCAATATGGGCGAGGGCTTTAAATTGCAATATCAGGTTACTTTGCCTGATGGTAGCTTTCAAAATCTTGCGGCTGGTGAGTTATTCCACACTAGGGGCTTAACTTTAAACGGCTGGCTTGGTATCTCCCCGATTGCTTACGCTAGAGAATCTATTGGACTGTCCCTTGCTACCGAGAAATTTGGCTCTCAGTTATTCCGAAATGGCGCAAAGATGGGTGGAGTTTTAGAGCATCCTAATAAAGTCGGTCAAGAAGCCTATTCTCGCTTAAAAGACTCGTTTGATAACGCTTACAACGGCGAAAACGCCCACAAAACTGCCATCCTTGAAGAAGGAATGAAGTTCACCAAAATTAGTATGACGGCTGATGACAGCCAGTTTTTAGAGACTCGCAAGTATCAAAGATCAGAAATTGCCTCAATATTTAGAGTGCCACCGCACTTAATCGGTGACTTAGAGAGAGCTACTTTCTCAAACATCGAGCAAATGTCTTTAGAGTTCGTCACTTTCTCTCTGATGCCTTGGCTGGTTCGCTTTGAAAAAGCCATTAAGCGTGACTTATTGAGTCCAAAAGAGCGCAAAGAGTATCAGGTCAAATTTAATGTGACCTCATTACTCAGAGGCGATGCTACGGCTCGCTCGATGTATTACCATAACGGCATTTTAGATGGCTGGATGACTCGCAACGAAGCAAGACACGCAGAGTCCGAGATCGGTCATCTACTAAACCCAATCGAAGGCTTAGATATACCTTTAATTCCTTTAAATATGAGCGATGGCACAGACGATCCATCCGAAGATGATGATTTAGCCGAGGGCGAACCAAACAACACAGAACCAGTAAAGCAGAGGTAAATATGGAACATAAAAAAGTCGTTTTTGAGGTGAAATCTGTATCAGATACAGGCACTTTTGAGGGCTACGGCTCTGTCTATGATGTAGTCGATCAAGGTGATGACATCGTAAGTAAGGGTGCATTTACAGAATCACTCCAAGGCTTATCCCAAAAGGGTCGTTTACCAGCACTTTTATGGCAGCATGACGCTTCTCAGCCGATTGGTGTCTATACCAAGATGATTGAAGATGAAAACGGCTTGTATGTTGAAGGTCAGTTAGCTTTGAAAACTCAGAGAGGCGCAGAAGCCTATGAGTTAATGAAAATGGGCGCAATCTCTGGTCTTTCCATTGGATTTATGACCAAAGAAGATAGCTACGACACAAAATCAGGCATCCGAACAATCACCAAGGGCGATTTATGGGAAGTTTCAGTAGTGACATTCCCAATGAATGACCAAGCCCGTATTGATGCAGTTAAAAGTATTGAGCAAATTACCGATTTAAAGAGCGCAGAAACCTACCTGAGAGATTCTTGTGGGCTTTCACGCTCGGCAGCCACGGCCTTTGTGTCGAAGCTGAACAGTCTAAAGCAGAGTGATTCTGATGCGGACTTAGAAGCAAAACGATTGATTGATGCTTTGACTATGCGAGTTTTGCAAGTTAAAAGCTAAATCCTTCCGTTAATCACCCTGTAACCCGCTAAATGCGGGTTTTTTTTCGACCACCTTCGGGTGGTTTTTTCATTTTTAGAGGATAAAACCATGTCTAAAGAAATTATCGAGTTAATCGAAAAAGGCAATCAAGCGTTTGCCGATTTCAAAAAAATCAATGACGAACAGTCAACAAAAACAGCCGCAGAAACCAAAGAGGCTTTGGAAAAAGCGTTTGGCGAAATGCACTCTCTCAAAGAAACAGTCGAAACTCTTGAAGCTAAGATGACTCGCCCTGGCTTTGGCTCTGGTAAAACAGAAGAAGATAAAACTCAGGCAGAACACAAGTCTGCATTTAATCAATACATCCGCAAGGGTGTTGAGTTTGATCGTGCGTTAGAAGAAAAAGCATTAGCAACTAGCACCAATACTGGTGCAGACGGCGGCTATGCAGTTCCTAAAGCTATTGATGCGTTGATTGAAGAATTCATTGTTAATGTTTCTCCAATCCGTCAATTGGCTGATGTTCAGCAAATCAGCACACCGAACTTTAACCGCTTGGTAAATATTCGTGGTACTGCTTCTGGCTGGGTTGGTGAGACCGATTCTCGTGCGACTACTGCAACTCCACAAATCCAAAACGTAACACCTACGATTGGTGAGTTGTATGCAAATGCACAAGCGTCTCAGCAAATGCTTGACGATGTGTTTTTTAACGCCGAGCAATGGTTAGCAGACAATATCGCTACTGAATTTGCTCGTGCAGAAGGCGCAGCTTTTGTTAGCGGCAACGGCACAAACAAGCCTACAGGCTTCTTGTCCGGCACAATCAACACTACAGAAGATTCTAGCCGTTCTTTTGGTGCTATTCAGTACGTTCCAACTGGCGTAGCTGGTGATTTTGCTGCATCTAACAAGGCTGACGTGTTGTTTACATTGGTTGGCAAGTTAAAAGCTGGCTATCGCCAAGGCGCTTCTTTTGTGTTGCCAAAAGCAACATTATTTGAAATCGCCGCTTTGAAAGATACCAATGGTCGCTACTTGTTTGACTTCTCTACTGTTCCTGGCGTTCCCAATAAGCTCTTGGGCTATGACGTAACAGAAGCAGAAGATATGCCAGCTAAAGCCGCTAATGCCTATGGTATTGCGTTTGGTAACTTCAAGCGTGGTTATTTGATCGTTGATCGTATCGGTACTCGTGTCGTGCGTGACCCGTTCTCTAATAAACCTTACATCGGCTTCTATGTAACTCGCAGAACTGGCGGATGTATCGTCAATAGCGAGGCGATTAAAGTGATTAAGTTTTCAGCTAGTTAATTAGTTTAATTCGTGTTATCCTCTAGGTGTTAATTCACCTAGGGGGTTTTATGCAATGTCTAATGCAGGGCTGCACCAACAAAACCGACAAAAGAGGGCTTTGTAATAGTCATTACCTAAAATTAAGCAGATCCAATAATTTAGAAAAGTTTGCCCTACCACCCAATAGGGGGCGTCATCCACAACCCGAAACCTTAATTTGTTCGGGCGTGTCTCAATGTGGGAAACAAGAATCCGCAAGAGGATTTTGTAATTCTTGCTATATAAGAAAAAAGAAGCTGGGAGAACTTAAAAATATTCCATTGGTAAACTCTGGAAAATTATGCAAGATCAGCGAATGTAAGAAAAACAGTCTTTCTTTGGGATATTGTGCGGCGCACTATTCCAAATTTAAGAAATATGGAGATCCATTTGGATCGAGGAAAATTCTTACAGGGATGCCATGCTCTACAAAAGATTGCAAGGGATTAACTGTTGCAAAGGGAATGTGTGCAAACTGTTATGCCTTATATAAAAGATACGGAGACCCAACAAAGCGCAGTTTATGGTTTCACAAAAGAAACAAAGAAATAGTTGATGACAAAGGCTATATTTTAGTTTACGCAAGACACCATGAAAACGCTACTAGAGGCAGTAGGGTTGCCAAACATAGGCTTGTAATGTCTGAGTATCTTGGTAGGCCATTAAGAAAGAATGAGAATGTTCATCACATAAATGGCGATAGACAAGACAATAGATTGGAAAATCTAGAATTATGGGTTACGTCTCAACCATCAGGACAAAGACCGCTTGACCTTATAGCGTGGGCAAAAGAAATTCTTAATATTTATTCTGAAGATGAGAAAAAATTAAAAAAGCTAAATTACAGAAACACCAAACCCGCCTAGTGCGGGTTTTTTATTAGAAAGAAAAATCATGCGCCAAATTAAATATGTAGCCACTAATGAAGTGTTTGTAGTAGAAGATCAAGTCGCTCTCGATGCGATTATCGCCGGAGAGGCTGTTCCTAATTTTGATGTATTGGTAGAAGCTAAGGCCACAAAAAAAGCTCCAAAAGTAGCCTCATTTGACCAAGCTCCCGAAACAAAATAATGCCATCCAAACTCATTGACGGCCCATCTACTGAGCCTATCTCTTTATCTGAGGCAAAGACTCATCTGCGTGTCGATATTGATGATGACAACTCTCTGATCTTGGCTCTGATTACCTCTGCTCGCCAACAAGCCGAGCACATTTGCAGGCGAGCATTTATTAGCCAACAATGGATGGTCACACTCGATCAGTTTCCACGCCCAGGCATGAATATTGGAAGCGCAAACTGGTATGGCCCACAATGGGGCGATTCGCCTGGACCATTGACCACGCTAAATCCCGACAAGACTACGGGCTACGAGATCATCCTCCCATACGCTCCATTGATAAGTGTCGATTCGATTACCTATGTCGATACCGATGGCGCAACTCAAACCCTATCATCTTCCTTATACAAGGTAGATAACATATCCGAGCCAGCAAGAATCATGCCAGCATACGGCACGACATGGCCTGCAACTCGTAACGAAATTAACGCCGTTCAGATTACTTTAACTGCTGGATGGTCTAACGCTGCCTCTGTTCCTCAGCCGATTAAATCATGGATGTTATTAAGAATTGCCGCCATGTATGAAAACAGGGAATCAGACATGATGCTCACAAGAGGATCAGTAGATTCCATGCCATTTGTAGATCAACTATTAGCACCTTACCGAGTAATCACTTACTAATATGCAAGCTGGACTACTTCGCAAAAGATTGACTATTCAATCTCGATCAACTACCCAAGACAGCTATGGACAGCCAGCCCTAACATGGACTGATGTAGATACAGTATGGGGCGAGATCGTTCCCGTTAGCGGGTCGGAGTCTTTGACTGCTGATGCAGTTCAATCTAGTCAAGTTCACATGGTAACGATTCGGTATTACCCAGGCATCACTACCAAAATGCGGATCAAATACAACGAGCGCATTTTTGACATTAAAAGCGTTCTAAACGAGAACGAGCGCAATAGAACTTTGACATTATCTTGCCTTGAAGGATTGTCTGATGGCTGATCCAGTAGTTCTTAAAGGGTGGGGCGAACTAGAAAAACAGTTATTAGGACTGTCCGCAAAAATAGCTAAAAATGCGCTTTCGTCTGGCGTATCTGCTGGTGCAAGGTTTATGCAAAAAGCCGTTAAGGATAAAGCCCCGTTATTAAGTGGCCCAACATGGGGAGATCATCAACCCCCTGGCACTTTAAAAAGATCAATCATTGTTAAGTATTGCCCTGAACTATCAACCCAATTCAAGTCCACTTACAAGGTGACTGTCAGAAAAGGTAAAAGATACCGCAATCAAGGCAAAAAAGGTAATCGTAGTCAAGATGCTTACTACGCTGATTGGGTAGAAAAAGGGCATTGGTATGTTCCGCCAAAACCTAAAAATGCAAACTGGAAATCCCACAGGGAAGCTGCTAAGTCTTATACCAGCTCAACAGCTAAATTTATTCCAGCCCACCCATTCATGCGCCCAGCTTGGGAGGTCAATAAAACCGCCTCTCTTGAAGTGATTAAAAATCAAATGACTGTAAAAATTAACGAGATCACCAAGAAATGAGCATATTAGAGACAGTTCAGAGCGCAGTTACGGGGATTGTTGGTCGATGCTACCCAATGACATCACCTGACAAGCCCGAAGCCCCGTATGCCATTTATTTTCAAGTTTCCAACGCTTGATAACACTCGATTACAGATTGATGTCTTTGCCACTACATATTCCGAAGTTCAAGATTTAGCAGATCAAATTAGATCAGCGATGTTGGCTCTTGACATCATCCCAATTTCATCCGGCGATCTTTATGAGTCCGAAGTAAAGCTCTACCGAGTAACGCAAGATTTTTCAGTTTGGTATTAGAAGCAGTTTTGTAGTAACCGCCCAATAACCACCGCAAGGTGGTTTTTTTATGACCGCCTTTGGGCGGTTTTTTATTTTTAGGAGATTTATATGACTTCATCTGCTATTTCAGCACAAGGGACAACCTTTTCAATCGACACAGCCTCTAGCGGTAGTGCAACCTATACCGCCATTGGCAACATTAAGACCTTCTCAGGTTTTGATGGCTCATCTTCTGAGATTGATGTCACAAACCTATCATCTTCTGCCAAAGAGTATCGCCTTGGCTTAGAAGATAACGGCCAATTTGCTATCGAATTAGATCGTGATTTTGCTGATGCTGGTCAGACAGCATTGTTAGCGGCTCGTGATTCACAAGCTGGCAAATCATTCAAATTGCTTTTGTCAAATGGCGAATACGCTACTTTTACTGGCTATGTAAAGAAATTTAGTATGTCAGGTGGTGTGGATCAAGTAGTTAAAAGCTCTGTAGATATTCGTATCTCTGGCGCTGTTACTTGGACTGCTGCGTAATGACAAAACTTCTATCTAAGGCGGACATTATTGCCGCCAGCGATTTAAAGCGTGAAGAAGTGGATGTGCCAGAGTGGGGCGGAAAAGTATTAGTTACTAGCTTTTCCGCAGACGCTAAAGATGCCATCGAATACAAACTCTACAACATGACTAATAAAAGCGGCATCGGTATTCGTGCCGCTTATGTTGGTTTGGCTCTTGTAGATGAGTTTGGTCAGCGTCTATTTACAGACGAAGAAATCCCGATTTTAGGGACTAAGTTTGCTGGTGCAGTAGATCGAGTTTTTGAAGTAGTTTCCAAATTAAACAAAATCTCACAAGCAGATTTGGATGATTTAGAAAAAAACTCCGTAGCCGCCACTGGAGGCGGCTTGCCTTCCGACTCTGCCTCAAACTAGGCGTATTACATCCAGACATATTGTTAAGACAACTCACTTGCGCTCAGTTTGCCGAGTGGGTTGTTTATTTCAATATTGAGCCTGACGCAGATTTAAGGGTTGATTCATTACTAGCACAGCAATTAGCCATGACTGGAAATATCAATCGTTCGGAACACAAAACCGAACCATTCGAGCCTACGGACTTTATGCCTTGGGCTGATAAGCCAGCAAAACCAAAAGAAAAAGCAAAGATCGAGCCGATTGATCCAAAAGCCCAATCGAGTCGCTTAAAGGCTTTATTTAGCAAAAAAGGGAAGATTTAATGACTAATATTGTCGGCGCACTTGAAATTATGATGTCTGCCAATACTGCAACTTTGCAGTCGGACTTTTCTCGTGCAGCAGAAATCGCTCGTAAGGGCGGCAACGACATGAAGGCTTCTATGCTCGATGCCGCTAATGCGGCTCAACATGGCTTTAAATCGGTAGCGAACTCTATGGGTTTGCTAGATAGCCCAATATCTAGGGCATTAAGTGGTTTTGGAACGATTGGGCTTGCCTTGGGTGCGGTGGCTGGCGGTGGCTATGCGTTTAAAGAGTTAGTCCTTGGCGCTGCAGAAATGGGCGAGACAATGGCTGATCTGTCTATCAAGACAGGGTTAAGCGTTGAATCCATAAGCAAGTTCACCACCATTGGAAAGTTAGCTAGCACAGATATGGACACGATTGCACAGCTAATGAAAAAGCTGTCAATCTCTGCCGTTGAAGCCAGCGCCGGAAACAAGAATCTTGCCGCTACCTTTAAAGCGATTGGCATATCAGCCCAAGAATTAAAAACGCTTGCGCCTGATGAATTGATGACTCGCTTTGCCAAGGCCATTCAAGGTCTTGATCCAATGGTCGCACAGGATGTAATGAAAACCCTTGGCGGGAAAAGCGGCTCTGAGGCGTTGGTTTTCTTGCGTGAACTCAATGAGCGATTTGATGAAACTCACGCTAAGATTTCCACTCAATTTGCGGCAGACGCAAAAGAGTTCAGCGATAACATTACCTTAATGACCTCTGGCGCAAAGTATTTAGGCGTTGAGTTTGCTAGTAAATTTATCCCCGAAATCAACTTAGCCGCCGATGCCTTTAGAAATGCTCGTAAAGAAGGTGAGGGGTTCTTCTCTGCTTTAAGTTCAGCGATGAGTACCAATACCGCTTTGGCTGGTGTTGATCTTAGAAAATACAAAGAAGAAATTGTCCGTATTCAAGATGAGATTTCCAAAATCGACTCGGGACAAAAGAGAGACAGTTTTAATTTATTTGGTATTGGCGTTAAATCTAAAGCCGAACTTGAAAATACTCTAAGAGTATTAAAAGACTACCAAACAAAGAATGAGGGCGCATTAGCAAACCCTCTCGATAAAGATAAAAACGATGCCGCTAGGTCGGCTATCGGGCAGAAAAATAATTCATCCGGCGATAACTTTTTACAAGCCCTAAAGCTGCAATCTGAGCAAGCTATCTCTAATAAGATCACCATGCTTGAACTTCAAGCGGCTGAAAAGGGTGTAGCAGAACAAGCCGCACCACTCATCGCCAAAATCAAGCAATTAGACGAATCTAGGGCGGTTGATGTCTATACCAAGAGCCTAGAGCTACAAAATTCTGATCTCGGATTCCAGCAAACCTTAATCGGCAAGACATCCTCAGAAATTGAAATCCTGAATGTTAAGCATAAAAACACTATTGAGTTAGAAAAGCAAAAAGCGCAACTCACTAAAGAATATGGTGATTTGTCTCAATCCACTATTGCTCGCATGACAGAGGCTACAGAGTCAGCCACAACGATGCAGATTGATGCCATTAAAAAGCGTCAATTAGCCGAAGGTGAGTGGGGCGTAGGTGCTGAGAAAACAATCAAAGAATATGTCTCTAACGCTACTAATGCGGCAGCTAATGCTTCTACCATGTTCACTAATGGCTTTAGAAATATGGAAGATGCAGTCGTGAGCTTTGCCATGACTGGAAAACTTAACTTTTCCAACTTTGCTAATGGCGTGATTAGCGATTTAATCCGTATTCAAGCGAGAGCCGCTATTGCTGGAATCGCAACAAACTTAGGATCTTATTTTGGGGTCGGCAGGACAGGCGGCACAGACGGCTACACCATGCCAAACGGCGAGTCTATGCCGTCAGCCAATGGAAATATCTTCTCTGGCGGGATTGCAAGCGGCGCATCCAATGTCATTCCTTTTGCAAAAGGCGGCGTAGTTTCTGCTCCTAGTTTATTCCCGATGGCTGGTGGCAATACTGGTTTGGCTGGAGAGGCTGGAGCAGAGGCAATCATGCCATTGACCCGTGATAGCTCGGGCAAATTAGGCGTGAAATCTCTTGGCGCACAAACCAACGGCAACATCATCAACATTACAGTCAATAACGAAGCTGGTGGGGATGGCTACCAAGCTATTGCAACAGCTAAGAAAAATGACAGCGGCATTGATGTGGAGGTAATGGTTAAAAAGGTTCTAGCTACAGACCTCAGAAACAATGGTCAAATTTCACAGCAAATGGCTAATGTATTTGGATTAAGGAAGTCCGCCTAATGACTACTCCAACACTACCAAGCTACTGCACCATTCTGTTAAATGGCTATCAAGAGCAAAGAGAATCTGCTCTTTTGCGCTCCGAAATGGAGTCAGGCCCACCCAAGCAAGCCAAGGTTCGCTATAAAGTAATGAATACTAGAAGCGTCAATATTCTTGTTGATGGACTAGCAAATTACAACTTATTCAAGACTTGGTTTTCTAGCGATTTAAGCGAAGGTGCAAGCTGGTTCACTTTTACCGATCCAGTTACAAGCTCTACAGTTACGGCTCGATTTGTCGGTGGTGGCTTTACAGCTACCCCATTAACAGGCGGTCTTACTGCTTGGCAAATTAACGCAAAAATCGAATCTTGGGGCTAATCCATGCGTGATTATTCCTCTGATTACAAATCGACATTATCCGCAGTTTCAGCTACTGAAGCCCCATTAGTTTTACTAGAAATTTACCACTCATCTTTAACTGAGCCTGTCAGAGTCGTTAATGACAATATAGACCTTACCAGTAATGGTGATCTGTTTATCGCTTGTGAATTCCGCTGTATTCTTCCTGATGACTACGAAAGCCAACTACCAAAAGCGCAGTTAGCGGTTGATAACGTGGGTCGTGATCTGATGTATTGGATTGAAACCAGTAACGGCGGCAAAGGTAGCACAGTCAGATTCATGCAAGTTATGAGATCAAGACCTGATGTGGTCGAATGGGAAATCACGATGAATCTTTATAACGTGAACTGCACTATGCAAGAGATCACGGCAGATTTAGGTTTTGACAATCTCTTTTCAAAGCCCGCCATTCGAGTGCAATACAGACCCGATAACTCTAACGGAATTTTCTAAGTGCATTGGTGCGAAAAATACATAGGTCAGCCCTATGTAATGGGTGATGCCGACTGTGCAAAGCTCGTTAGTCAGGTTCGCAGAGAAGTATTTGATCTTCCCGTACCTAGTGAGGTCGAAGTCCAAAGACACTCATCAAGACTTGGCAGAGTCGGTCAAATGTCCGACTTAATCGACATTTACGGCGAGCCTACGGATGACCCCAAAGAGGGTGATGTAGTGCTGATGATTTGCGCTGGCAGACCTAGCCATGTCGGAGTTTTTTGTCTAGTAAATGGTCAGAAATGCGTTCTTCATTCGATGGAAAGCGCTGGCATGGTGGTTCTACACAAGATTGCCGATTTACATAAATTTTTTCTAAAGGTTGAGGGTTATTACAAATGGAAGTAGTAAGCCAAAACGATAGTGCCAATATTATTTATCGGCCTCATCCAGCATTACCCGCAATCAATAAATCGATTCAATATGCAGTCAAAGAAGGCTCGACTGTTCGCCAAGTTCTCATGGGTGCTGGGATTGACTCATTACAGCCAATCATTATTACTCTTGACGATAAGCCTTTAACCATTAAAGAATGGGATGAGGTTTGCCCGAAAGCGGGACAAATAATCAATGTTCACGCTACTGTTATGGGTGGTGGTGGCGGCGGCGGTGGCTCAAATCCAATACAAGTAGTTGCCTTAATTGCCGTGATTGCTCTTGCAATAGCAGCGCCTTACACGCTTGGAATGACCACGGCTGCTGGTGGATTAACAATGGCTGGGGCATTAACTGGCGCAGCTATCAGCATTGCTGGATCAATGATTGTTAATGCAATCTTTAAAGCATCGACACCTGGCATTGATACAAGCTCTAGTAATGGGGTTTACTCGCAAGCGTCATCCACTTATAGCTTAAACGGCGGCAGCAACAGAATTAGAAAATACGAATCCATGCCGATTGTCATGGGGACAATGAAATTCTACCCTGATCTTGCTTCCAAGCCGTTCACAGAATTTCAAGGCGATGACCAATATTTGTATCAAATTTTCAATCTCGGATTGTCTGATTTAACTCTCTCAGATTGGAAGATTGGCACAAACTCAATCACCGATTATTCTGATTACGCATGGTATAGCTCTGATTCTCTCGGAAAAATATCTGCCTTCCCTGGAAATGTCGATACGATCACAGGCGCTTCATTAACCAATGAGGCTGGCTGGATTACTAGAACAAGCTCAATCTCTACCTATAAGCTCGGTATTGATATTGTCGGCACTCTCTATTACGCAAATAATAATGGTGGGTTAGATAGCACTAGCGTTCAATTAAGAATCCAATATAAGCCCACGGGTTCAAGCACATGGCTGACACCTACAACGATTACAACAAGTGACAGTAGCTTTGTAGCTGGAAGCTATGAGGAATATGAGCATTTAGTTGAGCAAGGCGAATGGCAGTATGAGTCTGTTTACGATGGCGAAAGCTATTCATGGCACCAGACTGGATGGTTAGACACTTCCTACTATGAGACTAGGACTCGCTTTGTCGCTGGTTCAGGTGGCACAGTCATTATCTCGGGCGCAAGCCAAAAAGCTACTAGAGCAACTCTTTATATTGATGTAGATGAAGGTGAATACGATGTTCGGATTATTCGTGATACTGCCGACTCTAGCGATTCAAGACTGCAAAACTCAACTACTTGGGACACGCTAAGAAGCTATCAGCTTGACACATCATCTTATGTTGGGCAAACCCGCAAGGGCTTGGTCATTAAAGCAACATCACAACTTAGCGGCACGATCTCTCAGTTATCCGTAACAGCAAGTGCAAAGGCTAATTACTGGAATGGCACGACTTGGGTTTATGGCGAAACAAGCAACCCTGCGCATTGGTTCATGGATTTTGCTATGGGGAGATATGACTCCGCAGGTAGCTTAGTTTATGGAACTGGTTTAAGTAGCTCACAGATTGACCTAGACAGCCTTGCATCTTGGGCTACATTTTGCGATAGCGAAGGCTTAACCTTTAATGCCGTCTTTGATGGATCGCAAACTGCCGCCGATGTCTTTACGGCTATTGCAAGATGCGGATTCGCTTCTCCTTCTTGGGCTACAGGCAAGATTGGGGTAGTTTGGGATGCAAGGAACGCTTCCCCAGTAGCGGCCTTTGGTATGGGCAATATTCTCAAAGGTAGTTTTTCGGTCAATTACATTACTGAACAACTAGCAGAAGAAGTCATTGTCAGCTACTTAAATCCCGATGATGATTGGGTTCAAGATCAGGTGCGTGTTTCCGTTCCCGACATCACCAATCCGACTCGCTCTAGCTCGATTGATTTATTGGGATGCACCAATGAAACAATGGCGGGTAAGTTTGCCAATTATTTAGCCGCACAACAATATTACAGAACTCGCCGCATCACTTGGGATTGCGACTTTGAGGGCTTTGTTTGTCAGCGTGGAGATGTCGTATTACTCTCGCACGATCTAACCCAATGGGGCTATTCTGGGCGGGTTGTAAGCCATTCAGGAAACACAATTACCTTAAATAGATCAGTGCCTAGAAATGGTAGCGCTGAGTATTTAATGCTCAAAAAGCCCGATGGCACAATGACCACTTATACAGTAGTCGCAAGCTCTACAGAATCAGACACAGTAACCCTCACTAGCACCCCTGATTTTGATTCTGACATGCTAGACATGGATCATGTTTGGTTCTTCTCGCCACTTGCTACAACTGGTAAAAAGGTCAAGATT
>Ga0209400_1002098_pt1 | contig 15359 bp, 16 predicted proteins | sample M_130807_EF_Meta_FD_187313 | JGI IMG/M metagenome (GOLD analysis project Ga0209400, IMG submission 187313) | Freshwater microbial communities from Lake Montjoie, Canada to study carbon cycling - M_130807_EF_MetaG (SPAdes) (version 2) | ecosystem: Environmental > Aquatic > Freshwater > Lake... | reverse complement strand
GTCCCGCCTGGTCAGTAGCGACCAGACGGGAATTGGTAGGCTCTTTCGCTGTGATTGTAAGAGCCATTACAATTAGAACGGCATTGCGTTGCCGTCTGCGTCAAGCTCGACCTTAATAGCCGTAGACTTGCCCGCAGCGGTAGCAAACTCTTTGGAAGCACGAATCTTTTCCTGCAACCAATCGGGCATATCGTTAAACTGCCCAGCCTCACCCTGCTCGATCTCGTAGTACAACTGATCGTTGGTGGTGGTAGCTGGTGCTTTCATGCCCTTGGGCAGTTTGGATGCACCCGCAATGGCGCAATACTGCCGCCCCTGCTGGCTGGTCTTGTGGATGAGTGTCAGCATAGCTGGCTTGCCAAGGAGGTTCTTCAAGCTGAATGCCTGGAGTTCCTTGCTGGTAAAGGTCTGACCTCTCCACTGCTCAAGCAGTTTCCGCAAGCTGGCTTTCTCGCCAAGGCTGCGGGTCTGCTCGATGGAAACGACCATAGGCTTTTCCACCTTAGTTGTTTTTCCATTCTCGACTACCTCGAACTCGTCCAATTGATCTGGCAACTCGAAGGTTAGGCGGACTTTTGGTGTCCACTTCTCTTGGTTGTCCCAATTGGTTTTCTGGTGGCCTAGATCAACTAGGCTGTAAAGAACGCCAACAGTTGCGCCAGCTTCGGGCAACTTGCGTTCTTGTTTTGCTGATTCACTTAATGTCAATGCCATTGTAGTATCTCCTTTATTTGTTTGGGTTTAGTTTTGGTTGTATGTATGGGGTAAGTTCTTCTTGATTGTGTACCCAAAATCCAGCACCGACTGTGGTTGACATAGGATTGCTAGGTACATATTCGATCTTCACATTGGCAGGCGCGATTTGTCGAGCTAATTCACAGACGCTGTCGGCGGTCATTATGACTAGCCATTCTTTGCGTCCATTACGGCGGAAGAATACAGATGGGATCTTGCCCTTCGGACAATCACGCTTGGATTGCTCCATCCACTCTTCGGGTTTGAGTGCTTGGCAACGCTTGCCTTCGATGTGAAATGGGAAATTCTCGCAGACTACATCCCCGCTACCGCCCTCTGGATTGCCCGCGTACTGCTGGGTGCGTCTGGCCTTCTGCCAGCCCTGCTCGCGTAGGTAGTTCGCTAACTCTCGCTCACCCGCTGCGCCCTTAGCCCGACTATTGATTTTGCCCATTGGTTGGGTTTAGCCAACCACCTACCCCAAGGTCGAGTGCTTATTTAGTTCCGCCAAGTCTTATTAGCGTGGCTAATATCCCTATTAAATTTGTTAATCATTGCTCTTATTGTAAGCTTCTCAACAATCTCTTGGTTTGCCTTAACCCACGCGATGGCCTCATCGAATGATTTAGTGTCTTGCAGACCATCCTCAAACTGATCCCACGATTCTTTCTCGTTCATAGGTTCTGGAATACACGCCAACTCTGCCCTGTCGATGGGCAAAGCTTAGTTGTTATGCTTTTGCACTTAGAGATTGGCAACAGCCAGAATAGGTCATCGTTCATGCCCCAGCAGGCAACGTAATCCACGCCACTGATAGCGCGCTTGGGGATATTAAATCCATTCCCGCTGCTGGTGCTGAAGCGATACTTGGTGCGTCCTGCCTCTACAGTTTGCGCGGTCTTAACTTGGATACGGTGGAACTTGTTATTCTTCTCGGCCACTACATCGTAGCCCGCAAAATCCTCGTAAGGCAGTAACACCGAATACCCGCACCGTAGCAACGCGCCAGTAACGCGAGCTACCCCAACTGCTCCAACTTGGCGTGACGATAATTTCATCCTTGACGGCTTTCGGTTTGTGCTAGATACTTTTCACTATGAAAGCAATAACAACTATAACACTGATGGCGATGCTGATGGCATCGGGAATGGCAGATGACTTTGCTGGCGGAGTATATGACTCTGGATACGCCGTGTTTAGCGGTGGCAAGGGACTGGCAATAACATCCAATGGATTGATAGTGGATAATGGCATACTCAAACAAACCCCTAATGGATGTTATTCATCGTGTGGTGATGTTTATTATGGCAATGGAGAAATTGTAACAAAGAGTGGATTTCTTTTTTACGGTTCAAATGGGACAAAGGTGCAGGTTGGTCAATATTATTCTGGAACGGCTGGATCAACCTATGTGTTTGAGGACGATTCAGAATAACTAACCGCCTCCAAATGCGTTAAGCCTATTGTTGATTCTATTTTCAAGACCAACAATAAACTTCTTTCTCCTTGGGTCAGCACCAGCCCTAGCTCTTTCATCGTTCAATTGCGCTTGGCTCGCCGCAATCATAAGTTGCTTTGGATTTACTACTCCAATAGCAGCAAGAGTTTTTGGCCCAATAGCTCCATCAACTGCAACCTTTACTCCCAGCGAGTTTAGTCCCTCTTGGAGATACTTTGTTGCCCCGCCCATACCTCTATTAAACGCCATATCCTGGGCGAATGGCTGGATTGCTTGTGGAAGCTTCGATACGAGAGGTGCTGTGTATTCGCTGATATATTTTGCGGCTGCTTCTTCCCTGTCTTGGGCTGGCAATCCCGCAATTTTTCTGAATGCTTCTGGATGGTATCTGTCATTGATCCCAGCTACCTCGTAATCTCCACCCATATCACCAGCAGGCAAGGCATACACCGAAAGATTGCCTTTTTTATCCCTTCGGCCTTCCCAATTTACTGTGGTTTTAGCTGCATTTATTAAATCAATGCCAGACTCCCTAGCTTCTGGCTCAATAACATCATAACCAAGATCAGCTTTGGGCTGCTCTGGCGCGACATTCTCAATTTGATTATTGATTGGTTGTGCTTGCCGTACAATTGGCTGCTGAACTGGAGCAACACTAGGCTTCGGTATGCTTGCCCGCATCATCTTTTCGTAGCGTTCCATTTTATTTCTCCTTTGGGGTTAAGTAATCCCTATTGTATTTTAGGAACTGCCTTTTGCCATCTTCAGCACCACGCTCATACGCTTTTTCTAAGGCCTTAATTTTGAAATCTGCATCCATTCCATCAAATGTTGCACTTTGGAATAGATTGTCCACAAGAGCCTTTCTTCTTTGGCCGACATATTCTTGGTAAATTGCGTACTGGTTCTGATCAAGCTGGTAAGTAATTTTTTTGTCCATAACATTCCTTGATGGAACAGATGGCAACGCATCGGCATTTCCAGTTTCCTTCCATAACCTATATAGGGCAAGGTTGGATTCATCGCTCGGAACTACTCTTGACCTTGTGAAATCAAGAAAATTGTATAGAAACGGATTTGCTCCTTCTGGAGTCTGTTTAACTGGATTCCCCCACATATCTCTTTTGAGTGGCAACTCTTCTGCGCCAATAGCCTCGCGTGCAAACTCTGGCATCTTCGATTTAAGAACATTGGCGAATAGTTGCAAGCTGTCATCTGTTTTGGGGTCAACCATATTCTCGCGGCTTGCCTTATTGAAGGCTTGCAATGTGTTTGGGAATGGGATTGATGAGATTGTACCGTATAATGATTCTAAGTAGCTGTCGTAATCTTCTTTTGAAATTGCATTAAGAAGAGTGTTTGTACTCTTCAAGAATGTTTGGTTGAGTGTATAGCTTGCAACTGACGGCAAGCCTTTAAGGGTTACATCAAGAACATCCTCAAGCAATCCAGAGCCTTCATTTTTGCTTAATACATTTGCATAGACGTTAAAGATTGTCCCAAGATAACCAAAATTCTCGTAACTCTTTATCTCATCTCCATCTTGGATTGCAGGATCTTCGCCATTCAATAGTCTATTTAATCCAGACATATTGATAGTATTAGGAGGCTGTGTTTCGTATTGGATTCCACGCTCTTTTGCAGACTTCGAGGCAGATCCAGTAATAACTCCAGCGCGATACAAGGCAGCAGCCGTACCTCCAATTACTGTCCCAACTATTCCTTTTGCCGCAGCTTCGAGTGATTTTTTTCTGTCTCCCTTAACTGCGTAATACGCGCTTTTAGAAAACGCCAATCCTGGTACTGCAACATCAACAACATCAGTAACAACATTAACTGGGGTCCTCGTATATGGAGCAATAACTGCTTTAGTAAGTGGGCCAACAATTGGAATGCTTTTTACAGCATTTGCAACAACACCAACTACTGCTGTAAGTTTTGTGTCTTGTTGGAATGTTGCCTCCGCCGCCTTGTTTGATATTCCCCTTAACTCTGTCTTCTTGGGAAATCTCACGCTTGCTAAAACTTGCTTTGGTGATTTACCAGCTAAAATAGCTTGCTCTGCAAGAAGTCTGCCTTCTGCAAACCCTCTTGCTGGAACGTCACCAAGTGTCAATACCCTTCCTACTGGTTCTGTATATGAACCAATTATTCCCTCGGCAAGCTTCCGCACTCGATCAATAAGAGCAATATTACCTTTTGCATTTGTGACCATATCCTTGCCCGTGAATGCTTGAGCAAGAGATTTGAATACGGTAAATCCCTTAACTCCTTCTCCAGCCAAAGCAGATGACGCTGGAATGCCCTCACCCAAGAATGCCCTAATTGCTTCCTTTGTCTTTTCAGCACCACGAATCATTGCGCCTTTTGTTGTGAGCGCAGATTGCGTCATCGTCCTTGGTTGCTTGGTTACATAGCTTATTACCGCATCTCCAGCGTTTGCCAGTGACCTCACGCCAAGCTGGCCTACTGCTCTGGCTACGTTAAATACTGGATTCTTAACGAGAGATAACGGACTTAATAGCGTAAGCTGTATGGCTTGTGGAAGTGTTTCTCCAAGAATTTTTTTAGGAAGAATACTATCCGAGTATCTTTGCAATTTAGTTGCGGCTTTTGCGGCTACATTCCTTGCGTTTTCAGCTTCAATGGCTGCCTTGTCCGTTGGATTTGATCTGTAAAATTTCTCTGCTTCAACTAACTTAGTTTTTGCTTCCTTGCTTGCATTGAATAATCGAAGAACATTATCTTTCACGCTTTGCGGCACACTTCTTTTTGCTGCCTCTGCTGCCTTTGATATGGTTGCCAAATATCCAGCAGGAGTATTCAAATATTCTTGCAAATTTCTTAACAATACTCCTCCAAAAGAACCCGATTTTGTAAGTTCATTCCAGTTAATTGCAGCAGATGCTGGATCTGCGTCAATTTGTCTTGCCGCAAGTATTGCATTTGCACCCACTCTTTCCGACTCTTCGTAAGATGAGGATGAGATGCCTCTTCTTGCAATTACATTCAACTCGTCATCGGATAGTTCTTCAAGGTTTTCTTTAATCGCTGCAAGTGGAGTATTTGGTCTTATCGTATTTGGCTGAAGCGCAACTTCTGCCTTGAATGGCTCTGGTGCTTTTTCAGATTTCAACACCCTTTCAGCCGTCCTAGCTATTTTAGATCCTTCTGGAACTTCTGGCATCTTAAACTCTGGCCGTACTGTTCCAGACTCAAATCCAGCCTCGCCAACTACGCCTGGGCGAATTGGTTGCTGGCCTTCGATAGTCCCAATAACCTCTGACGGCTGTGCCTTTACCTGCAATGACGGGACAGCTTTGGGTTGCAACAATTGTTGAAATTTATCAATAGCTCTTGTTGGTCCTGCAAGCCCAGCACTAACAGCTATAGGCGCAGCAATCTCAAGCGACTTTGTTGTTATTGGGAACATCGCTATGTCAGCCTCACGCATTCTTTGGTAGTCAGCGTAACCTTGTTCGCCAGCCAAGATTCTTGCAAGTCCAGCTTGCCCCATTTCGCCTGCTTTATATCCAGCAGCACCTCCAGCCAATCCTCCAGCCAGTATCCCAACTGGCCCCGCTGGCGCGCCTGCAACTCCACCAAGGATTGTGCCAGCAACAGCACTAGCACCAGGTATGATTTGCTCTCCAACCGACCTTAACGATGCACCAACAAGTGTTGGTGGCTTTTCCTCAATACGAACAACCCGACCATCCTTGGCCTTCCCAACCGCAAATCCAACGCCCTTATCTTTGTCGAATCCAGACGAGACAGTAAGAACGCCTTCGTCCATTGCCTTCCTAACGGCTGGCAACGCTGCTGGTTGGATCATTCCTTTTTGGATGGCTTCCTCGGTTGGAGCGTATCCCGCGGATATAGACCCGTCTGGCCTAGTCTCTGGAGGAAGGGCTTCTAGGACATCGGTTGCCTTAATCATTGCCTCTTCTTGAGACAAACCAGACTGAAGATTTTTATTAAACTCGGTGGTGAGTAGGTTTGCACGCTCTGGAGCGTATACATCCAGCGGATTCCCGCCCTGCGAAACGTAGTCTCGCTTGATTTGGGATAGGTACTGCCTATCTGGTTCGATTACTTCAAATGATTCCGAAGGCGTTGGTTTAGCGTTTTCTGGCTCAATTACGTCATAGCCAGCATTCTGCTGATCTGCCTTTACCTCTGGCTCAATAATGTCAAACCCCAAGTCGGGACTTGCCATTGGATTATTTTATCCTTACTTTTCCGACACCTGGAATATAAACAATATCTCCAGCTTTTGCCCCGCCTTGAATTGCCTCGTCTCTTGATTTATAGGTAGGAACTGCTTGCTGTGTTTGTGGCTGGGCTTGCGGCTGTGTTGCTGGCTGCTGTTGTGCGGGCTTTGCAACCGAAGGCATTCCATAACTTTGAGGCATTTGAGAGTCTTGTAACGCCTGCATTTGTACTCCAGCAACATTTCTGCGTTGTTCTGTTTCCATTATCTTTTTCTCAATGTCGCTAGTTTGCTGTGCGTATGGTTTTCCAAATAATGCACCAGGCAGAAAATCTGGACCAGGTTTCTCTCCGCCCATAAAACCACTTCTAGCCGATTGTATATCTGCTTTCTTTTGTAAATTTTGCTCAAGCTCAACTTCGGCTTTCGCCATATCTGCTTGGTGCTTTGTAAACTTTCTGGATTGTTCTAATTCCCAATCGACTTGACGTTGTTTAGCCCACTGAGCCTTCTGCTCTGGAGGAAGTGCCTTAAATGGTATCTGCTCTCCGTTAACATCAATCTTGAAATCTTCAAATGGCAAAACCTGCCTTTGCTGTGTTTGCTGGCGAATCTGCTCTTCTTGCTGGTATCTTTGCAATTGGGCATTCTGGAGTTGTTCGGCAGTTGCAGCCCTTCGCAATGCGTCTTGATCCCCAAAAGTTTGTGGAAACATCTGCGCTAAATCTAGGTTAATTTTCCCCATAAATCTCCTTAAATGCTTATGTTTGGTATAAGCGAACCAATGCCAGAAGCAATTGCGCCAAACTGTTGCGCACCGCTTGGCTGGCTTGCAATTGCGCCAACCTGCGCGCCGTATGTTTTGGCTTGGTAATCAGACATTGTGTTATAGATGTTTGAAGCATTGTTAGCCAACTGCACAGGAATTGCAGGATTGGTTGTCTGATAAAATTGATTTGCAGCAGGTCCAGTCTGGAACTGATTAGGCATAGCTTGATTTGCGTTGATGTAATTCTGGAATGACGCATTCTGCTGTGCAAGCCTCTGACCAGCCAAGTTGTAAAGAGAAGGTCCGCCTGCGATGAAGTTGGAAGCAGCACCAAGCCTATTCTGCTGTAATCCTTCTCGCAACGCCAAATCCCTAGCAGCAGCACCACCAGTTGTTTCGCCAGAGCCAAGGAAGCTTTGTGCAGCACCATAGCGTGCAAGCTTTCTTGCTTCGCCAGCCGCGCCTAGCTGTGCAGCTTCTTGCACTGCTGGTCCAAGGCCAAAGATGTTTCCACGGGCAGTCTGTGCGGCTCGGATGGATTGTTCGTATCCACGCCGTTCTTCCGCACCAATGGTTGAGCCAAGGCGAAGCTGATTCAATGCTTCTTGTTCAAGCGTATTGCGAAGGTCTTCAGTCTGTGCAGTAGTAGTCGCGCCTAGTGGCTGAGTGGCCATCTGGCGATACTGACGGCCAAGACCAACAGCAGTCCTATACGCATCTGGATCAATCTGGCGTAACTGATCGCTTGCACGCTGTTCGGGTAGCTTGGCAAACTCGCGGAAAGATGTGATTTGTTTTAAGCCCTCATTGTCAGAAGAAGTAACTGGCTTAAAGTCTGTAATCTGCTGGCCTGCTTTAGTGACTGCACCCTGCACGCTGGCTAGGTCTGATTTAAGCTGGTCAATTGCAACCCTGGCAGATACTGCCCTAGCATCACCAGAAGGAAGCTGATTGTATAAACTCTGTGCGGCCTCAAGCCTGCTTGTAATCCCAGCAATCTGTGAATTGCCATCCTCTACAATCCTATTGAGCTTTCCAAGCTTACTATTATTGTAGTCATTGATAATGTCTTGATCTGCAACTTGAAAATTCAAGCGAGTAGATAGGTCTGACGCACCAAAGTTGGCATCAGCCGAAAGGTTAGCTGGAGGTTGGTTTGATGGTTGCATACCGACTTGGCCTCTCATTCCAACACCACCTGTCAAGGCTTGAATTTGTGAGGCAAGGGAGTTGCGGGTATTTTCTTGGCTTGTCACATCGGAAATACGCTTTTCGTAGGTGTCTCGGATTGTGTTTAAGCTCTCTTGTTGTTTTTTTGCAACTTCATTCTGAGCGTCAAATATGTCTGTGTATGGATATTCAATTATATTTTTGGTATCGTCATTGCGAACTCTATCTTTTCCAATTGTCCCATCAGGATTGATTTTGTATCTTGTGGATATACTTGCCATTTTAAATCTCCCCAGCCTGGTACTTTTTGGTTGTAATCTTCTTGGCTTCTTCGTTGCGCTTCAATACATCTTCAATGTTTGTCGTGTATGAAGGAGCAGCGATAGGTTGCGATATTCCAGCCGTGTAATTAACTGGGGCTACACCGCCGCCCATTGCGACTTCGCGCTCAACAGAGGCTTGTGGTACTTGCCCGTAAGTTCTGGCAAATTGGGCTGTAAGCTGATTGCCTAGTGCGCGGTTTAGGGAATAAGCTTGTGGGCTGTATTCATACTGCCTACGCAAGCCTTCCAGCGTGCGCTGACCACCATATTGACGCTCTATCTGTAATCCTGCCTGCACCTGCGCAAGCTGGTCGGCAGCCGTAAGCTGACGCTCCAGTTGGCGTTGTTCGGGCATATATTTGATACGAAGTGCATTCTCAAGCGCAGCAATGTCTGGAGACTTTTCGATATAGGTTTCAAGGGAGGATCGATAAAACAACGCATTCGCCTGTGCCGATTTCATTGGATCGGGCGGAGGAGGCGGTGACGGAATAGATGGTGAACCGCCCATTAGCGTAACGCCTTTCGCATAAAACTCATATAGTCATAACTCCTTGGTTTGCCAGAACGATTAAATGTGATCCGCTTGCGATGACCAAAACGCTCCGCTAGGAGCAACAGCAAGCATCCCAAGGATTTAGCACCCTTTGAGGAGATCGTCAAGTCCACAAATACATTCTCGCCATCTTCGCTATGCACATAATGATTAGGCTGTTGCCCATCCTTTATGCACCTAGCCAAAGCCACCCCAGCTATGCCATCCTTATCGCGTACAATTCCAACCATGCCTTGCCTCTCAAACCAGCCAAACCACTCAGCCAGGTTGGGCCACATAGCCTCTGGCACATTGCTTTGTTCAATATATTCAACAGCGGTCATATGGTCTTCTGCACCTCAATGGTATCTGGGTTAGCCGCTGCCATTATCTGGCGGATAGCCATCTTGTTTGCTGAACTGGAAATCTTGATATTGATTAAACGCCACTTCTCGTACTTGCGAAGGTCGCTGGCAAGCTTCTTTTTAACCGAGGACGGAAGGACGGCTGGCAGTGTGAATGGCAGGGTTAGGGTTGAGCTTGCTATGTTTATATTGGGAGCAACGCTGACATCCCCGACATCAACGTCACGCTGGATAAATACATTCGCATCGCTTGAGAATGAGTTATCAAATACAATCTCAAAGTGACTGCCATATTTTAGGGAAAAAGGATCACCAAAGTCAAAATCTTTGGTTCTTACGAAGGACTCATAAGATGTTCCAGAATCAACGTAATCAGATGAAGTAGTTCCAGCAGGACTCTTAAACCCAGCGTACTTACTAATAAGTCCTGTTGTATTTTTCAGCATCAACCTTGAGCCTTCAGCGTTGAAATTGGTTAAGGCAAACTGCATTACCTTGGGAGTCCAAGTCCCCTCAAACGCCCCTAGCGCGGTGTTGTACACTAGCAAAGTATCGTTGGTATCATTGGCCTCAGTAGGGATCGCCAGAAAGTATCTATTGTCGTAATACATAGCAGTAGATACAGCAATAGCTTGCGTGTTGATGCTCTGGATAACGTCCTTAACTATCTCGGAAATTGGTATTCCAACTGAGCTAAAATCATCAGCTACTGAACGCACCAGCGACCTAATACCATTGTCGGACAAGAACAATATATCGCTACTCACTTGAACCGCAGTACCAGTAGCAACACACCCTGTATTATTGGATATGATGGACACAATCCAATCTGCTGCTGTGGTTGCATCACTTGGCACATCCACTTGGAATACCCTGCGCTTCTTGAATACGATGATCCTATTCTTGTAGTACGGCACGATTGCAGTTATCTCGTCACCATCATCGCCGTTGACAATAATGCTGTTGGTCGCATCCCATATTGAGGGATCTAATATGTCCGAGGCGTAAAGCGTATTTCGATTAGTCCCAGAACCAACGGCGAACAACCTATTCTCCGTGTTAATCAAGAGCCTCAAGCCTTGCGGCGGTGGGCTGACCGTGGCTGTGGCAGTCGCGCCTGACCCATTGCCAACGATTGTGATTGTAGGTGCCGCCAAATAACCAGAGCCACCATCAACAACAGTCACGCCTGTTACCGCACCACCAGCAACTGTTGTAATAAAGGTTGGCACTGTCCCGCCCAAATTGGGTCCAGTAGCAATTGCCGTTGCGCTGGTGTATCCGCTTCCAGCGGTAGTAACTGTTACAGCACGAACCTTGCCACCTTGCCTTGTAATAATGCTACCATCCCAATAATGAAAGTCTCCGTCAGCATCGGCTAGGTACATCTTGTCGTTAAACTGAGCCATCGAAACTTCAGTTGCGCTGTTGACTGAATAACCATTAGCCCATTGTTGAGCGTAAGAGTTCCATGCGCTTGTCGATTGGCTCCAGGTAGCATCAATTGGGTGCATGGTGGCAGTGCCATTTGAATCAATGCTAAAGAACCTTCCGTTGGTTACAGTCAACAACTGCTCGTTGGCAGCAGTCTCGTAGTAGCGCATCCCGCCAACAGAACCAACCGCGCTGGTGGCAGTAGTGCAAAAGTTTGTTGTACCAACGCGAGTTTCAAGATTGCCCTTTGGGGAAAGGGTCATGTTGGACAACTGCTGTACTTGGTTCTCGGATAGTAAGTCAGATTGCAGGCCGCTGGCTTGACCACCTAAAAAGCTTCTAATGCCGTCAAAGGCCAAGAGATCGTCTAGGTTATTGTCGTAGTAAGGCATGACTGCCTCCCTTTAAGCTGAGAACATTTCTTCTATGGTTAGCTCGCCCAAACTTTGCGGAGTGATCTGCTTGATGCCGCCAACTTGGCTCAACTCGTAGTTAGCCATAGCTGCAAGATCAGAGTTAGCAGTTTGCGTGATGGCCTGCGCCTTGGCATACTGCCGTTCACGCTCAAGCGCATCAGAATGAGTCAGGGCTAAAACCAAGTGATGAACGTGGGGTAGGCGAAGTTCGTCATTTAAGGCGGAACTAGATGGAGGAAAGTCAACGATGTAGTTTGTCCTAGTAAGACACTTTAGCTTTTCCACAACCCGCAATGGGATTGTGCCAGATGTAGCAAGCCTTGGGTAAAGATTTAGCTCTGCAACGCCACTGCTGTTTCTGCCTGTAAAGTGGTAGGTATCTGGATCGCCAGTCCGCGCATCGTCAAGCAAGCCTGGGTCTTGGCTGATGATCGTAGCTAGATCAATCGGGTCAACCTCTGCATCGTTGTAGGCCACCGAGAGAGGTGTCTCTACATTGCTACCAAGCGTGATTGTGCGGTTTGTTCCAACCGAATAAGTGGAGTTGGTAACAGTCTCGCGCCAAGGGGCAAAGTCCCATACTCGGCGGTAGGCCAAGCTTGCAGCCTTCTGCAAGAAGGTAAGCGTGTCGGCATCGGTCTTTCCGATCTTCTCACCAGCGTATTGAGCGATTTCAGTTAGTGTCATTTGTATTTTCCTTCCAGCTAATTGTTTCCTCGTCCCAATACCAATTTTCGTTTGGTCTTAAAACTGGAGCTTCCCATGTGCAAGTATCTTCGTTTAAATTCCACGATTGAAATGGTTTTGGCGGAATAAATGCATTTAGATATTGATCGTAATAAAAACCAATACCAGCATAGTTTTTTCTGAAAGATTTATTGTAGCTTGTTTGTTTCCATGTCCCGCTTAATTTAAGTGTATTGGAAATAAAATCAACTCCAATTGATTCAGTTTCTGGAAAGCTATTCAATGGTTCTCCAAGAACTAAATTACTAATTGATATAATTTGTTCTACAAAATTAGAGTCATTGATTTTTGCGAAATAAGCCATAATTTTACCAGATAATTGTTCCAGAATCGTTAAATTCATAGATTCTGTATCCGCCAGTTGTTGTAACAACAGGCGCACCAGTTGTTGTCCCAGCAGGATAAGTATCCAAGTGGCGCAAAATCACAACACCCTTCCCGCCTGCTCCCGCTTGAGATAAATCGTTTGCACCTCCACCTCCGCCTCCACCAGTATTGACTGTACCACTGCTTCCTGATGTTGCTCCTGCCCCTCCATTTCCTCCTCCACCAGATCCACCAGTTCCATTGGTTGACCCCGCTCCACCGCCTCCTCCTGCGCGAATAACTGATGACCCTGTGATGGATGATGCAATTCCATCACCACCAGCACCACCAACAAAATTGGGAGCGTTTGATCCAGACGTTCTTGCGCCTCCACCTCCACCTCCTCCATTGAGTGCGCCTGCTGCTCCAAGTCCACCATTTTTTCCTTGGTTTGAAGTTGCAGTTCCAACTGTTCCAGATGCAAATGGGGAAGAACCAGAAACACCCGCGCCACCTCCAGAACCTCCATTGCCACCATTAAATGTTCCACCAAACGCAGCAGCACCCAATCCTCCGCCATCTGATGTGATTGTTGAAAATATAGAATCGCTTCCTTTTGCTCCTGCGGTATTAGCTGATGCCGCCGCAGCCCCACCACCACCAACTGTTATTGTGTAGGATATTCCAAAATTTACAGTAAGCGCAGATTCTGCGGTTGAGCTTCCTCCAGATAATTCCCCAACGATACTAGACCGATACCCGCCAGCACCTCCTGCACCTCCACCTAAGCAATTGGCCGTGTTACCTCTTCCTCCACCACCTCCTCCTCCAATAACAATATACTGAACAGGAAATGATCTGCTTCCATAGAAACCAACTGGAAAAACTGGCCACGCCATTTTTATCCCCTTACGAGTAATTCTGACTTGCTACGCCAAATAGACTTGTTCCATCGGATATAAATGTAAATATATCGCTCTTTGCAGATCCAGTTGTTAGTGTTGGCTTCGTGTTGCTAGGCCATTTATACGTTGCATTCCAATCCAATGTATTTGATCCAGTGCCTTGAGTCACAAGAAGAATATATGTGGCTCCGTCAACCTTATTGGTTGCATCTGCCATTGTTCCAGTTGTTGACAGCACAAGCCTTGTAACTTGATTGGACTGCAAATTCCAAGCTATGGAGTTACCGCTAACCAATGTGGTTGCATTAAAATTATGAGCCGCAGTGTATTCCTGCGCTGTATTCACAACCGCAACCCTTGTTCCTACTGTTGCCGATCCAGTGCTGATCGTTACATCGCCAGTAAGGGTAGTTGTGAAATTACCAATCGTTCCAGTTGTTGAATTTAGAGTAGCAATTGTTCCCTGGGTAAGTATTGCGGAACCTTGGCTAATGTTTGCAGTACTCGCCGTTAGCGTTTGAACAGTCCCATTGGTGATATTGGCAGCAGTAGATGTAGTCGTTCCAGCAGTAAGGGTTGGGATAGTACCAAGCGTGATATTGGCAGTGCTTGAGGTAAGGTTAGGAATTGTTCCAGTAGTAATAGTCGCGCTGGTGCTAATCGTTCGATTACCAGTAGCTGTGCCGTAGGTAAGTTGTTCGGAAATATTTGCGTTGGTATATGTCCCGCCAGTAAGCGCATCGTCAAAAAGATTTAGTACTGTGGTGCTAAATGGGCTTGTTGTGTCTCCGCCAGAAGCTTGAGCAATTAAGAGTTTATCGCCAGTGCCTACTGAAGCAAGGTTGGTCTGGGTCGTAATTAAGCCAGAGTAGATCGCCGTATCGTCAATAAGGTTATGCAGGCCAGCAGCAGTGACAGTGCCGTTAGTGGCAAATGTAGTTGTTCGATTTAGAATTGTTGCCATAAATTAAGCCGTAAACCTCATTGCGGTTGCGAAGATTGTTCCCGCTGGGACAGTGCCAGCGGTTGCGCCCTTGCCAATTACAGCATACCTGACAACATTTGAGGAGATTGGATAAAAATTGGTCATAATCTGCGCTGTTCCAGTTGTTGATCCAAGAGAATCAATTGAGCCAATAACTATATCCCCAAGAGCAGCACCTGTTAAGGCAAATGTACCTGTGGTTGTATCTGCCAAGTTATGTGGTTGAACTGTAGAAAGCGTAAATGCTGCGGTTCCGTAGGACACTTTTGTAATTGTAGGCCCAGCCGAACCACCAATCTCAAGACTTCCAACTGTTGCAATTCCACTAACATTAAGCGTTCCAATTGTGGATGTACTTACAATTTCAGTGCCAATTGTAGCCGTTCCTGTGGATGCTGTAATATTGGAGCCAAATGTAACTGCACCAAGAATGGTTGGTATTGTTGCCGTAGAAATTGTTGCTGTGCCTGCTGAAAGAGTTCCAATTGTAGCCGTTCCAGTTGACGCTGTGATACTAGAACCAAATGTAATCGCGCCAAGCTGTAGAGGAATGGTTGCTGTGGATATGGTGGCAGTGCCTACAGAAAGAGTACCAATCGTGGCAGTCCCGCTAGATGCGTTGATGCTTGTGCTGAACGTGGCAACGCCAGTTACGCCTAAGCTAGATGATAGGGTGGCTGCACCAGTAACGCCCAGGCTAGAGCTAAAAGTAGCTGCGCCTGTGACGGCTAGGCTTGAGGCCAGGGTAGTAGCCCCAGCAGAGTTAAGTGTACCGCTAGAACGTACTCCTAGGGTAGAAATTTCTAATGCTGAAACGGATGACTCATCGCCAGAGGCAATCGCAACCAGCGTGCCTGTAAATGGAGTATTGCCAGAAACCTTCAATAATTGAGGGTAGCTAGTCGAAATGTTCTGCGTTCCTAATGTTGCCATTTTATCTCCCTAGCCGTTAAAGCGGTTTTTGAGGACATCCCAAGCCATTGAGCAGGCCAGCCCA
>Ga0209400_1002091_pt1 | contig 15378 bp, 12 predicted proteins | sample M_130807_EF_Meta_FD_187313 | JGI IMG/M metagenome (GOLD analysis project Ga0209400, IMG submission 187313) | Freshwater microbial communities from Lake Montjoie, Canada to study carbon cycling - M_130807_EF_MetaG (SPAdes) (version 2) | ecosystem: Environmental > Aquatic > Freshwater > Lake... | reverse complement strand
TCGAGATGGCCAAGGATGTCGCGAAATCCACCTTCTGGATCGTGAAGCCTAATACTGACCCTTTTACCTATAAGTGAGGCAAAGGTGGCTTCTAGCTCGGTTGGCATAGCAGAACGATAAACCGAGTCGGCAAATATCGCGCATCAGCCACTGTAGGAGTTAGAATTCGCCGGTAACCAATTCGCTAGATTTTTTGGAGGCTGCTCGTGACGTATGTGATCGCTGAACCGTGCATCGATGTAAAAGATAAGTCCTGCATCGAAGAATGCCCTGTGGATTGCATCTATGAAGGCGGACGCATGCTTTACATCCAGCCTGACGAATGTGTTGACTGCGGTGCGTGCGAGCCAGTCTGTCCAGTAGAAGCGATCTATTACGAAGATGATGTTCCAGGGCAGTGGAAAGATTTCAGCAAGGCAAACACTGAATTCTTCATTGAAATTGGATCACCAGGCGGTGCAAGCAAGGTCGGCCCAACCGGCACGGATCATCCTTCAGTAACCGCACTTCCACCAAAGAGCGAGTAAGCGTTGCGCGGCCAGCTCCCAGATTTTCCCTGGGATGCACTCGCACCATACGGAGATATAGCTAGATCGCATCCGCAAGGAATTATTGACCTTTCGCAAGGCACCCCAGTTGATCCAACTCCAGAATTTATTCAACAAGTACTTCGCGATGCATCAAACTCACCAAGCTATCCGGTAACAGCTGGAACCCCCGAACTTCGAGCAGCAATTAAGAAGTGGGCGATAGAGCGTTTAGGTGCAACTGGAGATTTTGATGTTCTTCCAATAATTGGATCCAAAGAGTTAGTTGCATGGCTACCAACTATTTTGGAATCTAAAAAAGTATTGATTCCTGAAATTGCTTATCCGACCTATCACGTTGGTGCAGTGTTAGCAGGTGCTGAATCGATCCCAGTTGCAATTGATGCAAAGAGTTGGCCTGCTGCAGATTTAGCGTGGTTGAACTCTCCATCAAATCCTACGGGCCGTGTTCATAGTGAAGTAGAAATTAAAGCGTGTATTGATTGGTCACGAGCCAATAATGCTTTATTAGTTTCTGATGAGTGTTATCTAGAATTTGAGCATTCGGCACATCCTGTCTCTGTTCTTTCACATACTGGGGGAGACAACACAAATATTTTGGCTGTCCACTCTCTTTCAAAGCGCTCTTCTATGGCTGGTTATCGAGCAGCATTCATGATCGGTGACTCGAAATTAATCGAAAGAATTCGTGAGATTCGAAAGCACGGGGGGATGATGGTTCCGCTACCTGTGCAGAAAGCGATGACAATTGCACTGGCAGATGACAAACATGTTGCTGAACAACGCGCACGTTACAACGCCCGTAAAGATGCATTGCGCCCAGCCTTAGAAGCTGCAGGATTTACCATTGAATTTAGTAATGCAGGTTTATACCTTTGGTGCACCCGCAACGAAGATGCCTGGGAGAGCGTTTCCTGGCTCGCTAGTCGTGGAATCTTGGCCACCCCGGGCTCATTTTATGGGACGCAAGGGGCTCGCTATATTCGCATTGCAATGACAGCTACTGATGCACAAATAGCTGATGCCGTTCAACGTTTAAAGGCGTAATCAATGGCTGTAGCGATTTTATTAGTTGGCGGGTTCGGTACACGACTCATGCCTTTAACCAAGAACACACCAAAGCCCATGTTAACTGTCGCTGGAATACCAGTAACTGAACATCAAATAGCGATGGCAAAAGCAGCTGGGATTACTGAAATAGTCTTAGCAACTTCTTACCTTTCTGAAGTTTTTATTCCCTACTTTGGCGATGGTTCCAAGTGGGGCATCAAAATAAAATATGCGGTAGAAAAAGAACCACTGGGCACTGGTGGTGCGATTAGAAACGCAGCACAACTACTCGATTTAGATCAATCAGTTGTAATTCTCAATGGTGATGTTTTGAGCTCTCATGATTTGGCAGAGCAAATTCGCCAACACGAATCACATGATGCCGATGTGACTTTACATTTAACTCAAGTAGAAGATGCAAGAGCATTTGGATGCGTACCAACGGACAGTAATGGCCGCGTAACTGCATTTTTAGAGAAGATGGAAAATCCGGTAACCAATCAAATTAATGCTGGTTGTTATGTCTTTAACCCTCGTGTAATTACAGCAATTCCATTAGACACAGTGGTTTCAGTTGAACGAGAAACATTTCCACAGTTAGTTGCCAGTGGTGCCAAAGTTTTTGGATATGTCGAGAACGCTTATTGGTTGGATATCGGAACCCCACGCGCCCTATTGAAAGCTTCAATCGATATTGTTAAGCGAAGTGGTGAATACTTGGCGATGCCGGGAGCAGGTATTGACCCCACCGCCGTGATAACTGGCGGCAGTTGTATTGGATCTAATTCATCTGTTGGGGCAGGGGCGGTTATTGATGGCTCCATAATCGAGGCCGGATGCGTCATTGGCCCGAACGCAAAGATTTCTGATTCATTTGTCGCAACCGGCACGGAAATCAAAAATAATGTGAAAATAACCTCATCTTTTGCAACAAATAACGAAATTCTTTCAATTCCCTAGAATTTGAGCGTAAATGTTCACCCAGGGGAGCAACTCTGGGCTTGACATGAGCGAGTTACAAGCGTGTAATTCACTCTTAAGAACGTCTTTTCCATGAGGGATGAGACAACGAAAGCTAATGGAGCATCGACGATATGCCGATTCAACCCGCAGCCCAGAACTCCCCAATCCCCACGTCAGGCCCAACAATCACACTCGCATCGGGTGAAAACATGGAACTCTCTTGGCAGGAGCGCGCACTATGCGCCCAGACTGATCCAGAGGCCTTCTTTCCAGAAAAGGGCGGATCCACTCGCGAAGCAAAGCGCGTATGTCTTTCATGTGATGTTCGCGCAGAATGTTTGGAGTACGCACTTGCACATGATGAACGCTTCGGAATTTGGGGCGGATTATCAGAGCGCGAACGCCGTCGCTTAAAGCGTCGCACCGCCTAAGGTTTTTGCATCTCTTAGGAGATAGCGAAATGTACATATGGCTTCCCTAGCCGATGTAGATAAGCATCGCGTAACGGCTGTTCTTGTTTCTCACAATGGAGCTGTTTGGTTACCCGAAGTTGTTGCAGCACTGACTTCTCAAACCCGACCAATTGATTTGATTACTGCCGTTGATACAGGATCAGAAGATGCATCTACTAAATTATTAAAATCTGCACGCATTTCATTTTTCACAACAGATCGTGAAACTGGTTTTGGGCAAGCAGTTTCACTAGCGGTAGATAAGTTGCCACAATCTGTTGATCATGAATGGATTTGGTTGATTCATGATGATTGCGCACCAGCACCAACCGCGCTCGCAGAGTTATTAAGTGCAATTGATGATCGCCCACAAGTAGTTATGGTCGGTCCAAAACTTCTTGGTTGGCATGATCGAACACACTTGCTAGAAGCTGGTATCAGTATTGCGGGAAATGGCGCACGCTGGACCGGACTTGAACCATTGGAGTATGACCAAGGACAACACGATGGAATTCATGATGTGCTTTCTGTCAGTACGGCAGGTGCATTAATTCGCCGTGACGTATTTGAAGAGCTTGGTGGGTTTGATCAAAATCTGACGCTCTTTCGGGATGATGTTGATTTTGGATGGCGAGCTCGTACAGCAGGCCACACAGTCATTGTTGCCACCGGTGCTGTCGCATTTCACGCACAAGCATCGGCAACGGAGCGACGCACGATTGATGTTAAAGGCGCTTTCTTACATCGACCTTTACTTCTGGATCGCCGCAATGCTGCATATGTAATGCTTGCGAATTCTTCGTGGTGGATGCTGCCATGGATTGCTTTGCAATTATTTGGTTCGGCAGTTGTTCGCGCACTTGGATACCTACTCGCGAAACTGCCTGGTTATGCATCAGATGAAATCCTGGCTTTTACCTCATTGATTCTTCGCCCAGGAATGATTCTCGAAGCTCGCAAGGTGCGCAAAAAGCAAAAGTTTGTTAGTGCTCGTGTTGTTGCCTCATATATTCCACCACGATGGTCACAGTTTCGTTTGGGGACCGAACGATTAGTGGAATTAGTTCGAGCAAGAGTTTTTCCAGAAAATACTTCAGCATCAACATCTATCCTTGACTCAGTTGAAGATGAGGATTTGCTCACTCCTGCAAATTCAAAAAATTGGTTGTCCATATTTAAACGTCCCGAAGTTCTAGGCTTTATTTCTATAACCGTAATCACTTTAATTAACTCCCGAAATCGCTTTGGAGCATTAGTTGGTGGGGCACTTCCTATTTCACCTTCAGGTGCAACAGATTTATGGCGCTTTTATTTTGAATCGTGGCACCAAGTTGGCATGGGATCTTCTCTTGCGACACCTCCCTGGGTGGCGATAATCGCAATGGCATCTCTAGTGGTTTTGGGTAAAGTCCAATTTTTTATTACTTTATTCTTCTTGATTGCACCATTACTAATGATGTGGTCATGCTTTCATCTATTGAAAAAGCTAACTAGCAATACTTGGATTTCAGTTCCTGCTGCACTCCTCTATGCGCTTTCACCGGTGGCTCTTGCATCGATTAGTTCTGGACATATTGCCACCCTGGTATTACTCATAGCTGTGCCTACGGTCGCTTTGATTCTTCATGACTGGTGGAGCATCGAAATCTACAGTTGGCGGAAGATATTTGCCGTTTCACTTTTGTTCTCCTTGCTCTACGCATTTACGTTGATGAGTTTTATCATTGCACTTGTTGCAGCGATCGCCATCTCCGTTGATAACTATCGGGAATTTGCCCTAACTCTGGATAAAAAGCTTTTCGATGAGCGAATTTTGAAGAGGTCGGCACTGGTATTTGTCCCATTTTTTGTTAACGCACCATATTCTTTTGAAGCATTAGTTAATCCCAGCAGATTCTTAACTGAGCCAGGGTTACTGATTCCAGGCGGGGGTTCACTGCCTGTTTTATTAGGTAATCCAGGGGGCACTGGTTCGGTTCCATTGTGGTTAGTTAGTCCAATTTTGTTGATCCTTGCCATCTCGCTATTTTCCTCAACACACGCGCGTCGAATTGCCGAGTATGGATTAGGCGCATTGACTCTTGCAGTTTTCGTGAGCTCTCTTTCTATTTCTTCACATGGAAATGAAGGAGTGGCCAAGGTATGGGCCGGTCCCGTGCTTTCGATTGTGACTTTGGCTGCAGTAGCTGCTGGATCTGTGATGCTCGATAGTTTGAGACAAACTCTAGTTTTAAGTCACGTTCACTATCGTCATGTTTTGTCAGCCATATTACTTTTGATTACAGGTTTCTACGCGATTTTGGCGATGGGGTATTCCGTGACTGCCGGTGCAGATTCTGCAGTGCAAGCAAATCGTGCAACAGTAATGCCAGCGTTTTTAAGTGTTGAACCTGATACTAAAATATTAGTTTTACGCGAAGTCGGTAGCGCACAAGATAAGAAGATTCAGTATTACATTTCTAGAGGCAAGGACATTTCTCTGGGAGAGCCCGATATTGCACCTAAGCAAAATGTCGAAATTGCAACCGCAGCTCGAGCCTTGATTGATGGCACTGGCATAACGAGCAGTAAAGTTTTGGGTGACTACGGAATTGAGTATGTCTTTGCAAAGAGTCCATTTAAAAAAGAGATCATTAGATCAATTGATGGACTTGGTGGATTCTCGCGAACTTCTGCAACCTCACTTGGTGTTGTTTGGAGAGTAAGCCAGCCAACGGGTCGTCTTTTGTTTATCAACGAAGCTGGGGTTCGATCAGCACTTAAGGCTGAAGAATTTAGCGGGCGCACCTTCGTACCAAGTGCTGGAACCTTGATTCTTACTGAAAGCTCTAACAGGTCATGGCAAGTGCTACAAAATGGTTTTCGTCTCACCCGTGTGAATAATGAAATGGGTTTACCGACATTTGCCGTCACCGAAGCGGGAGAGATTTCATTAATTCATGATGGAACAGTGCGTCGTGGGTGGCTTTCTTTGCAAGTCATATTCTTGACCATAGTTATTGTTATGGCCCTGCCTGCTGGTCGCCGAAAGCGCGAGATATCTGAAAAGGAGCTGGCATGAAACTTATTCGACCGCTTAAATTTCTTGCCGTTTTGTTAAGTGTTGTGGGTTTATCAAGTGTTCTTTCAGTGGCAGTTACAACTAAGAGTTTTTCTGAAAGCTATCCGGTTGTAGTTTGCCCACCAACTCTAGATGGATTGGGATCACAGATATCCTTTTCCTCCAAGAAGACTCCTTTTCAAAGACTTCAAAACCGCACTTCAGAGACTGCCCAAGTAAAGGTTTTACGATTACCGGTCAATAAAGATTCTTTGATAGTCACCTCAGAAGAAGTAACTCCCGTTGTCTGGCAAAGCAGGTCAGGTAGTTGGGCTGGTGGGGCGCTGTGCATGGGTCCTGCATCTTCACAATGGTTTGTAGGTGGCACAGCAGATGTCACAACTCGTGGACGATTAATCATTGTTAACAGTGGACTTAGCGATGCTGTCGTTGATGTTGAAAGCTTCACAGAAAATGGAAAGCAGCCGTTACGGACAGTAAATGTTTCCTCAAAAAACTACATTGTCGTCCCAATTGATTCCTTAGCTCCAGGAGACAAGACCCTGACGGTGCATGTGGTGCCACGATCTGGTCGAATTAATGCATTCATGATTGATGAGCAAGGCAAAGGATTAAAGGCTTTGGGTGGCGACCTGGTAAACCCAGCGGCAGTAGCAAGTAAGACTCTTGTAATTCCTGCGATTCCCAATCAGAGTTCTAGAAACACACCGGCGCTGCCACACACTTTACGTGTTCTAGCACCAGGTGAAGTTGATGCAAGTATTACCGTCGAAGTTTTGTCTGGAGATGGAGTATTTGTTCCGGTCGGATTAAATTCACAATCAGTAAGTGCTGGGATCGTGACTGAGTTCAAGCTTGACCCAAACATAACCTCTAATGTCATGGCGGTGCGAATTTCTTCAACAGAACCAATAGTTGCAGCTGTAAAGTCCACGGCGGTCGTTCAAGGGAAAAAGGATTTTGTATGGAGCACTGCAGCCCCAGAACTTGTTGGATTGACCATGGCAATTACGGGATTAGATCCACTTGTCTCTTTTGTCGGAGAGAGCATCAATGTTTCGTTGGATGTGACCTTGACCAATGGAAAGATAGTTCAAGAGAAGGTGACAGGTTCAGATATTGCTAATTGGCGGGTTCCAACTAATGCACGTTCTTTCACCATTACTAAGGTTGGGGCAGGAACATTTGCAGGGGCGCTAGTTTCCTCGATCAACGGATATGGCTACTTCCCAATAGCAGCAGGAAGCCTTTTAACAAAGATTGAAGTGCCAGATTCAAATATTCGCGTCTTAAATCCCTGACAATCCCCAGATTTATACACACTTCCCACTAATGTTGCATACATGAGAACAGTTAGCGGACGAGCATGTTCACGCGCAGGTTGCAGATCTCAAGCAACCATGACACTGACCTATGTCTATTCTGAATCAACGGCTGTTGTTGGTCCTCTTGCAACATTTTCTGAACCACATGCATATGATTTATGCGCTGTGCATGGAGCGCGTTTAAAAGTTCCTCATGGGTGGAATGTCATCAAGCATGAACTTGATGGTCAAACTCAAGGTCCAACAGATGATGATTTGATGGCTATCGCAGATGCTGTTCGCGAAGTTGCACTCAAAGAGATTCCCGATGAGACGCCTGCCGAAAGTTCATCGGCGCAACAGCAAATTGGTCGTCGCGGACATTTACGCGCAGTTCCTTCTTAGGAATATTTAGTGAACGAGTTCGCGGACATCTTTAAAGCCTACGATATTCGTGGTCTGGTAGATATTGAAATAGATGCAGATTTTGCATTTGCAACAGGTCTTGCCTTTGCTCGTTTTCTGCAATTAGAAAGAGAACCCGGAACAATTGTTATCGGGGAAGATATGCGCCCATCCTCACCGATATTAGCTGAGGCATTTTCTGCAGGAGTTACTTCTCAAGGCATGGATGTAATTCGCATTGGTCTGGCTTCAACCGACATGCTGTATTTCGCATCTGGAAAATTGGGTTTACCTGGTGCGATGTTTACGGCCAGCCACAACCCAGCCGAATACAACGGAATCAAGCTGTGCTTGAGTAGTGCAAGACCTATTGGCAAAGAATCAGGCTTGGTAACGATTGAAAACTTTGTTCGCCAAGGTTCACCAATAGCGATTCGAAATGTTTGGGTTGAAAAACAGCGCAATATGCTGGATGAGTATGTGGATCACTTACTTACTCTTGTTGATGTTAAAAATATTCGCCCGCTCAAAATTATTGTCGATGCAGGAAATGGCATGGCTGGGCACACAGCACCAGCAATCTTTGCTCGACTAAATTGTGAAGTTATTCCAATGTATTTTGAACTTGATGGAACATTTCCGAACCATGAAGCCAACCCGCTTGACGAATCTACGCTGACCGATCTGAAACAAGCGATGAAAGATCAGAGCGCTGATTTAGGCTTGGCATTTGATGGTGATGCAGATCGTTGCTTCTTGGTCGACGAACGAGGTGTCGCAGTAAATCCCTCGGCGTTAACTTCATTGATTGCCCATCGGGAACTAATCAAGCACCCCGGATCTTCGATTATTTATAATTTGATCTCATCTCGAACAGTTCAAGAAGTCATCGATGAAAATGGTGGAGTTGGATTACGTAGTCGAGTTGGTCATTCATACATTAAGAAAATGATGGCTGATAGTGGAGCTATTTTCGGTGGGGAACATTCGGGACACTTCTACTTTAAGGAGTTCTGGCGCGCAGATTCGGGAGCGTTAGCTGCCTTGCATGCAATTGCTGCACTTGGCGAAAGTGACACAACGATGTCAGCTCTTCTTGCCCCATACAACCGATATGTCATTAGTGGTGAAATAAATTCAAAAGTTGCAGATACTAAAGCAGCGACAGAACTTGTTGAGAAGAGTTATTCATCGGGGCAGGTCACATTGGATCATCTGGATGGATTAACTGTTAATGGGGACACCTGGTGGTTCAATCTTCGACCATCAAATACCGAGCCTGTACTTCGACTTAATGTTGAGGCCTCAACACAGGCTCAAATGGAGACTGTGCGTGATGCGGTTCTCTCCCTTATTCGGGGCTAACTCCGTTTTCCATTAGAGAGATTAAGCGTGTGGGCGGTAATCTTTACCCATAGTCGCCTATCACTGTAGAGCCCTACGCCTTAGGTACCCAAACAATACTTAATTCCACTTAAGGAGATTTACGTGAACGTTCCAGTAACAGCAACTCTTCCAGCACATGACATTGCAGATGCATCACTTGCTGCAGAAGGTCGTAAGAAAATTGAATGGGCAGAGCGCAATATGCCAGTTCTTGCTCAAATTCGTGAGCGCTTTGAAAAGTCACAACCATTTGCAGGTGTGCGTATTTCTGCATGCATGCACGTAACAACCGAGACAGCTAACTTGATGCGTGTTCTAAAAGCTGGCGGAGCAGAGATCGCACTGTGTGCATCAAACCCATTGTCAACACAAGATGACACGGTTGCAGCGCTAGTACATGAGTACGGAATTTCTGTTTTTGCTCGTAACTCAGTAGATCGTGATGGTTACTACAAGCACATCAACGCTGCTCTTGATATCGAACCTCACCAAGTATTTGATGATGGTTGCGATCTAGTAAACACACTTCACACAACTCGTAAAGAATTAATCCCAGGCATCACCGGTGGCTGCGAAGAAACAACAACTGGTGTTATCCGTCTTAACCAGATGGCAAAAGATGGCGCACTTCAGTTCCCGATGATCGCTGTTAACGATACTGACACAAAGCACATGTTTGATAACCGTTACGGAACAGGTCAATCAACTCTTGATGCCGTATTCCGTGCAACAAACTTCTTGCTTGCAGGTCGCATTGTTGTTGTGGCTGGTTTTGGATACTGCGGTAAGGGTGTTGCAGAACGCGCAAAGGGTATGGGCGCAGATGTAGTCGTAACTGAAATTGATCCAACAAAAGCACTCGATGCAATGATGCAAGGCTTCCGTGTGATGCCGATGCTAGATGCAGCAAAGGTTGGCGATGTGTTTATTACCGTTACTGGTAACCGCGATGTATTACGCGATGAACACTTTGCAGTAATGAAGGATGGCGCAATCATGGCTAACTCAGGCCACTTCGACATCGAAATCGATGTTGCATGGCTAGAGCAGAATGCAAAGACCAAGAACTCAAAGATGCGCCACCAGACTGATGAATATGTGTTGGCAGATGGCCGCCGCCTGCTACTTCTTGCAGAAGGTCGCCTAGTTAACCTAGGTGCAGCAGAAGGTCACCCAGCATCAGTAATGGATATGTCATTCTCTGATCAAGCGCTAACAGCTGAATACCTTGTTAAGGAAGCAAAGAACTTGAAGCCTGGTGTTCACGAAGTTCCTACATACATCGATAAGGAAGTTGCTGCTCTGAAGTTGATCAGCATGGGCGGTCGAATTGACGTTCTAACTCCTGCACAAGATATGTACCTCAACTCTTGGGAGCACGGTAGCTAATGACCTTAGTCATGGTCGTCGATGACGACCAGGATCTTGCGGAGATGCTCGGCATCGTTTTAACCGGTGCCGGCATCGACGTAGATCTAGTAAGTCGTGGCGATGAGGTCATGGATGTTTTCCGTAATAATCCACCAGATTTAGTTTTACTGGATGTTATGTTGCCTGGCCTCGACGGAATCGAAGTATGTAAGTTAATTCGCGCAGAATCTATGGTTCCGATTGTCATGCTTTCAGCTAAAGGTGACACTCAAGATGTTGTTAAAGGTTTAGAGGCTGGCGCTGATGATTACATGGTCAAACCATTTCGCCACCCATCAGAATTAATTGCGCGTATTCGTACACGATTGCGCCGTACTAATGCAGATGTTTCAGGATTACTCACGATCGGTGATTTAGCAATTGATGTGCAAGCCCACCAGATACTGCGTGCAGGTAAGCAGATTGTATTAACTCGCCTTGAGTTTGATTTGCTTGTTGCATTAGCTAAAGAACCAGGTCGAGTCTTTACACGTGATGCCTTGCTCAGCGAAGTATGGGGTTACCGTCATTCAACTGACACCCGTTTGGTTAATGTTCACGTTCAGCGCCTACGTTCAAAGATTGAGCACGATGCTGAACACCCTGAAATTGTCATCACAATTAGAGGTGTTGGCTACAAAGCGGGAGTCATGGGCGGTTCCTAACCATGAACCGCATCCTCTGGAAGGCCCGTAATTCTCTAGCGTTTAAAGTAATTATTTCAACTGTCATTCTTTCTCTTGGCGTCGTGTGGATTATCGGATCGGCCCTTAATGCACGGCTTGCTAGCGGCATTAGAGAAGTAAACCTGAACTCGGCCATAGTGGAAGCAAGATCTACGATATTTACCGCCGACTATCGATTCTTACTTGCCCAAGGTGAAAAGGACTCGGTCGTTCAAAAAGTTGTGGACGATGTTATTAGTTCTGCGACAACGATTACTTCTAATGAAAATACACGCGAGGTAGTTTTTATCCGAAGCCCCGGAAATACGATGGAAATAAATTATGAGATTGCCTCTAACTTTTTAGATCCATTGTCGATCCCAAATTCTTTAAGTGAGCGGGTCCGAAAATCTAACGATACTGTGTGGCAGTACACGACCATGAGTTACCTACAAGGTATCAGTGTTCCTGGACTTGCTATTGGGCAAAAGGTTCAAATTCCAGGTGCGGGACAATACGAAATGTATATTGTTTTTTCACTTGCAAACGAAGAAATTACACTTAATCTAATTAACACCTATCTTTTAATTGCCGGCTTTATTCTTCTTATTTTAATTACCGTAATTACATGGGTTGTAGTTCGACAGATTGTTAAGCCAGTACGCGAAGCAGCTCGAATTGCTTCTGAATTTACTTCGGGTGATTTCAGTCAGCGCATGAAGGTGTACTCGCAAGATGAAATATCAAGACTTGGTTATGCATTTAATGAAATGGCAGAGTCTATTGAGCAACAAATCGATCGATTAGAGAACCTCTCACGAGTCCAACAGCGTTTTGTATCTGATGTCTCCCACGAATTGCGTACCCCTTTAACAACTTTGCGCATGGCATCAGAAGTAATTTCTGCTTCAAGGGAGAGCTTTGATCCTATAGTTGCTCGCAGCACTGAATTGCTGGTGGCACAACTAGATCGCTTCGAGCGTTTACTTGAAGATTTACTTGAGGTTTCACGATTTGATGCCGAGGTCGCAGTTCTTGAAGCTGTTGACTTCGATGTAGTTCAACTAGTTAACCGATGCGCGGAAGACTTGGCACTTGTCGCCAAAGAACGAAAGACCCACATCTATGTCAAAGCTGCCGAGCCAGTCATCATGATTCAGGCTGATATTCGTCGAGTAGAGCGTATTTTGCGTAATCTTCTAGCCAATGCAATCGACCATGCAGAAGAGGTTCAGATCGATGTTCAGATTGAAGCAACTGAACGTGATGTCGCAATAGGTGTTCGAGATTATGGAATAGGTCTTGATGAAAACTCTTTAACTAGAGTCTTTGATCGTTTCTGGCGCGCAGACCCATCGAGAGCCCGCACCCGTGGTGGTACGGGACTTGGACTCTCTATCGCACTTGAAGATGCAAGACTTCATAATGGTGAGCTTGAAGCATGGGGACGCCCTGGGCGAGGGGCACACTTTGTTCTTACCTTACCTAGAAAAACGTGGGAGTCTATAGATCGTCGATTAATTCCACTACAGCCGGAAGATTACCGAGCTTAAGTTTCCACACATTTTTGAGTGAGTAATTTTAATTTATTTTAATTGAGCACTATTAGCTCATGCATATCTTCTCTGAACTCTCACAGATTGTCTTTCCAACCAGATGTTATGGATGCAACAGACTAGGAGTGAGCATTTGCACCTCCTGTCGCAGAGAATGGATTCCTCATTATTACAGGACTCATATCGATGCACTCAATGTTCATTCAGCCATGTTGTATACACCAACAGCTTCTAAAATCATTCTGGCTGCCAAAGAGAATGGCTTGCAAGGGGCAGATGATTTGTTGATCACATCTATAATTCATGTCTTGAATAAAGCCAGATTAGATAGAGGATATTTCACACTAGTTCCGATTCCTTCAACTAAACAATCTCAGCGTCGCCGTGGCCGTCGTTTCATCGTTGATCTCACTCAGACAATTTCACAAACTACAGGTATTGGCATTAGTGATTGTCTTCAGGTCTCACGCAAAGTTTCGGATCAAAGCGGACTAACAAAAGCCCAACGCATCTCAAATATGCAGGGGGCTTTCTCTTTGAAATCGGATGTGATACTTCGCGGTGATGCAATTTTGATTGATGATGTGGTCACAACGGGTGCAACCCTGCGAGAAGCGGCCAGAGCCCTGAATTCGCAGGGTTTCCTTGCCTTTGGCTCAGTTTCTGCGGTTACCGCCTGTGTGTCTCAACCTCTACGATAAGGGGGTGAAAAGGCACCCTCAAGGGGCCGCGATGAGAGGTAAGAGTTAATGCCAGCATTTGTAGACAAGATTTTGCGTGCAGGCGAAGGACGCATCCTTCGTGATCTCACCAAGGTCGTTGCCTTAGTCAATGCCCAAGAAGCTCGCTTTGTCGCGATGTCTGATTCTGACCTGCGCAGTCAAACAGAGATTTTCCGCAATCGTTTTGCAGAGGGTGAATCCCTTGATGATTTGTTGCCTGAAGCATTTGCTGTCGTTCGTGAAGCAGCAAAGAGAACACTTGGTCAGCGTCACTATGACGTCCAAATTATGGGTGGAGCAGCTCTTCATAGAGGCAACATTGCAGAAATGCGTACCGGTGAAGGAAAGACTTTGGTATCAACACTGCCTTCTTACCTCAACGCTCTTGCAGGTCGCGGTGTCCACGTTGTAACCACAAATGATTATTTAGCAGAACGCGATAGCGAGTGGATGGGTCGCGTTCACCGTTTTCTCGGTTTAAAGGTTGATGTAATCCTTGCAAATATGTCACCTGCAGAACGTCGACAGGCCTACCTAGCTGACATCACTTACGGAACTAACAATGAATTTGGATTTGATTATCTCCGAGACAACATGGCTTGGTCGCTTGTCGACTGTGTACAACGCGAACATTTCTTTGCAGTAGTAGATGAAGTTGACTCGATTTTGATTGATGAAGCACGCACACCGTTGATCATTAGCGGACCTGCTGATAAGGCAACAAAGTGGTACGTAGAATTTGCTAACCATGTTAAAAACTTGCAGCGCGATGTTCACTACGAGGTAGATGAAAAGAAAAAGACTTGTGGCATCATTGAAGAAGGCGTGACCAAGGTCGAGGAAATGCTCAAGATTGACAACCTCTATGAGGCAGCAAACACACCAATGATCGGCTATCTCAACAACGCAATCCGTGCGAAAGAACTATTTAAGCGCGACAAGGATTATGTTGTAATGAATGGTGAGCTTTTAATCGTTGATGAGCACACTGGCCGCATGTTGGCTGGTCGTCGCTACAGCGAAGGCCTGCATCAGGCCCTTGAAGCTAAAGAACGTATTGAAATTCAGGATGAAAACCAGACTCTTGCAACAATCACATTGCAGAACTATTTCCGGTTGTATTCAAAGCTTTCAGGAATGACAGGTACTGCTGTAACAGAGGCTTCTGAGTTCCAGCAGATTTATAAGCTCGGGGTGGTTCCAATCCCAACAAATCGCGATATGCAACGTATTGATTCCGCTGACTTGGTATACAAAACTGAAGTTGGAAAGTTTGTTGCGGTAACAGCAGATATCGTTGAGCGTCACCGTAAAGGACAGCCAGTATTGGTTGGTACGGTAAGTGTTGAAAAATCTGAAGAACTTTCTGCATTCTTGCGAAAATCAGGTGTGCCGCATGAAGTGCTTAACGCTAAGCACCACGAGCGTGAAGCAGCGATTATCGCTCGCGCAGGTGTTCGCGGAGCGGTAACTGTTGCTACCAACATGGCTGGTCGAGGAACTGACATCATGCTCGGTGGAAACCCTGAGTTCATGGCTGATTTTGAATTACAACGCCGAGGAATTTCTCCCGTTGATAATGCTGAAGAATATGAAAGAGAATGGCCAGCAGAGATCACACGCCAAAAAGCTGCAGTTGAAAAGGGACATGAAGAGGTAGTTGCTCTTGGTGGACTGTATGTTCTTGGAACAGAGCGCCACGAATCTCGCCGTATTGATAATCAGTTACGCGGTCGTTCAGGTCGTCAAGGCGATCCAGGTGAATCTCGCTTCTATCTCTCACTACAAGATGATTTGATGCGTCGTTTTAATTCAGGAATGGTTGAGCGTTTCTTGACCGCAGCTGGACTGCCAGA